>JACCDZ010697342.1_pt1 | contig 10444 bp, 7 predicted proteins | sample 7449551 | NCBI WGS metagenome assembly JACCDZ01 (sample SAMN15323452, study PRJNA562643) | freshwater metagenome | isolation source: river surface water | place: USA:Blue River Watershed | collected 2017-08-18
AGTTATTATTATGGTAGAAGACCTACGCAGCCCATGATGCCCAACTTTAGAAATGTGCACAAGCAGGAAACAGATTTTTTAAGAGGGTATATGACTTTCTTTGGTGCAGGTAGAGGTAATGCAGATGGATCTAATACAGATGGTATTGGAGGTGTATATAAAGAGGCTATAGCAGAACCAGGTGGATGGTATGTTTCCATGATGATGCAGGGAGAAACCATTCCAAAAGAAAGCAATCATGTAAGACTAAGTACTGAATTAAAAGACGAATGGGGTATTCCTCAATTAGTAACTTCTATTGATTATGATGAGAATGATCTTAAATCAATGAAAGACTTTTTAGAACAAGGTGCTGCCATGTTGGATGCGGCAGGTTGTAAAAATATTGTTGCCAATGATTCTAAGCAAGCACCAGGATTAGATATACATGAAATGGGAGGGGTTAGAATGGGTAAGGATCCAAAGACCTCTTTATTAAATGAATGGAATCAAATGCATCATTGTAAAAATGTATTTGTAACAGATGGTGCATGTATGGTAAGTACTAGTACACAAAATCCTTCCTTAACATTTATGGCCATTACTGCAAGAGCTGCAAATTATGCAGTAGAAGCACTTAAAAAAGGTGAAATCTAATGCAACCGATTAATTACTATACCAACGAAACCATTACCATTAAAAGCTATCAAGCTATTGTGGTAGGTTCAGGTATAAGTGGTGGTTGGGCTGCTAAAGAATTGTGTGAAAAAGGATTAAAAACTTTAGTGATTGAAAGAGGAAGAAAGGTAGAGCATATTAAAGATTATCCCACTGCTACAAAATCTCCATGGGAACTCAAACATAGAGGCAATATTACAGATGCCTTTAGAAAGAAGAATCCACTCATTACCAAGTCAGCAGGATTTGGTGAAGACAATGCGCATTTTTTTATTGAAGATGCCACACAACCTTATATACAAGAAAAACCTTTTGATTGGATAAGAGGTTATCAAGTAGGGGGTAAATCAATAATATGGGGTAGAGCTTGCCAAAGATGGAGTGATTATGAATTTACGGCTCCTGCAAAATTCAATTACGGATTAGATTGGCCCATCAGGTATAAAGATGTAGATGATTGGTATACCCATGTAGAAAAGTTTATTGGCGTATGTGGTAATAAAGATGGCATAGAAGCCATGCCGGATGGTTATTTCATGAAGCCATTTGATTTAACCATTGTGGAGCAACATGTAAAAGAAGTCATTGCTAAAGAATATGGAAGACATTTAGTACACGCAAGATGGGCGCATATTACAGAACCTGAACCAATACATTTGGAACAGGGTAGAGGAAAATGTCAGGCCAGAAATTTATGTATGAGGGGATGTCCTTTTGGTGGATACTTTAGTTCCAATTCCTCCACACTACCTTGGGCTGCTAAAACAGGCAACCTAAGTATTTTAACCGACGCAGTAGTGCATTCTATTATCTATGATGAAGCAAAACAAAAAGCTATAGGAGTTAAAGTAATAGATGCGATCAATAAAAAGACCTATGAATATTATGCAGACATTATTTTTATGAATGCCTCTGCATTAAATACCAATTTGATTTTATTGAATTCTACTTCTTCAAGATTCCCCAATGGATTAGGAAACGATAATGGTTTATTAGGTAAATATATCTGTCATCATAATTATAGAGCTGCAGTTTGGGGTAAAATGCAAGGATTTGAGGATACTTATGTATATGGAAGAAATCCCACAGATTCCATCATAGCGAATTATAGAAATCTAGGAAAACAAGAAACCGATTTTGTAGGAGGCTATACAACTTTCATGGGTGCGTATAGACAAAGAATGGATGAAGACACTACAGATGAAACTATTGGTGCTGAATTTAAAAAAGCAATGCAGGAACCTGGGTATTGGCATGTTTATGCCTATATGCAAGGAGAGACCATTCCTAAAAAAGAAAATCATGTTAGATTAAGTGAGGATCAAAAAGATCCCTATGGATTACCTTTATTGATTACTTCGGTTGGATATGATGAGAACGATGATAAAATGACCAATGATTTTTTAACAGAAACTAAGAAAATGTTAGAAAAAGCTGGAGTGGTTGACATTAATGGACATGATAATCATCAAGCACCAGGATTGGATATTCATGAAATGGGTGGTTGCAGAATGGGGAAGGATCCAAAAGACTCTATTTTAAATGAATGGAATCAAATGCATTTGTGTAAGAATGTATTTGTAACAGATGGAGCATGCATGACCAGTACAGGCAATCAAAGCCCTTCTATTTTATATATGGCATTAACTGCAAGAGCAGTAGATTATGCAGTAAAAGCTTATCAAGAGAAAAACTTATGATCAAAAAATTATACCTAAATAGTTTAGCAACATTATTAATGCTTGGCATACAAGATTTAAATGCGCAAGCCATTCAATATATAACCAAGGGTGATAAAACGCAATTACTGCAAAAACAAGTCATTCAATCTAGTGCAATAAATTCATCTTCTTTAACTGTTGAAGTAAATGAACAAAAAACCTTACAAAGCATGGAAGGTTTTGGATTTGCTTTAACAGGGGGATCTGCAGGTTTGTTAGATGCATTACCTGCTGAAAAGAAAACTACCTTATTAAAAGAACTATTTGGCGCGGGTCCTGATGGTTTAGGAGTTAGTTATATCAGAATAAGTATGGGAGCATCAGATTTGGATGCAACAGTATTTAGTTATTGTGATTTGCCCAAAGGGGAGACCGATCCTCAATTAACTAAATTTAATTTATCGCAGGATACCCTTCATTTAATTCCAATGATTCAAGCTGCATTGAAATTGAATCCAAAGTTGAAGATCATGGCTTCTCCTTGGAGTCCACCAGTATGGATGAAGTCCAATGGATTCTCTATGGGAGGGCATTTATTAAAACAATATTATGATAGCTATGCTTTGTATTTTGTAAAGTATATCAAAGCTATGAAGGCAAAAGGAATTACCATTCATTCACTAACCATGCAAAACGAACCTGAACATGGTGGTAATAATCCTAGCTTATTGATGGATGCAGAAGAACAGAAAGTTTTTTTAAGAGATCATTTAGGTCCATTGCTTGCAAAAGAACAAATTAAAACAGAAGTGCTTTTGTATGACCATAATGCAGATCATCCTAATTATCCAATAAGCATATTAGACGATCCAAAAGCGAAAGCATATGCCGCGGGTTCGGCATTTCATTTGTATTTAGGAAATGAATCGGCCCTGTCTAAAGTGCATGAAGCACATCCTGATAAGAAATTATATTTCACAGAACAATGGACAGGTGCAAAAGGAAGTTTTGATGGAGATTTATTCTGGCATACCGAACATATAGTTATTGGCACTATTAATCATTGGAGCAGTGCAGTTATTGAATGGAATTTAGCAGCGAATGCGCAATATGAACCTCATACTCCAGGCGGTTGTACAGAGTGTAAGGGTGCTTTGACTATTCAAGGAGAAGATGTTTCTAGAAATGTGAGCTATTATATTATTGGGCATGCTTCTAAATTTATTCCAGCAGGTTCCAAGAGAATTGAATCTAGAGCATCTAATGATTTAATTAAAACAAGTTCCTTTATAAGACCAGATGGTAAGAAAGTAACATTATTTTTGAACGCAGGTAATTCAAATAATATCAAATTGACAAATAAACAACAAACCTATTCTGTAACTTTACCAGCTGGATCAGTATCCACGATTGTTTGGTAAAATCAATTTAAAAAATCAACTATTGCATATGAAAAAATCTATTTTAATTCAAGCCTTACTATTAATAAGTGTGATGGGCTTGGCTCAAAACACAAAAGATGCTAAAATGCATCAGTTTGTCAATAACCTAATGTCCAAAATGACTTTGGAAGAAAAGTTAGGTCAATTGAATCTACCAGCATCTAGTGATTTTGTTACTGGTGCGGTAAGTAGTTCAGATATTGCTGAAAAAGTGAAAGCAGGAAAAGTGGGTGGTGTCTTCAATATCCGATCTGTTACCAAGATTAAAGAGTTACAACAATTCGCTGTAAATAATACCAGATTACATATTCCACTATTATTTGGAATGGATGTAATTCATGGTTACAAAACGATTTTCCCAATTCCATTAGGCATGTCTGCTACTTGGGATATGGATTTGGTTAAAAGATCTGCTCAAATTGCAGCAAGCGAAGCAAGTGCTGATGGTATTCAATGGACATTTTCTCCAATGGTTGATTTAACAAGAGATCCAAGATGGGGTAGAACATCTGAGGGTAATGGAGAAGATGCATTTTTAAGTAGTGCCATTGCAAAAGCTATGGTAAATGGTTATCAAGGAGATGATTTATCAGCACCTAATACGATTATGTCTTGTGTAAAGCATTATGCATTATATGGTGCTGCAGAAGGTGGTAGAGATTACAATACAACTGATATGAGTAGAGTAAGAATGTACAATGAGTATTTCCCTCCATATAAAGCTGCTGTTGATGCTGGTGTAGGTTCTGTAATGGTATCTTTTAATGAAATTGATGGCGTGCCTGCTTCAGGTAATAAATGGTTGGTAGATGATGTATTAAGAAAGCAATGGAAGTTCAATGGCTTTGTAGTATCTGATTATACGGGTATTCCAGAAATGGTGAATCATGGCATGGGAGATTTTCAAGCTGTGAATGCACTTTCATTAAATGCTGGAGTGGATATGGATATGGTAGGAGAAGGCTTCTTGAATACCCTTAAAAAATCTATGCAAGAAGGTAAAGTTAGCCTAGCGCAAATTAATAAAGCATGTGAAAGAATCTTAGAAGCAAAATATAAATTAGGATTATTTGATGATCCATATAAATATTGTAACGAGCAAAGATCAGCAACAGAAGTTTTTACTGCTGCTAATCGTGCAGAAGCAAGAAAGATTGCTTCTCAAAGTTTTGTGTTGTTAAAAAATAATAACCATATTTTACCATTATCTGCAGGCAAGAAAATTGCTTTAGTAGGTCCATTAGCCAATGCAAAAGAAAACATGACGGGCACTTGGAGCGTAGGTGCAGATAATTCGCAATCAGTTAGTTTATTAAAAGGTTTGACAGATGCTATTGGTTCAAATGGCAAATTGGTTTATGCAAAGGGTTCTAATTTAGAAGATGATGAAGAGTTGCAAAAAAGACAAACCATGTTTGGAAAAGATATTGCAAGAGATGGTAGAACTGCAGAACAAATGATTCAGGAAGCGATTAGTGTTAGTGCAGATGCTGATGTCATTGTAGCTGCATTGGGCGAAGGTGCAGAAAGTAGTGGTGAGAGTGCATCTAAATCTGAAATTGATATTCCTTATGCACAAAAGCGTTTATTGAAAGCATTATTAGCTACTGGCAAACCAGTGGTATTGGTATTATTTAATGGTCGTCCTTTGACTTTATCATGGGAGAGTGAAAATGTGCCAGCTATCTTAGATGTTTGGTTTGCTGGATCTGAAGCTGGTGACGCGATTGCTGATGCTTTATTAGGCAAGGTAAATCCTTCTGGTAAATTGAGTATGAGCTTCCCTCGTAATGTGGGTCAAATTCCAGTGTATTACAACCATAAGAATACAGGAAGACCTTTAACAGGCAAATGGTTTTCTAAATTCCAATCAAACTATATAGATGTTCCTAATGAGCCATTATATCCATTTGGTTATGGTTTAAGCTATACTCAATTTGAGTATGGTGCAATCCAAGTATCTTCAAAGCAATTAAAAGGAAACCAAAAATTAACGGTAACAGTTCCTGTAAAGAATACAGGTAAATATGCCGGTAAGGAAGTAGTTCAGTTATATATTAGAGACGAAGTGGGATCTATCACAAGACCAGTTCAAGAATTAAAAGGATTTAATAAGATTGAATTAGCTCCGGGCGAAACCAAAAATGTAAGCTTTGAAATTACTCCGGAATTATTGAAATTCTACAACAGTAATTTAAAGTTTGATTGGGAATCAGGTGACTTCCAAATTATGGTAGGAACTAATTCAAAAGATGTACAAGTAGCAAAAGTGAATTGGCAAAAATAATCGATTAATTTACCAAGAACCATACAAGCCCTCTTTGAGGGCTTTTTGGTATTTCTTATCATTGAAAGTGTATAGAAAGGGGGCTTTGTGTGCTCCGCCTTTTCTGGTTTCATTTAACTTATTTAAAATACCAAAACTTAATATCTTTCTCTGAAAATTCCTGCGATCTAATTTTTGATCTAAGATAGTTTCATATAATTTTTGCAATTCCGGCATGGTAAACTTCTTAGGCAATAAATTCTTTCCAATAGGAGTGTAGGCTAATTGTGTTCTTAAACTTTCCAAAGCTTTTAATACAATTTCTTTATGATCCATCATCATGGAATCTAGCTTATGAATATCTACCCACTCACAATGTTCAGCATCCAAATGGCTATCAGTTGTTTTAACTTCAGTAAAATCGATTAGGGCAAAAAATCCAATAGTAATGAATCTTTGCATTAGCCAATTATCCTTAGGTATCTTAATGCCAAATTCTTTATATCTGGTTTGGTGAACACTTGCGTCAGATCGGGTGGGATTACTGAAAACATCAAATTGCTGTAAGAAAATATTGCTTACTCCGGTTCTTTCTTGTAATACTCTGTAAGCTGCATCTTCTACTGGTTCATTAATCTTGATAAAACCTCCAGGCAAAGCTCTTTTATTTATATACTGAACATCTAAAACGAGTATTTTTAATACATTCTCATGAAAGCCAAAAATCACTGTATCCACTGATAAACCAGTTTGATACAACTTATCGCCTTTTTCCAATAATTGCTTTAAGCCAGGGTTTAAAGAGACCTTTTTTGCCATAGAATTAAAGATAAAAATATTTGTGTAACTACCCTAAATTTTTTATATTGTGTCTATCTAACGCAATGACATATGAAAAATAGAAGACATTTTTTACAAGAAGCAGCAACCTTAACAATAGGCGGTGCTTTATTAACGAATGCCGGATGGGCTAATAGTTTATTCGCTAAAAAAGCAATGCCTGCTCCAGGAATTCAATTATTTACTTTGTTTAATGAAATGGATATAGATACAGTGGGGGCTTTACAAAAAGTAGCTGCTGCTGGGTATAAGAATATAGAATCTGCTTTTAGCAAGCAACCTGGATTTTATGGTAAGAAGCCAAAAGAGTTCAAGGCACTGTTGCAAGATATGGGCATGGAATGGAGATCGCACCATGTAATTGGTAGACCATTCAAAATGCCACCGAATACCAAACTTCCAAACGGTCCTGATGGTAAGCCGGTTACAATTCCTGTAATGAAGAATTTAGAAGACAATAGTCAAGAGTTTGTTGACTTAATTGCAGAAGCAGGAGTGCCATATTTAGTATGTGCTAATATTAATATCTCTACAGGTGATGAAATTAAAAAGTCTGCGGAAGTATTACAAAGAGCAGGGGAGCAAGCTAAGAAAGCAGGAGTTCAATTAGCTTACCATAACCATGCTTCTGAATTTGACGAAACCGATGGTATTGTTTCATATGATTATTTCACTTCTCAGATTAGTGCAGATATAATGAAGATGGAATTAGATCTTGGCTGGGTATTTAAAGCGGGAAAAAATCCAGTAGAATTATTCAAGAAGAATAAAGGCAGATTCCCATTATTGCATGTGAAAGACATGACCACAGCAGGGGAGATTGTTCCTTTTGGAGAAGGGGCTTATGATTTTAAAGAAACCTTTAAGCATTTAGATATAGCAGGTGTTGAATATTTCTTCTTAGAACAAGATTTTCCAAAGAAGCCATTTGAGAATATCGTGACTGCTGTTCAGAACTTCGAAAAATTCAAAAAGACTTTATAGCAAAAATGAGTCCCCTTGGGAGACTCATTTTGTATAATTAATAATGAGTTCATTTAATTAAAGAAGGAGTCTCCAACGGGACTCCTTCTTTTTGTATTGTCTTCTATGGTTTCTACTAATTGATGGTTTGCTCTGTAATTTTTCCAGTAGTCTTATGCTTCAGGATTAATTTCTTAGCACCATAGTGAGTCATTTCTTCTTTCACTAAGTAGTGGTCTTTATCGTATTCCACCAAATGACTTTCTTTGGTTAAACCTTCTTGTCCTCTCCAGATATCTAATTTAACTGGTTCCCATAATTTAGACTTTGCAGATCTATAAGCTGCATCTAAAACACAGTTCACTACATAGCCATCATAGAAAGTTTCTTTTGGTGCAACTCCTTTTTCCATAGAATTAAACATATCCATAAACATATGGTTGTAGCCTAATTCGTTTAATTCATCACCTACTGGGAATAACCATCCTCTATCGCTTTCTGCTTTTTCTGCAATATAGTCTCCACCTTTTCCAGTAGTGAACATTTCAAAGCCAGTTCTTAAGAAACTATTAATCCAAATAGTACCTTCTGTACCCATTACTTCATCTCTTAAGTCTAATCCACCTCTAAAGGTCCAGCTTACTTCAAATTGTCCAATAGCACCGTTCTCGTATTTAACCAAGCCTATTGCGTGGTCTTCAGCGTCAATGGGTTTAACTTGTGTATCTGCCCAGCACATTACTTCTACTGGCTTAATATCTTTTCCGATATAGCTTCTAGAAATCTCTACGCAATGGCACCCTAAATCCAAAATACAACCGCCACCTGCTTGGTTAATGTCCCAGAACCATTCACTGTGTGGGCCAGGATGCGTTTCACGAGATTTTGCCCATAATACTCTACCCAATGCGCCATCTTTAACACTTTGATTGGCTTTGATGAACTTTGGCGTGTATACAAGGTCTTCTAAATAACCATTGAATATACCTGCTTCTTCTACAGCAATCAACATACGCTTTGCTTCTTCGCCATTACGACCTAGAGGCTTGGTAGTCATCACCGCTTTTTTATGTTTACAACATAACATTACCGCAGCTTCGTGAACATGGTTTGGAAGAGAGATACAAACCACATCTACATCTGGATGAGCAATGGCTTCTTCCATATCTGTTGTCCAATGAGCACAGTTATAATCTGCAGCAAATTGTTTTGCAGATTCTTCACGGCGAGCATAAATGCTTACCACTTTATCCTTACTTCTATAACCTTGAAGAGCATCAGCATAAAATCTGCCGATGAATCCTGATCCTAGCATTGCAATACGCATTTTCTAAAAATTAAAAGTTTTAAAATATTAGTTTAAATATCCTTTTCAAAAGAATAGCTTTTGAATTAAATCATCTTTTTTTCATCAGTCGCTCTCGCGCCTTCTTCCTTAAAGAAAAGAATGAATGCAATTAATACTGCACCCGCAATCGCAGCAGGGGTTAACCAAATATTGGTCCAAGCATGTTGTGCTTCTCCTAATTTGTTATTGTCTACTACAAAGCCGCTATACCAAGTACCAATAAACATACCTACACCATAGGTAGCAAAAGTGAATAAGCCTTGTGCAGCATTCTTAATGGTTTCGCCAGCAGCTTTCTCGGTGTACATATAACCTGTTACAAAGAAGAAATCATAACAAACACCATGTAAAATAATACCAGCATACAACATCCAGCTTGCATCAGTTGTACCGTATGCAAAACAAATATATCTTAATACCCAAGCGCTCATTCCTAAGATCAACATTTTCTTTACCCCAATTTTATTAAATAGGAAAGGGATGGCTAAGATGAAGATGGCTTCTGACATTTGACCCATAGTCATTTTACCTGCAACATTTTCTAAACCCACTTCGTTTAAGAATGGATTAGCAAAACCATAGTAAAAAGAAAGAGGGATACAAATTAAAATAGCAGCAATAAAAAATACTAAGTAAGATTTTTCTTTTAATAACACGAATGCATCTTTTCCTAAGATAGCACCTAAGTCTGTTTTAGTTCCAGTACCTTTTGGCGGTGTGTTAGGTAATACAAAACTAATTACGCCTAATACAGCAGATACCACAGCTGCAACATGGAATGTGCCAGCAGTTTTCTCAATACCTAATTTAGAAATGATTAATCCAGCCACAATCCATCCTAATGTTCCAAATACCCTGATCCAAGGGAATTGTTTTCCTGGATCGGTCATTTGAGCAAAAGCAACACTATTACTTAAAGCAATAGTTGGCATATACAATAAAGAGTATACTAAGATTACCCAGTAAAAGCTAGTATTGTCTACCTGTGTTGCATAATACAATAGGGCAGCGCCTACTAAATGCAATACACCCATAATTTTTTGTGCAGCAAAGAATTTGTCTGCAATCATACCTACAAAGAAAGGAGAGATAATGGTGGCAATGGCACCTGCACTATAAGCAGCACCTACATCCACACCTGAAGATTTTAATACTTCACCCATATAAGTTCCCATCGTCACATACCATGCACCCCAGATATAATATTGGAGAAACATCATGGCAGATAGCATAAAGCCGGTCTTTAATTTCATACTTGTAGTTTTAA
>JACCDZ011639277.1_pt1 | contig 10441 bp, 10 predicted proteins | sample 7449551 | NCBI WGS metagenome assembly JACCDZ01 (sample SAMN15323452, study PRJNA562643) | freshwater metagenome | isolation source: river surface water | place: USA:Blue River Watershed | collected 2017-08-18
AGTCGCTGAACACGCAGTTGACGGCTAACCAGGCCAGTCAGCAGCGATTCGAGGAGTGGCTGGCGGCCAAGCGCGGCGAGGGCCGCACGTGGCTCCAGGACATGCACTCCAAGGCCAACGAGCAGGCCATGACCCAGCGCGGCATCAACGGCGGCGTGGCCGACCAGGCGCGCGCTGCGGCTGGTGCCACCACGGCTGGCGTGGGTGACATGGCGGTCAACGAGGCTGGCGGGCAGGCCAACCAGAACCTGGCCACCAGCAACGAGCAGATGCTCAACACGCGCGTGGCCGCGGGCACGGCCTCCACCAACTCCAACCTGGCCAACTTCGACGCTCAGGCGCTGGTGGCCGATGCGCTCAACACCAACCGCCGCCAGCAGCTGCTGGCCGAGTACAACAAGGGCGTGCGCGGGTACGACGACGACGAGTTGAAGCTGCGGCTCCAGGTCGGGCAGTCCATCCGCGAGGAGGAGGCCAACCGCGCCAACCAGGCCTTCCTCAACGCGTACAAGGAGAAGGAACTCGGCATCAAGGAGGGGCAGCTGGCCGTTGACCAGATGAACGCGCAGACGCGCGCGTGGGACGCCCAGGCCGGTGTCGAGTACCGCAACGCCAAGCTCCAGCTGGAGAAGGTGAAGGCCGACCGTAACTGGACCACGGCGCAGTTCAACGCCAAGCTCCAGGCCGAGAAGCTCAAGATCCAGCAGCGTGCTGCCGTGCGCGCCAACAAGGACAACAACGCCCAGACCAAGGCCACGGACGCCGTGGGCAAGGCCATCATCAGCTGGCTGCCGTCCACCACCGACCCGCTTGGGCGGCCCATCCCGCGCTCGCTCACCTCGCTCAACGGCGCTGAGCGCATCAGCCTGAGCCAGCGCGCCATCGTGTTCCTCAAGGCCCGCCACCCGCGCCTCACGGCCAAGCAGGCCCTCCAGGTCATCACCGGCACCGTGGGCCCCAACGCCCTGTTGGACGACAACGGGCAGCCCAGCCAGGACCTGATCTCGCTGATCAACACCAGCTTCACCAAGGGGGCCACGCCGCGGTCGCCTGGGTCGCTGTTCTCGGGGTTCTAAGTGGCACGCCGCGGGGGGATCACCGCCGCTGACGTGATGGCGACGTCCTCCGCGACGCCCGCCCCGTCGCCCGCCCCCAACGCCACCATCGCGCAGATGGGCAGTGGAGGCGGCGGTGGAGGGTTCCTGGGCGCGCTCAAGCACCTGGGTGGTACGGCGCTGGACGTGCTGAGCGTTCCGCAGGCCGCCGCGTTCACGGTCAACACCAACCTGATCAAGTGGGCGCAGAACAAGCCCGGGGTCAGCTGGAAGAACCTGGGCGGCGGGTTCTACGACAAGTACACCGGGTCGCGCGGCACGCTGCTGAACGCGTTCAACGTGGACCCCAACTCCAAGGCCGCCAAGTGGGGCGGGCTGGGGCTGGACCTGCTGGCCGACCCCATGTGGGCCGTGTCGCTGGTGCCCGGCGCTGGTGAGGCGTACGCGGCGTCCAAGTTCGGGCGGGCCGCCCGCGCCCTCGGGCAGCTGAACAACATCAAGGGTGGGGCCGAGGCCCTGGCCAAGCTGGAGAAGATCGGGCCCATCAAGGCCGTGGGCCCGTTCAGCAAGAACTACAACAAGTTCATGGACGTGAAGGGCTCGCGCAAGTTCTACGAGCTGGCCCTTGGCGAGCGCCCCGCGCTGGCCATGAAGGGCGCGGGCAGCAAGAAGGGCCTGGACCTGGCGGACCTGGACGCGGCCATCATGCGCATGCGCGCCGACGCTGGCATCGCCAACGTGGCCACCAAGGACATGGGGTACATCCCCAGTATCACGCTGGGAACCAAGCGGCTGGGCGGGGTCACCGTACCACTGTGGCACAAGCCCGTCCGCGCTGGCAAGGCCATCCGCGCCTCCGGCGGGCGGTTCCGTACCACGGCCCTCCAGGCCGAGGTGTCGGCGCTGCGCAACGTGGCCGAGTCGCGGTCCAACATGAGCACCAACGAGCTGAACGCGCTGTACAAGTCGGTGTACAAGGGTGCTGACGTGGACGTGGCCGCCGACGTGGCCGTGGGCATGGCGCTGCTCAAGCGGGCCAAGTCGGCCGAGGAGGGCCACGCGGCCATCAACGTGCTGCGCAAGCGCGGGCTGTGGTCGGACGAGGCGCAGAAGCTGTTCGACAACGCCGTTGACGGGCTGCGCCAGCAGGCGCGGGTCACGGGCACCATGGCGGCCGACGACTTCGCGGCCACGCTGCGCTCGTGGCTGGCCTCGTCCGGCGGGCGCGTGGGTGACGCCGTCACCTCGGCCCAGTCGCGCGCTCAGGGGCTGCGCGAGAAGCTGCTGCGCGAGTACGGCAAGGCACTCGCGCCCGAGGAGAAGCGCGCGCTGGCCGCGTACCACGAGCAGCTGACCAAGATGGCCAACGCCGGGCAGCAGAACTCGCCCGAGTACGACCGCGTGCGCGACCTGGCCACCAAGCTGGCCGACAAGCAGAACTCGGCCACGGCCAAGTACAACGAGCGGCTGGGGCGCGTGGGTGCTGCCGAGCGCGGCGTGGTGGAGAACGCCGACAACAAGGCGTACGGCGAGCTGCTCACGGCGCTACGCGAGTCCGACCCGGCGCTGGCCCAGGCGCTGGAAACCGGCGGGCGCAAGTTCGACCCGGCGCGGGTCCACCCCGGCATCGTGGAGCAGCTGGGCAAGGTGGCCGACGTGACGCACGCGCGCCGCGCCGAGGAGGTGGGCAACCTGATCTCGCTGCTGGAGCGGCTGGACTACATCCCCACGCCCGTCCGCCCCATGAGCGAGACCTCGGCCAAGGGCATCAAGGACGCCCTTGCCAACGCGCAGAAGCTGGGCAAGGCCCTGCCCGACCAGCTGGTGGGCGACTCCATGCACTCGGCCGACGCCGGGCGGTTCAACACCGTGTACAACCAGCTGGACGTGGTCACGCGCGCCAACGTGGCCGCCGAGCTGGAGCGCCTTGAGGTGCCCAACGCCGAGGAGGTGGCCGACGAGCTGGCCGAGGCCTTCAAGCTCAACGAGGAGGGCGTGCTGTTCTGGCAGCAGGGCGCTGAGTACGGCCTGGACGCCGTGGAGCTGTCGCCCGAGCTGCGTGGGCGCGAGCTGCTGGCGGCTGGCGCGCGTGGCGCGTTCGACTCCGTGGCCCGCAATGAGATGGAGCGCATGGTGCGCGCGCTGGGCATGAACAACCCGGCGGCGTTGAAGGCCATGCAGGAGGACGTGAACGCCATCGCCAAGGCGCTGGGCGACAAGGCCCCGGAGCTGGCGGACGACGCGCTCACCAAGGGCGACGAGGTGCTGGACGACCCCACGGCCACCGAGCAGGCGCTCACCAAGGCCCTGGAGGACCGACAGGTCCGCAACATCACCAGCGCCATGACGGCGCAGTACAACGTGGGGTACGACAACGCCGTGGGGTGGCTCAACGCCCGCCCGCTGGGTGACCGCGGCCCGTCGCTCAACGACATGCTGGGGTACCTCAAGGTGTGGTTCACCAGCATGAACCCGACCCACTTCTTCACCAACGCGTGGGGCTCGATGGTCAACGGCATCATCGAGGGCGGGGTCCGGCAGGCCAGCCTGCGCGCCAGCGTGCCCGGGTCGGACTACTGGAAGCTGGCAGGCGACCTCACCAAGCTGAGCCCGGAGTTCCTGGCCAAGACCGTCAAGATCGGCCCCAACACGTACACGTACGCCGACGTGGCCGCCATGAGCCGCTTGATGGGGCTGGGCCTCGGGCACGGTCAGGCCGCACAGGAGGTGGAGCTGATGATCCACCTCATGGAGAACGGTGCCAAGACCAAGAACCCGTTCAAGATGTGGGCGCGGTTCGGTCACAAGATGAACATGAACCGTGAGGACGCCGACCGCATCCTGGCGTGGGTCAACTTCATGAAGTCGGGCGACAACCCGGTCACCGCCGCCGCTCGGGTGCTGCACAGCCGGTTCGACTACGGCGCGCTGACGCACTTCGAGAAGGTGTGGATGCGCAACCTCATGCTGTTCTACACGTGGTTCCGCAAGAACATGGAGTACCAGGCGTGGGGCGTGATGGCCCGGCCCGGCATGTACAACGCCTTCCAGTCCATGGAGCGCAACCGCCCGCACGACCCCAACGAGCCCGCGTACCTCCAGAAGGCCTTCGGCGTGTGGGTGCCGCTGCTGGGACAGTCCAACGTGACCTTCGCCAACCCCATGGCCGACGTGTTCAAGTTCGACTTCACCCAGGAGGGGCTGCGCCGCAACGTGGGGGCCTCGCTCAACCCGCTGTTCCTGACCCCTGTCGAGGCGGGCATGAACAAGCGGTTCTTCTCCGGGGCCGAGATCGACAAGTACCCGCTGGCCGACCAGCGCGTGCCCAGCCCGGTGCTGGGGCGCATCCCGTTCCTGGGCGGCACCTCGCGCGCCTCGGCCGGGTCCGCTCCTGAGCCTGGGGTGTCGCCTCTGGTAGACTTGCTGTGGGACTCGTTCAAGGGACCGCTCGGCGGGCAGCTTGAGAAGGGGCTGGCGTCCGGTGAGAACACCGAACTGCCCAAGTACCAGCCGCTGCTCAAGTCGCTCACGGGGTTGACCGTCAACTCGCCCGAGCCCAAGAAGTGGCAGCGCAACAAGTACTACGAGACCCTCAACCGCATGGCCGACCTGTCCGCCATGTACCGCTTGCAGAGGTAGACCATGGCCTACGACCCACGAGTCCTCAACGCGCTCCGCACCAACGCCGCCAGGCTCCGTAGCCCTGCCGACCGCGAGGCGTACGTGGCCTCGGCCATCATCGAGAGCGGCCTCAACCCCCGTGCCGTGGGCGACGGGGGCAACTCGGGCGGGCTGTTCCAGGAGAACAGCGGCGGGCGTGGCCACGGCATCCCCATGGAGGACCGGTTCAACCCGGACAACAACGCGCGCCGCGCGGCCGACGAGTTCCTGCGGTTCCAGGGCCGGTTCTCGGGCAACGAGCTGGCGTACCGCGCGCAGCGGCCCGCTGACCGCGGGTCGTACCTGAGCAAGCTCCAGGCGGCCACGGCGCAGGCGCGTCAGATCCTGGCGGGTGGCGACGCGAGTGGCACAGCGGCACTCAACGCCCCCGTGACCACGGCGGGCGGCGGTCAGGACCGTACTACTGGGGCACAGCCCGTCCCTGCCTCGTCCATGATCGCGCAGGCGCTGGCCAGTGGTAAGACCGGCACGCGTCAGACGGCGGACCTGGTGAACAGCGTGGTGATGACCGCCCTCCAGGGTGCCGGGCAGCCCGCGCTGTCCGAGCAGCAGGGCACGCAGATCAACCCCACCGGGCTGGACAACCAGATCGGCGGCGGCAACCAGGGCGCGGTGGCAGCGGCGCGCACGCGGCTGGGCACCCCGTACAGCTGGGGCGGCGGCACGCCCTCCGGCCCCACGCGCGGGTTTGGGCGCGGGGCCAACACCACGGGGTTCGACTGCTCCAGCCTGGTCCAGTACGCGTGGGCCAAGGCGGGCGTTACGCTGCCGCGCACCACGTACGACCAGATCAAGGCGGGCAAGGCCGTGCCCAACAACATGAGCGCGTGGCGGCCCGGCGACTTGATCTTCCCCCACTCAGGCCACGTCCAGATGTACATTGGCAACGGCAAGGTGATCCACGCCCCCCGTACCGGCGGAGTGGTCGAGATCGTGCCGGTTGGCAAGGTCATGGCGGTGAGGCGGCCGGGCTAGTGCGGCCCGAGTCGGACAACCCGTACCCCTCCAAGGAGGGGGCGTACGAGCGGTGCTACGACCTGCTTGAGCTGGTCCGCGCCATCGTGGTGCGCCTCGTCGCGCCCGTGGTTGGGCTCGTCGGGATCGGGTACGAGGAACTACAAGGCCACGTGGACCCTGAGCTGCTTGTGCTGTACATGGCGCTGCTCGGGTACGGTGGGTACAAGAACATCAAGGCCAAGGGAGGCTCCGGTGGGCAAGGTTCTTGAGGTGGCCCTGGTGGGCCTGGCGTCAGTCGCTGGACTGGTCGCCATCCTCGTCCAGGCCATCAGCTAGCGAGGTGTCCTCCCAGCGTGTCCCTGGGAGCCACCCACGCTTGAGGTACGCGTGCCCGCCGTCAACGGCAATCCCGCCGCACTTGCAGGCCACGTAGTCGTGCCTGTGCTTTGACTCGATGTCGGTGCCGCACTCCAGGCACCGTGCGCTGTTTCGTGTGATCATGCGTGCATCCTTGTGGTATAGTAGACTTATGACTACCAAGTACTGCAAGCGCCACGGAGAAACCGAGTACGTACTCGAAGGACGTGGGTACTACAGATGCCGCAAGTGCCGAAGTGAGGCAGTATCACGGCGACGCGCTGTTGTGCGGACCACCGTGATCACCGAGGCAGGAGGTGCGTGCCAGGTGTGTGGGTACGCACGGTGCGAGAGTGCACTAGAGTTCCACCACCTAGACCCAGCTGCTAAAGACTTCCAGCTGAGCGGGGCCACTATCTCGCTTGCCCGAGCACGCCAAGAAGCGTCCAAGTGTGTGCTGCTGTGTGCAAACTGCCACCGCGAGGCTCATGCAGGACTCCTGACCTTGGACTCGAACCAAGAGCTTCGGTCTTAACAGGACCGCGTGTTACCGTTACACCAGTCAGGATTGGGGGGACCGGTGGGAGTCTAACCCACACCTACCCGGGACACAACCGGGGGCTCTGCTTAAGCTACGGTCCCATCAGCGCAGCAGGACTCGAACCTGCGACCTCTCCCTGCGACCTCTCCCTTCCTATGGGAGTGCTCTGCCAACTGAGCTACACGCTGCCAATGCCGGGGTAGGACTCGAACCCACACCTCCGGGGTCAGATCCCGGCCACCTGCCATTAGTAAGACCCGGCAGTGTTGGGTGGAGGAGTCGAACCTCCAAGCTCGGAGAGCCCCGGGTTACAGCCGGTCTTGGTCGCCAGTCCGACCCAACAGGTGGGCCCGGTACTTCTAGCGCGCCCCGGGACCCCTCGGCGCTCTGCCCAACTCCGTGGGCACAGTGGCACTGTAGCAGATCGGCCACATGTGTGTCAAGTAGCCGATAGGCTACATTCCACGATGTAACCGATAGGCTACACCCCTACTCGAACCGCTGGTACCGCTCGTTGCCCGCGAACGGCTTGAGGTACGCCGAGGCCGCGGTCACGAACCCGGCGATGGCCGCCGACCCGATCAGCTTCCAGTCGATGTCCGTGGCGTTGATCGCGTTGAGCGCGGCCAGCGCCGTGGGGGGCAGCACCGCGGCCACGAACGCGGCCCCGACCTTGCTGATGGGCTTCCATCCGATGCTCGACATTCAGACTCCCAGCTTGGACTTGATGTTCTTGCCGGGGCAGGCGGTGGAGTTGCCCGGCACCCGGTAGTGGCCGACCTGCTTCGTGGAGTGCACCTTCTGGAGCAGCTCCGAGTACGCCGCCAGCTGCTGCACGGTCAGCGTGTCCTTCTCGTAGTTGCCCGCGAAGCTGATGCCCACCATGTGGTTGCCGTTGTGGGCGTGCGCCCCCACGGCCCACACGGGGCGGCCCTCGAACACGCGGCCCGACGGGAAGATCACGTAGTGGTACCCCAGGTCGGCCCACCCGTTGGTGTCCATGTGGTACCGCTGCATCTGTCGCATGGCCTCGCACTCGGACTCGAACGCGCGCGCGTCGTTGTACTGCCACACCTTGATGGCCTTCTGCACGGCGCGGTTCTTGCGGTACTTGGCCGCGAACCACTTGAGGCCGGGCTTGCCCCTGAACAGCAGCCACGCGCTCTTGGTGGACTCCGCGGTGTGGTGCACCACCACGTCCGTGGACCCGCCACGCCTGCCGTAGTTGCCGGTGGGCACCGAGCGGGCGTCCCACTCGCTGCGGGTGATGAGGTTCATGAGGTCTCCTGAGTTGATGCGTATGGGTCCAAGTCTACCACAGGTGGGAGGGGAGGCATGTCGATCCACTTGTCGCGCAGGTCCACGAGCTGACCGCAGTTGAAGCACCACGCGGTGTTGTGCTTCTCGCGCATTGCCCTCGGGGACACCACGTGCTTAGTGCATCCTGCGAACTCGGCCTTGGCGTTCCTGATGTCGTTCAGGAACGCCTCGAACCGCTCTTTGGTGAGTGGCTGCCCGTTCATGAGGCCTTCGGCAGCGAGCACGCCGCGCCCACACAGTCGCCCTGTGGGGCCACGATCACGCTCTCCTCGCGCGAGCCCTGCCGTAGCACGGTGACACCCTTGCACCCGGTCTCCCAGGCGCGGACGTACAGCCGCTCGATGTCGTCCACCGTGGTCTCGAACGGGGCGTTCACGGTCTTGGACACGGCCTGGTCCACGTGCTTCTGGACGGCGGCCTGGATGGCCAGGTGCTGGTCCACGGTCACCTCGGAGGCCGGGGTGAACGCGGGGTTCTTGTGGTACGGGTTGTGGTCCAGGAACTGCCCGCCCACCACGAACGACCAGTAGTTGCCGTTCTCGTCCACGTCGAAGTGCGGCTCGATGCCGAACGAGCACTCGGCCAGGCGGCTGATGGTGCCCGTGGGCGCGACCACCTGCACGTTGAGGTTGCGCCGCCAAGGCATGTCGGGCGTGCGACCGTCGTACGTGCCACGCTCCTTGGCCAGAGCCTCGGACGCGTCGTAACTGAACCCCTGGATGGCGTGCGCGAACTCCTCGGCCACCTCGATGGACTCGGGGCTGCCGTACTTGACGCCCAGCTCGCAGAACACGTCGGCCAGGCCCATCATGCCCACGCCGATCTTGCGGTACCGCTTCTGCTCGCGCTCGATCTCGGGGATGGGGTAGGACTGGCGCGTGATCACGTTGTCCAGCGCCTCGGTGAGCACGTGCGTGGTGTGCCGCAACTTGGTGTAGTTGACGTTGCCACGCGGGGTGAGGTGGTTGGCCAGGTTGATGGACCCCAGCACGCACGCCTCGTACGGGCGCAGCGGCACCTCGCCGCACGGGTTGGTGGACTCGATCCACTCGGGGTGCAGGCTCAGGCGGTTGGTGGTGTCCACGAAGAACACGCCGGGCTCGCCGTTGTCCCACGCGCGGTGCACGATGGAGTCCCAGATCACCTGCTCGTGGTGGTTCAGCGTGCCGCCGGTGACCTTGAGCATGAACTCGTCGGTGAGGGCCACGCTGATGTTGAAGTTGGCGAGGTCGCCCTCGTTCTTCTTGGCGCTGATGAACTCCAGGATGTCCGGGTGGTCCACGCGCAGGATGCCCATGTTGGCCCCCTTGCGCATGCCCGCCTGGGTGACGCGCGCGATGCCGTCCGAGTACAGCCACAGCATGCTCACGGGTCCTGGGGCACCGCGGCCCGTGGACGACACCAGCGAGCCCTTGGCGCGGATGCGCGAGAAGTCGAACCCGGTGCCACCACCGGACTTGTGGACGGCGGCTGCGTCCTTGAGGGTCTGCATGATGGACGCGGGCCCATCGGTGAGCGAGTCGTTGATGGGGAGCACGAAGCACGCGCTGCCCATCTGGCCGGGGCGGCCTGCGTTGGCAGTGGCCGGGGTGTTGAGGATGGCGTCCTTGGCGAGGTACATGTAGGCCACGTCCTGGGCGTGGGTACCCTCAGTACCCCAGGCTCGGCCGTTGCGCGTGGCGACGTGCAGCCAGGTGAACTCGCCGGGGTGGTAGAAGCGGTCACGAAGGATGGCTTCGCGGGACTCGGACATTGGACTCCTAGAGACAGCAACGGCCCCCGTGAGGGGGCCGCTTGGGTGACGTGTGACGAGTGCTCAGTCTAGCAGGTGGTGGACCCTGGCAAGGCTTGTCCGAGCCACCTCGGACGCAGCGGGTTGAGTGTCCAGCCTGGCAATGAGCGCCAGCGCGGCCACGGCCTCGTCCAGAGCCGGTTCCAGGCAGAACTCCTGGTACCACAGCGTGACCTCGGCGTCGAACAGCGTCTTACGGTACCGCTCGATGATGTCTGCAAGGTCTGGCTCATAGCGATCAGCGCGTGTCCTCTTGGGTGGATCAGGACGCGGCTTCCGGCGCTTCCACGGTCTGGCCATCCGAGTCCTCCGGCACGGGGATGATGACGCTCACGTTGATGGTGCCGCCGCCCAGGTCGTCGGGGCTGTAACCCGGGTTGAAGTTCTCGACCGTGACGAAGGCCTCGTCGGGAACGTCAACGCCGGTCACCCAGCTGTCGCGGTCCTCGTCGTAGTTCATCTTCGCCTGGTACGAGGTGATCAGGTACCTCACTTGTCCTTGTCCTCCACAGAGTAGTGGGTTGCCCCCCGGTCCTCTGAGAACACGGAGGGGTTGCGCTTGTTCTGCCACAGGTCGGTGCCGACTTCGCCCCACTCGTCAGGCCCGTACGTGAGCGGGGTGAGCGGCTTGTACTGCGCCAACTCGTAGAAGGCCGAGGACACCAGGGCAGCGGAGAGCCCGGAGTGACCTTGCTTGGCGAACACGTCCACCAGCTCAAGGATTGCCGTGCCAAGCAT
>JACCDZ010485616.1_pt1 | contig 10437 bp, 10 predicted proteins | sample 7449551 | NCBI WGS metagenome assembly JACCDZ01 (sample SAMN15323452, study PRJNA562643) | freshwater metagenome | isolation source: river surface water | place: USA:Blue River Watershed | collected 2017-08-18
AGATTTAAATGGGCTATAAGGTTTAACACCTCTAAAGGAGGCATCTTCACCTGTTAATAAGTAAGAAGTCGAAATATGCCATGCATCATTTTTGAGTTTATTTTGTCCTAGCGTACTAGTTACTTCTTGATTGACGACTGCATATTCTGTTAACAATCCGAATGGGCCTGAATAGAAATATGCCTGAGGACTGACTCTGTTACGGTTACCATTACTTACTGAAGTTGCGTCATATGCGAAAAAATTATTCGCTTGCCCCGGTGTTTTATATGAAACGAGAGAGTTGCGGGTAGTATTACCATTCGTTACTGCCACACCAAAACCTAATCCTGCTAACTTACTATCTGTGCCTACATAAGGTGTAGCAAACAGACGTGCTGTGAAATCTTTACCAGTGTTGGTGTCTTGTGCAGTAGAGCTCTCACCACCATCTGTCACGCCATTAAATAGTCCAACCGCATAGTTGAGTTTTTTGCCTAGAACATCACCTGAGATAGTCACGCCGAGATCACGATTAGGTAGGATGTTATTGCTGATATAGCTGCGTTCAATAAATTTAATATCGGATCCACTTTGTAAGCGTTCTAAGCCTACGACAGGTTTTTGTTTACCAAATCTGATTTGGAAAGCAGGATCGAGACGCGCATCTAAATACGCATCAAGTATGCGAGCTTTATTTTGTGATGAGCCACTAGTGGCCGAGCCATCACCTGATTCGCCAAATTCTGGCGTGAATCTAAATCCATACTTACCAAACACGGTACCTTCAAAGGTAGGACGAATACGACGCGCTAAAAATCCATTCAAAGCTGAAGGATAGGCATCACCACCAAATGAACGGTAATCTAGATGCACCAGACCTCTTAACTTATATTCGAATTGACCATCTGAAGATTTGATTCCAAATCCTTTGTCACTTGCGGTAACAACAGGTGTCGCTTTTTGTTTAGCAACTGCTTCTTCTGCTGCGATTTCTTGTTTGCGATCTAAGACGCGTACACGTTGATCTAACTCTTGTATCAATGCGCGCAATCTTTCGATTTCTTCTTTATCGTTTGCATAGGCAGGGAAAGCGCTACCGACGAGTGTGGTTAACAAGGTTGCAGTAAGAAGTATTTTTTTATTTCTATTAATAGTTTGCATAATAATCTTCCTTTGATTTAAATGTCTTGTCTAAAATTTATTTAGAAGGTGCGTAGATTTGATCGAATACGCCACCATCAGCAAAATGTGTTTTTTGTGCTTTATTCCATCCACCTGCAACTTCTTCTACCGTGAAGAGTTTTAGTTTTGGATATTGAGTAGCATATTTCTTAGCGATTTTTTCATCGATAGGACGGTAGTAATTTTTCGCTGCGATTTCTTGTCCTTCGTCGGTGTAAAGGAATTGTAAATACGCTTCTGCTACTTTACGTGTGCCACGACGATCAACGACTTTATCGACCACAGCAACTGGTGGTTCAGCCAAAATGCTAATTGATGGCGATACGATTTCTACTTTTTCTGGACCGAGTTCTTTGATGGCGAGTAGTGCTTCGTTTTCCCATGTGACTAAGACATCACCTATGCCACGCTCTATAAAGGTTGTGGTTGATCCACGTGCACCTGAATCTAAAACAGGCACATTTTTATAAATCTTCGTTAAAAATTCTTGTGCTGTTTTTTCATTACCACCTGGTTGTTTGAGTGCATAGCCCCAAGCAGCGATATGATTCCAACGTGCGCCGCCGGATGTTTTTGGATTCGGTGTGATGACCGATATGCCAGGTCTTGCAAGATCATTCCAGTCTTTAATACCTTTGGGATTGCCTTTGCGGACTAAGAAAACAATGGTGGAGGTGTAAGGTGCGCTGTTATGTGGCAAACGTTTTTGCCAGTCTTTTGCAATCAATCCACGATTGGCTATTTCATCGATGTCATAAGCCAGTGCTAGCGTCACGACATCAGCAGCTAAGCCATCAATCACTGCACGTGCTTGTTTGCCTGAGCCACCATGTGACTGTTTGTTTTTTAAATCATCGCCAGATTTTGCCTTCCAATGTACAGCAAAGGCTTTATTGAAATCTTGATACAGCTCGCGTGTAGGATCGTAAGAGACATTGAGCAGTGATACTTCTGCTGCATGCGCTGCTGTTGATAAGACTAGAGCGGTTGTCGCTACTTGAATAATTTTTTTGAAAAACATAATTCACTCCGCAGTAATTAATAATCTGAGGAGTGAAGAATAGGTTTTGGGAAACTGAATGGGAACGAATAAGTTCGTGGTTACTTATTCGTTTTGCGAATAAGCACTGAATAAACAGGTAAAAAATCCTGCTTAAGCTAAGGGCAGACTGACTTCAAACCGTGTGCCTAAACCATTTTCTGAAAAAAACTGTATCTCGCCATGATGGGCGTTGACCACAGCTTTAGATAACCACAACCCCACGCCCATACCGTGTGCTTTGGTTGTTTTGAAGAGTTCAAAGATAGAAGACTTGAGTTCAGTAGGTATACCTACGCCATTATCTTCAACTTGCAGGATGATTTTTTTACTCGTTTCTGTCGTGCGTATGATGATGTGTTTAGGTTTGGATGCGGATTCTGCCGTCGCTTCAACGGCATTATTTAATAAGTTCAGTATGACTTGTTGTAATTGGGTTTGATCACCAAGGCATGTAGAGGTGGATTGTAAATCTGTTTTTATTTGTATTTGCTTGCTATGTGCATGTGGTGTGACTAGGCTAATCGTATCTTTAACGAGTTCATTCAAGTCTATTTTTTGATTGGCATCCTTCTGGCTGCCAAACATACTGCGCAGTTTAGTGATGATATTTGCTGCTCGACGATTATCATCAATGACCGATTCTAGGAATTTTTTTGCAGCTTCAGTATTAATATTTTCTTCTAAAAGCTGACGCTCAATCATTTGTGCATTGAGACGGATAGCACATAAAGGTTGATTCAATTCATGCGCAAGGCTAGCAACTAGTGCACCCATGCCTGCTGTTTTATTCGATAAAGTGAGTTGTCGCATGATTTCTTCACGCTCAGTGAGCAAGTTTTGTAATTCATTTTTGTGACTAGAAAATAAATTTGCTCTTTCTTCTGCAACTGCGAGATTACGTTCGATTTGAAATTTCATTTTTTCTTTACGCTCTAAGAAGATGCGTAAGAAGCCAATATTCGAAACCGTGATCGCAATGAATTGTCCAGCCATCATGACGTATTGATCAATACCCGGATCATAAATATTTTGTGCACCTACACCAAAGACAATACAGAGAGCTTTAAAACCTAAAGTCAATGAAAAGCACAAACCAGCCACCATGATTAATTTTGAGCCTAGCGTGGGAGTGATTTGAAAAATTCTTAAACCGACAAAGAAATAATCTAAGCAAATAAGGCTATAAAAACCAAAAAACATTAGCATTAAAGAAAAATCATGCATGCCTAATTCATAAGCAATGCAAAAGCTGGTGTAATAAAGTAGGGTGGTGACTGTATAAAAAAGGAAAGGTTGTGAAAGAGATTTTTCAGTGAACATACGCAATGCAATCACTCGACCTGCATTTCCCAATAACATGAGTAACTGACCAACATAGATAAATAGAAATTCACTGACCACACCGCGCAGTGATAGTAGTACGACTGCCATTCCACTGATAATGCCAGATGCACACCAGAGTCGTATTTGGGTATTGTGTGATTCAGAAAGCGAAAGCCAGATGGCAGCATGCATGACCAGATAGGCCATACAAATCATGAAAATAATGGTTTGTGTATGTAATGCCATCTGATTGAATGGAAAAAAAGAGCGCTTTTATTTTAAATGAATGCGATTATTTAGCTTACAGCGCTGCATGTTACTAATGGATCGTCGTGGCTGAGAACAAGAATTCTTAATATGACTTAGGCATTGTTTTATTGTTCATCAGTGATGGCGATTAACTGACCAAACACTAAAGCACCTGGCTCTACCGTGAGTGATTTATGGGTGATATTGCCTCTGACGTCGCAACCATTCATGAGTTCTATGCTGTCGCTAGCAAAGATGTTGCCTATGACTTTACCAGTGATGCTCACGTTTTGAGCGTGTATATCACCTTGTATTTCAGCGCTAGATGAAACGATGATCCAACGTGATTCACCCGGTTCTTGTTTAATATTGCCTTTCAGTCTTCCATCTATGCGCAAGCTTTCATTGACATGTAAGTTACCTTCTATTGAGGTTGCTATTCCTAAAATAGAATCAAAACTTTGTAGAGCTTTGCGGTGAGAGGAGGATTTCATGCGTGAAAATTAATCTAGTCGGCATTTCTTGAACATCAAAGACTAGCAGGACGCCGCTCCATCAGCAACTGCCCATAAGGGCATAGATGGAATTTATTCTACTTATTTTTATAAAATTGAAACGTTTATGTCTAGCGTTCTACTATAAGGCTTGGTTTTTAGGTTTTGTAAAGACAGTCTCTATACCAAGCCCGTGCTAGCATGCATGCATAGTCGCTACATTATTGTTCATATTTTTTATTCTTCATTATGCAAACCATAAAAATTGATTTTGTGTCAGATATTGCTTGCCCTTGGTGTGCAGTCGGTCTTGCCTCATTGCGAGAGGCGATCGAGAAAGTGAAAGATGAGATTCAAGTTGAATTACATTTTCAGCCATTTGAATTAAATCCTTCTATGCCAATCGAAGGCGAAGATGTGGTGGAACATTTAAGTAAAAAATATAGGATGACTGCTGAGCAGGTCGCACAAAATCAAGCGCATATTCGTCAACGAGGTGCAGAGGCTGGTTTTATTTTTAGTATGCAAGGCCGCAGTCGCATCTACAACACCTTTGATGCGCATCGTTTATTGCATTGGGCAGAAGTTGAATTCGGTTCTGAAGCGCAGCACAAATTAAAGTGGGCTTTGTTGGAGACCTATTTCACTTTAGGTCAGAATCCATCGAATCACGCAGACTTATTGCTTGCAGTCACACGCGCCGAATTAGATGCTGACCGTGCTGCTGTTATTTTGCGCGAGAATACTTATGAAGCTGAAGTCAGAGCACAAGAAAAATTTTATACATCGCAAGGTATTTCTTCTGTACCTTCAGTGATTTTTAATGATCAGCATTTGCTGCAAGGTGGACAACCTGCTGCGATGTTTGAGCAAGCCATTAGAGAAATCGCAGCAAGCGCTTAGTAATAACTTAAGCGCTTGCGCGTTTTAGTTTTTACTTACAAGCGCCTTTGCCGCCCCAGTTACCTTTAGTCATTTCACCGCTTAAGGAAATTGGCATATACCAACCTGTGTCTTTAGAGTTGGCGAATTTACCTGTACCACCTTTGCGCTGAAATTTGCCTTGTTTATCTGTTCTGCTTTGCGTGAAGGCATAGGTTAATACATCACCTGATACATCTTCTACAGCACACAAACCTTCTGCTTCTATGGTTTTGTCTGGGTAGATCACAGCACCACCTGTGCATTGGCCGCTGAGTTGGTTGTATTTAGAATTATCTTTTGCATTCATTTGCGTTGAAGAGCGAAACGCCATGAAGAAGATGTTATTACCCATGTCTATGGTTTTTTCATCGACATCAACACTAGTATATTCACCACACAAATCGGCAGCATCTTTTGCATGTGCAGCTTGCAGCATCATGAGAGTGATGACTGTAGCGGATACGAAGGCGGTGATTTTCATTGCAGTGTTACTCCCAATTAGACAAATCGTTTAAATTTAGCATGCAGTGAAAGGGCTTATGCATGCAGCTTATGAATAAGTATCCCATGACAAGAATTTTTTTGTTGGCGTAGGACTTGAGTTGTCGAACTCATAAGGAAAAATCGCTTTAAATCCTGACTAAAACTAACTAGGCTTTACAATCACCACTCTTAGCAGCTGCGTCTGCGCCGTTATATTCACTTTTCAACTCTGTCCATGAAGGCTTTGCAATCTGCAGTGATTTTTTGTCAGGTCATTGATAACTTCGGTGATGCTGGTGTGTGCTGGCGTTTAGCCAGACAACTCGCGCAACAAGAAAAACTACAAGTCACCCTGTGGATAGATGATGTGCAGGCATTGCAGCGATTGCGTCCTTATTTAGATCCTTCTTTAGTTATTCAGGAATGTGATGGCTTCACGCTGTGTCGGTGGGATGAATACAGTGTGCCCAATGTGGAAGTGGATATTGTTATAGAAGCTTTTGGTTGTCGTTTGCCGAATGCGACCATTGCTGCCATGGCAGCCATGCACACGCCACCTGTATGGATTAATTTGGAATATCTGTCTGCAGAAAAATGGGTAGAACAATCGCATGGATTACCTTCACCGCATCCTCAGTATGCACTGACTAAGTATTTTTATTTTCCAGGCTTTAGTCAGGCTACCGGTGGTTTATTAAAAGAGTCGTTTGTTGATACCCATCGTAAGGTCATGAATAACGATGAACATCATCGCCTAGCTTTTGCAGAGCGTCTTGGTTTCAAGCTTGATGTTCACTCCACACTTGTATCTTTGTTTTGTTATCCCTCTGCGCCTGTGCATGCGTTACTGGATGCACTGCGGACTGGAACATCAGTGACTTGCTTGATTCCTGAAGGGGTGGCGGTGGATCAGTTAACAGCTTATTTTTCTGTTACGCCTAAAGCAGGGATGCAGTTGCAGCGTGGCGTTCTAACTTGTCACATCACGCCATTTTTAGAGCCCGATGATTTTGATCGTTTGTTATCTTTATGTGATGTGAATTTTGTGCGTGGAGAAGATTCATTTGTACGGGCGCAGTGGGCAGCAAAGCCATTGGTCTGGCAAGCGTATCCGCAAGAAGAGGCTGTGCATTTGGATAAATTGCAGTCTTTTTTGGATTGTTATTTGCATGATTGTGATGCCCATGCTGCTCATATCATGCAGCAGTTCGCAAGGGCTTGGAATGCAGGACAAGGTCCTAGTTTGGATTGGCCTAGCTTGCAGTCACAGTTAAAAAATGTGGAATTACATGCGCTACAGTGGTGTAGCCAACTCTCATCTCAGACTGAATTGGCGCAAGGTTTAGTGCGCTTTGCCGCACAACGTAAGCAAACGCTTTCTTAGCAGACTAGCTACTGATAGCAGCAATAAGTCTAGCAATGGCGGTCTGGCAGGCAAAATCGGGTAAAATGCGGGGTCTCAAATTTAGCGCCTCTGATAAGTTTTTGTTAGAAGCATAGCGACTCCCGTCGCGCATTCAAGATTGTTATTTTTTCGAGTTGAATCCCTTATGAAAACCGCACAAGAAATCCGCGTTGGTAATGTAGTGATGGTCTCAGGTGAACCTATGGTTATCCTGAAAACGGAATACACAAAATCTGGCCGTAATGCTTCCGTCGTTAAAATGAAAATGAAAAATCTCTTAACCGAAGCAGGTCAAGAGACAGTTTATCGTTCAGATGATAAGTTCGACGTCATCATGTTGGATCGTAAAGAAGCAACCTATTCTTATTTTGCTGATCCTTTGTATGTATTCATGGATGCTGATTACAATCAGCATGAAGTCGAAGCAGAAAATTTAGGTGATGCTGTTAATTATTTGGAAGATGGCATGGCTTGTGAATTAGTGTTCTACAACGAAAAAGCGATTTCAGTTGAATTGCCAACTACCGTTGTGCGTGAAGTGGTATATACCGAGCCTGCAGTAAAAGGTGATACCTCAGGCAAGGTTATGAAACCTGCCAAGATCGCTACGGGTTTTGAAGTTGCTGTTCCTTTATTTGTGGGGCAGGGTGACAAGATTGAAATTGATACCCGTACCGGTGAATATAAGAGTCGTACCAAGTAATGCATGCAATGATAAAAAAACCGCGGATTTATCCGCGGTTTTTTTTCGTCGGTTGCATAATGTAGGGACGATTAGCGCAGCGTAATCGTCCTCAAAACAACTATCAAAAAATAAAATCCGTACGATTACGCTGCGCTAATCGTACCTACGGATTGGTCAACTAATTTCAACTTTGTTTTTCGTCGCTCTTCTTCATTGTCATAAAATTTTTGGAGAAAAATTTACAAACAAAATTCACGCGATTTGCACCCGCTGAGCCTTGTGGTACTGATTGAAATTTTAATTTCGCCAATGGTTGCTCGGGTTCTTCATGCACTGGTTGTCCAACAGGTTCTGGATCTCTGAAATAGGTATTGCCTGTATAGGCAATGGTATTTTTTGTGCAGTCTATGTAATTAATATAAGTCGAGGACTGATAGTCAGTGTTATCGGGTCCTTGCTGTGGCACTGACCAAGAGGTGCGTAGCACGGCACGCATGTAATCATCTTCTCGCACGATACTATTGATATCGACATACCAGCTCGTGATTTTTTGCGGGTCTTCAGTTTTAGAAATGAGTTCCCACTTTATGGGGTTTGCTGATTGTGCAATCAATGTTGTCAGCAAAAGCGTGGTAGCGATAGCTTTCATCTGTATGATCTCGTTAGGTAATGATAGTAGAGATATCTTACCGGAACTTGTGAATCTGTATCGCTAGCAGATTAAATCTCGCACGACTCTAATGATTAGGCTTTGGTTTTGCGGGTATAACCCAGTCGTTCTGACACCGCGACTGCGCAGGCTTCTACTTTTTGCGCAATCAATCCATTCCAGTTTGCATCAAAGCTACCTGCGGGTCCTATGGCTGTGATGCCGAGTGCGATTGAGCCAGTATGTTCAAACACTGGGGCGCAAATTGCATTAATGCCGGGTATGGGTTCACCTAACACTCTAGCTAAACCGCGTTTGCGTACATCAGCCAATAAGGTATCGAGCTTCACTCCTTTGCCTAATTTCGCATCAAATCCTGCTGCTACTCCGCTGCGACGTTCTAGTTCTATGATGCGTTCGACTTGTCTGCTTGGTAAGAAAGCAGCAAAGGTGCGTCCAGTGGCGGTGTTTTGAATCGACATCACGGTGCCTGTGCGCATATTCACGTGAATGGGATAACTGGACTCACTGATATAAATAATTGTCGGACCTTGATTTCCCAATACCGACAAACCTACGGTCTGATCAATCTCCGCTGTGAGTTGGGTGATTAAGGGAATCGCAATACGAACAGGGTCGAGCAAGTGCAAACTGATTAAGCCCATTTGTAATGCAAAGGGGCCGAGCTCATAGCGACCGGTCAGGGGATTTTGTTCGATCAGGCCGAAGCTGCCAAAGCTCACCAGATAGGGATGGGCTTTGGCAGCCGGTAAGCCTGCTTTTTTTGCTAATTCGCCCAAGCTCATAGGCGCGCCAGCTTCTACTAACGTGGTCAATAGTTTGCCGCCGATTTCAATTGACTGTATCCCGCGCCGGCTTTTTTCCATGTCCATCCTCTTGATTTGACCTTAATGCAGTCTAAATATGTATTTGCTAATTGTAAAACATTTGTTAATAACGAATCAATTGACCTTAAACTAATTTCCCTCTATTCTCGTGGCTAACCTAATTAAACGGAGTCCTTGCTATGAGCGAGAAAAAATTTGCCTCTCAGGCTGATTTGGAAGAAAAGAAAACCAGTTTTATTCAGCTCTCACCCAATGCCTACGCTTACACCGCAGAGGGCGATCCAAATTCTGGTGTGATTATTGGTGATGATTCTGTGATGGTGATTGATGCCACGGCCACACCAGTGATGGCACAAGCCTTGATTAAACATATTCGTGCCATTACAGACTTGCCTATTAAATATGTGACGCTGACGCACTATCACGCTGTGCGTGTGTTGGGTGCATCTGCTTATTTCAAAGAGGGTGGCGAACAAATTATTGCTTCGCGCGGCACCTATGAATTAATTGTCGAGCGCGGTGCACAAGATATGCAATCCGAGATAGATCGCTTTCCACGTTTGTTCGCTGGTGTGGAATCGGTACCGGGACTGACATGGCCAACCTTGGTGTTTGAAAAAGCATTAACGGTGTACATGGGTTCACTCGAAGTCAACATCATGCATGTGGGTATGGGGCATACCAAGGGCGACACCATCGTCTGGATTCCATCGCAAAAAGTTTTATTCTCAGGTGACTTAGTTGAATACGATGCAGCTGCCTACACAGGTGATGCACAGTTAGAAGAATGGCCTGACACCTTAGAAGTTTTGCGTGCAATGCAAGCGGATAAATTAGTGCCTGGTCGAGGTCCTGCATTAATCAATCCTGCTGAAGTAAACAAGGGTTTGGATTACACCAAAGATTTCGTCACGACTTTGTTATCGAGTGCACGTGAAGCCGTCGCAGCAGGTAAAGATTTAAAAGGTGCGATGGCACATGTGCGTAGCAAAATGGATAGTAAATTTGGTCATGTTTTTATCTATGAGCATTGCTTGCCGTTTGATGTCACGCGCGCTGTAGATGAAGCAAAAGGGATTAAGCATCCGCGTATATGGACTGCTGAGCGCGATAAAGAAATGTGGTTTGCACTTCAAGACTGAGCCCGCAATGACTCTCTCGACTGCATCTG
>JACCDZ010184478.1_pt1 | contig 10435 bp, 10 predicted proteins | sample 7449551 | NCBI WGS metagenome assembly JACCDZ01 (sample SAMN15323452, study PRJNA562643) | freshwater metagenome | isolation source: river surface water | place: USA:Blue River Watershed | collected 2017-08-18
GTGATGATTTTGTTGCATCCGCAGTAGTAGCAAATGTTCGGACAAAACGGCAAATGGAAATACAAAGAAATTGGTTTTTGATGCGTGGCGCATCGTTTCAATGCATCGATATAGTCAGTCTGATTGAACTGGCTATTAAATCGATCAGCGGTTGGGTAGGATGTGTAGCGTGGCCCATTGATGTCAAAGCGTTTCAACAATTCAGGCTGAAACAGGGGCTCAGGGCCAGCAGGGGCTAAAACAGAGGGTTGCTCCAAGAAAGTCATGGGGGCTATTTTAAGCCCCCATGTTTTAGCTCCAATTGATGAAAATCAAATGGATTGGTTAAAGTTAGTTAAATTAACTAAGGATTTAATCCTTTAACCATTCACTGGCATGCTAAAGCTCGGACCCTGAGCGATAGTTTCTGGCCAACGCTGTGTCACTGCCTTCATACGAGTGTAGAAACGCACACCTTCTGGACCATGCACGTGATGGTCGCCGAATAAACTGCGCTTCCAACCGCCGAATGAATGGAATGCCATCGGTACTGGAATAGGTACGTTCACACCCACCATACCTACCTGAATGCGGCTCACAAATTCACGAGCAGTGTTACCGTCTCTGGTGAAGATCGCTGTGCCGTTACCGTACTCATGATCATTGATCAACTGAATCGCTGTGGCAACATCATCAACACGCATCACGCTCAAAACTGGACCAAAGATTTCTTCTTTGTAGATGCTCATATTCGGCTTCACGTTGTCGAATAAACAACCGCCCAAGAAGAAACCGTTTTCACAACCAGCTACTTTTAAGTTACGACCATCAACCACCAACTTAGCGCCTTCTTTAACGCCAGCGTCCACATAACCTGTGACTTTATCCAAATGAACTTTGGTCACCAATGGACCCATTTCAGCGCCAGGAGTTAAACCATTATCAACTTTGAGTTTCTTGATACGAGTGGATAGCTTTTCAATCAAGGCATCAGCCACATTACCAACAGCCACCGCCACTGAAATCGCCATACAACGCTCACCAGCAGAACCGTAAGCAGCGCCCATCAATGCATCCACCGCTTGATCTAAGTCAGCATCAGGCATCACTACCATGTGATTCTTGGCTCCGCCTAAGGCTTGAACGCGCTTGCCATTTTTAGCAGCTGTTTCATAAATGTAAGAAGCGATTGGAGTCGATCCAACAAAGCTGATGGCTTTGACATCAGCATGATTCAACAATGCGTCTACAGCCGTTTTATCGCCCTGCACAACGTTGAATACACCTTTTGGTAAACCAGCCTCTTCCAACCACTTAGCAGCTAATAATGTGGCTGAAGGATCTCTTTCTGAAGGCTTCAACACAAATGTGTTGCCAGAGGCGATGGCCACTGGGTACATCCACATTGGTACCATAGCTGGGAAGTTGAATGGCGTGATACCTGCACACACACCCAATGCTTGACGCATGGTCCATGCGTCCATGCCTTTAGCGATTTGCTCGGTGTATTCACCTTTAAGAAGCTGAGGAATGCCGCAAGCAAAATCCACCACTTCTAATCCACGCTGAATTTCACCTTTAGCATCATCAAATGTTTTACCGTGTTCACGAGTGATCACTTCTGCCATTTCATCAATACGAGCTTCAATGATGGCCTTGAAATTGAACATGACCTTGGCGCGACGCGTCACAGGAGTGGTTGACCAGGCTGGGAAAGCGGCTTTGGCTGCAGCCACAGCTTTGGCTACGCCGTCGACTGAGGCTAGCTCAACATTGGCACGAACTTGACCTGTTGCAGGCTCATACACTGGGGCAGTATTGCCGCCAAAACGAATGACCTCACCATTGATATGGTGTCCGATAGTTTCTGACATTTTGTCTCCTACTTCATTTATATTCTTAGAATTACAACTTTACCAATATTCTACCTAATTGACGGTTTTTAGACTTTTTCTCAAGCTTTTTGCTGCAGCATTCGCCTTAGGGCAATTATCGGCATGCGCGCTGGTGGCAGCCTATCCTGTCACTGCTGCCAGCGTTGGCACAGCCGTGACTACCGGAAAGAGTTTGACGGACCATGCTGCATCTGAGGGCACAGGGCATGATTGTTCAGTGATGCGGGTATTTGAAGGCAAAGCTGTGTGCGAAAAACGCTTAAAACCGAGCGAAGTGCCAGTTCAAGACTTCAGTCGCCAACAAAAAGTAGTACCCAAGTAATTTAGACTGCTTTTAAGAGACTTTTTAAAGTAGGGAGCTAAGTCCAAGTAGGTCCAAGCCCTTATTGAAGAGTGTCTTTTAAAGCTGGGAACACCGGCAAAGAAACTACCTCAATACCCTCTTCACGAAGCTCAGCAGTTTCATCCACAGTCGCGTGACCACGAATACTTCTCTCAGGGGCTTCTTGGTAGTGTATTTTTCTGGCTTCTTCAGCAAAGTCATTGCCAACATCTTCTGTTTTATTGATGAGTTCTCTCATCGCCTTCATGACAGTGGCCTGAACTTGAGCCTGTAAGTGCGCTTGCTCTGAGCCAGTCAAAACCATAGATTGTCCTTTATCGCTGTTCATAGCTGTTGCGTTATTGTCTTGGGTTGGCAATTGATTGACGGGCGCCAACTCACGACTACTGCGCTTAGAAATTCTTGGGGCAGAAGGTAAACGCACAATCTCTTTGCTATCGCACACAGGGCAAGTGAGCAAGCCTGTTTCTTGCTGAGAAACATAATCAGCTTCAGAAGCAAACCACCCTTCAAAGTGGTGATCTAGATGGCAAGCGAGGTTATAGACTTTCATGGAATAAAGCAGACTTATGACTTATTAATATATTTACTATTTTAATTACTTAATAGATTTCTGTTTTATTTTGAATCAGCTCAGATCTCTTTGAGACGTCTGGCCAAGTGGTAAACAGAAATAATGGTTTTAACGTCGGTGATTTTGCCGCTAGCAATCCACGCATGCATTTCATCCAAAGTGGCTGCAAACACATCTAAGAATTCGCCCTCATCTAAAGAGCGCTCACCCAAGGTCAAATCTTTAGCAAGATAAATATCAATGGTTTCTGTTGCATAAGAAATCACCGGATGAATTCTGCCAAGAAATTCCCAAGATTTAGCTGAATATCCAGTTTCTTCTATGAGTTCACGCTGGGCACACAACAATGGGTCCTCGCCCAACTCTAACTTGCCTGCAGGTATTTCAATCATGGCAGCATCCACGGGGTAACGGAACTGTCTCTCCAGCAAAATCCGGCCGTCATTCAAGATAGGCATGATAGCCACCGCCCCAGGATGAATCAAATATTCGCGATAGGTTGAGTTGCCATCTGGTAGCTTAACGATGTCTTTTTTCAAATACAGGAATTTTCCTGAATAAACCTCTTCAGAAGAGATGCGATGCTCACGCAAGTGATCATCAGTTTCAGGTAAATCAGAGAAACTTTTTTCTGGCTTGGAGTTTGACTTAGCGTTTGAATCAGATGAGCTCATGAAACAAATGAGATAAGGTGGTGTTAGCCACGAGCATCATTGCGATGCTTCATTAAAAAACGCCAGGTGAAGCCTGGGAAAGCAGCTACAAAGAACAAGCATAAGCTGACAGTAAAGAATTCCCAACGTTTTGGAAAGGCATTACCAATCATGCTTTCCAATGAATACCCAATCAAACCAATCAGAGCGTACCAAACACCCATTTCTAATAAGCACCAACCAACGTGTTTATCTTCAAGCGTTTTGAAGAATAAAAACTTGCGGCTCACGAATGCAGCATTGGCAGCCGCCAAGGCCGCCAAAATCAAGATCCAAGATTCAATGCTTAAGCTAGCAGGCGCCATGATTAACTTAATAAAGTGGTTGACATGGCACTCAAGCAAAGCGCCATCAATGTTGCTGGGAAAATACCACACAACAGAACAAACAAGCCATTCAAAGTGAAGACTGTTTTAACCACCAAGCCACCTTCGATTGGTGCTGTTTGAATTGGCTCATCAAAGTACATGCACTTAACAACACGCAAGTAATAAAACGCGCCCACCAATGAAGCCATCACAGCGATGATTGCAAGATATAAATGCTCACTATCAATCAAAGCTTCAAGAATCGATAACTTAGCAGCAAAGCCAACTGTTGGAGGAATACCTGCCAAGGAGAACATCAAAACCAAAGCGATGAAAGCCATCCATGGGTGACGACGGTTCAAACCCTTCAAGTCATCCAATGTCTCGCACTCATAGCCTTTGCGAGATAAGATCATCAACAGACCAAAAGAACCCAAGGTAGTCAAGACATAGGTCACTGCATAGAACAAAGCAGCGCTGTAAGCGTGCTCATCAAAAATCGATAACATGCCTAAAATCATGAAGCCCATATGAGAAATCGTTGAGTAAGCCAACATTCTCTTGAGATTGGTTTGCGCGATCGCAGTCAAGTTACCAATCACCAAAGACATCACAGCCAAAATCATGATCATTGGTTGCCAATCATTGGTCAATGGCAATAAGCCACCCACCAATAAACGGAATAACAATGCAAAAGCAGCAACTTTTGGTGCGCCTGCGATCATCAATGTCACAGCTGTTGGTGCACCTTGGTACACATCTGGCACCCACATATGAAACGGTGCAACACCTAACTTAAACGCCAAACCTGAAACAATGAACACCACCGCAAAAGCCAATACCAAACGGTTAATGCGTTGATCACCCACTGCCTTTAAGATTTCATCAAGATCAAGACTGCCGGTTGCGCCGTAAAGCATCGACATACCGTACAACAAGAAACCAGAAGCCAAAGCACCCAAGATAAAGTACTTCATCGCAGCCTCAGTACCCAAGGCTGAATCACGCTTCATCGCAACCAAAGCGTAGGTTGGTAAAGCCAACAACTCTAGGCCCAAGTAAAGGGTCAATAAGTTAGAACCTGAAATCATCACGCATTGACCCATCAAGGCCAAAAGAGTGAGCACAATGAAGTCAACTCTGAATAAACCACGATCAATCAAGTACTGCTTTGAATAAATCAAAGTCGCAAAAACAGCCAAACAAGCCACTGATTTGAGGATGCTCGATAAAGCATCCACCACGAACAAATTATTGAAGGCGTGCACAGGTTGATCAACCGCTTGCAAACCAAAGGCAAAGCTCAAGCCTAGCAACAAGGCCAAACTGATTTTGTAGGCCAATTCAGTGCCACGTGGGGCATGAAAAATATCCTCGTCTGATGCCTGTGGCTCATTCATGAACACAGTCATTAATAGCAAACATGCCACCGTCAGGAGCACTAGCTCCGGCAACATCGCAATGAGATCAATCGATTGCATAAATATCTCTTTCCTCTTTCAGGATTAAAGTTTGCTAACTGCCACGTGCTTTAAAAGCTCGATAACAGAAACGTGCATCACATCAGTGAATGGTTTTGGATAAACGCCCATGCCAATTGTGAAAATGGCCAAGACACTCATGATCAAAAATTCACGCGCATTAATATCAGTCAGTTCTGCAACGTGTTGATTGCCCACGTCACCAAAAAACACTCGCTTGGTCATCCATAATGAATAAGCAGCGCCCAGGATCAAGGCAGTCGCTGCCAAGATACCAATCAAGAAGTCGTAATCAACGGCCGCCAAAATCACCATGAACTCGCCCACAAAACCTGAGGTCGCTGGTAATCCACAGTTAGCCATGGCAAACAACACGGCAAAGGCTGTGAATTTAGGCATGGTATTAACCACACCACCGTAATCAGCAATTTGGCGTGAGTGCATGCGGTCATAAAGAACGCCAATGCTCAAGAACATCGCAGCAGAGATAAATCCGTGAGAAATCATCTGCACAATCGCACCCTCAACACCCATCGGGTTGAAGATGAAGAATCCCAAAGTAACGAAGCCCATGTGTGCAATCGATGAATAAGCCACGAGCTTTTTCATATCAGCCTGAACCAAGGCCACCAAACCAATGTAAATCACTGCGACCAATGACAGCGCAATCACCGCAGGAGCCAAGTATTGGCTTGCATCTGGCGCAATCGGTAATGAGAATCTCAAGAAACCGTAGGCGCCTAGTTTCAACATGATCGCAGCCAATACCACTGAACCACCTGTTGGGGCTTCTACGTGGGCATCTGGCAACCATGTATGAACTGGCCACATTGGGACCTTCACCGCAAAAGCCATGAAGAATGCGCCAAAAATCAGTACTTGCTCAACAATGTCTAGTTTGGCTTTGTGCCAAGTCAGGATATTGAATGTATCTGTCACGTTGTACAAATACAAAATAGCCACCAAAGTTAATAAAGAGCCAAGCAAGGTATACAAGAAGAACTTGAAGGCTGCATACACACGATTTGGGCCGCCCCACACACCAATGATGATGTACATCGGAATCAATGTAGCTTCAAAGAAGACATAGAACAACAAGCCGTCCAATGAGGCAAACACACCGATCATCAAACCAGACAAAATCAAGAAGGCTGCCATGTACTGAGATACGTTGACCGTGATCACTTCCCATGCAGCCACAACCACGATCACTGTGATGAAGGCTGTCAATACAACGAACCACATTGAAATACCATCAACTCCTAAGAAGTAATTGATGTCATAGCGTGGCACCCAAGACACTTGCTCCACAAACTGCATGGCTGCAGTGCTGGTATCAAAGCCTGTGACCAATGGCAAGGTTGCTGCAAAGCTGATCAAAGAAGCGATCAAAGCCATGATGCGAACATAGCCCTTGCTGTTGTCCGAACCAGTGAACAAAATAATCAAACCGAAAATGATCGGTAACCAGATTGAGAAAGAAAGAATCATATTGGGGCGCTCTATCTATTGTTTTATTTAATGGAGCCCAAGTGGGTATATAAAATCCAGCCGATCAAAGCAATCAAGCCAAGAATCATCGCAAATGCATAGTGATACAAATAACCTGATTGCACCTGACGCACGTTTGCTGAGAACCAAGCAATCACTCGTGTGCTGCCGTTCACTACCAAACCGTCAATCAATCCCTGATCAGCACGCTTCCACAAACCAGTACCCAAGACTCTTGCACCCTTAGCAAACACTGCTTGGTTGAAGTCATCCATGTAGTACTTGTTATCAAGAATCGTCTTAACTGGTGCCAATACACGTGCAAAGAAAGCCGGAATCTGTGGCAACCAAAGATAGAAGACCGCCGCTGAAATCACACCACCAAGTGCTAAATAAAGCACAGGTGTGTGTAATGAGTGAGCCACCATACCCAAAGGTCCGGTGAAGGCAGCAGCCAATTCTTTCATGGCCACGTGCTTGGTCGCATCAACAAAAATAGCATTACCGAAGAAGTCGCCAAACAACATAGGGCCAATCGTCAAATAACCCACGATCACTGATGGGATCGCCAACAAGATCAATGGCAATGTGACCACCCATGGAGACTCATGTGGTTTTTGACCAGGAGCTAAACCATGATGGTGATCATCATGGTGATCATCCTTGGCGTCATGACCATGATCGTGATGAGCTTGACCAAAACGCTCTTTACCGTGGAATACCAAGAAATACATTCTGAATGAATAGAAGGCCGTGATAAACACACCAGCCATCACTGCAAAGAAGGCAAAGTCAGAGCCAGTGATGGTGCTCTTAGCAACTGCTTCAATGATCGAATCTTTTGAGTAGAAGCCTGAGAAGAAAGGTGTGCCAATCAATGCCAATGAACCTAGCAAAGATGTGAGCCAAGTGATTGGCATGTACTTCCACAAACCACCCATATTGCGCATGTCTTGATCGTGGTGCATGCCCATGATCACACTACCCGCTCCCAAGAACAGCAAAGCTTTAAAGAAAGCGTGGGTCATCAAATGGAATACGGCGATTGGGTAAGCAGACACGCCCAATGCCACTGTCATGTAACCGAGTTGTGACAAAGTTGAATAAGCCACCACACGCTTGATGTCGTTTTGCACAATACCCAAGAAACCCATGAACAAAGCAGTGATTGATCCGATGATCAACACAAATGATAAGGCTGCATCAGATAGCTCAAACAATGGTGACATACGGCTCACCATGAAAATACCTGCGGTCACCATGGTTGCCGCGTGAATCAAAGCAGAAATTGGTGTTGGGCCTTCCATTGAGTCTGGCAACCAAACGTGCAATGGGAATTGTGCAGACTTACCCATTGCGCCAATGAACAAGCAAACGCAGGCCACTGTGACCAAATTCCAATCAGTGCCAGGCAAGACTTGTTGAACCAACAAATCTTTTTGAGCAAATACACCGTCATAACTCATGCTGCCGGTGTAAGCCAATAGAAGACCAATGCCAAGAATGAAACCAAAGTCACCCACGCGGTTGACCAAGAAAGCTTTCATATTGGCGAAGATCGCGGTTGGTCGCTTGTACCAGAAACCAATCAACAAATAAGAGACCAAGCCAACAGCTTCCCAGCCAAAGAACAACTGCAAGAAGTTATTGCTCATCACCAACATCAACATCGAGAAGGTGAACAAAGAAATGTAGGAGAAGAAACGAGCGTAACCCTCGTCTTCAGCCATATAGCCAATGGTGTAAATATGCACCATCAATGAAACAAAGGTCACCACCACCATCATCATGGCAGTCAATGGATCAACCAAGAAGCCAACTTCAAGACTTAACTCACCCAACTGCATCCAGGTATAGATGGTTTCGTTGAATCGTGCACCTGCCATCACGTCATTCAAGACCATGAATGAAAGGATGCATGAGATAGCCACACCCAGAATAGTCACAGTGTGTGCAGCTGAGCGACCAATGAGATTGCCCAAAAATTTAGTACCAAACAAACCAGCAACCGCCGCACCCACCAATGGGGCTAGTGGAATGGCCAGTAATACAAGAGGGTTCAAGATTGGAGTAGTCATATGATCAGTCTTAACCCTTCAGTTGTCCGAGATCTTCAGCATGGATTGTGTCCAGTTTACGGAACATCGTGACCAAGATTGCCAAGCCAATGGCTGCTTCAGCAGCTGCCACGGTCAAAATAAAGAATACGAATACTTGGCCAGCCATATCTCCTAGATAGTGAGAGAAGGCAATGAAGTTCAAATTAACGGCCAACAACATCAATTCCAAAGACATCAACAACACAATGATGTTCTTGCGATTCAAGAAAATGCCAACCACGCCAATCGCAAACAAGATGGCAGCCAACACTAAGTAATGAGCTAAGGTGATTGTCATGAATAAATCCTTTTTCCGAAATGTCTCATCATCACTGTCCTAAGATTCTTTATTGGCTGATGAATCAGCATTCATAGAGGTGACCATGCGCACACGATCTTCTTTTCTTGTGCGAATTTGATCAGGAATATTTTGAGTCTTGGTGTCTTTGCGGCGACGCAAAGTCAAAGCCACTGAAGAAATGATCGCCACCAACAAGATAATGCCGGCCACTTCAAAGCTGAACAGGTACTCGGTGTAAAGCAAGATACCCAAGGCTTTGGTGTTATTAGCAGCTACTTCAGGATCCATGTTTCTGATTGGCTGGGTGGTACCGATAAAGCCACGAATCAACACAATCGCCATCTCAGCCACAATCACCGCACCTACCAATGAAGCCACTGGCATGTATTGCTTGAAGCCTTTGCGCAAATGATCCAAGTCGAGGTCTAGCATCATGACTACGAACAAGAACAAGACCATCACCGCACCAACGTAAACCAAGACCAACAAAATAGCCAAGAATTCAGCATGCAACAACATCCAAATAGCGGCTGCTGTGAAGAAAGATAAAACCAAGAACAATGCAGCATGAACAGGATTGCGTGCAGTGATCACGCGCAAAGCCGCCATCACTAAAATGGCAGCAAAGATGTAAAAGAGGATTGATTTAGGTTCTAGCATCATTTGTACTTAGCATCCGCTGTTTTGTTTGCAGCGATTTCGTCTTCATAACGATCGCCCACTGCCAACAACATGTCTTTCGTGAAATACAAGTCACCACGCTTTTCACCGTGGTACTCATGAATGTGTGTTTCAACAATCGCATCCACTGGGCAAGCTTCTTCGCAAAAGCCACAGAAAATACATTTGGTTAAATCGATGTCATAACGAGTGGTTCTGCGAGTGCCATCATCACGCTGATCTGATTCAATCGTGATCGCCATGGCTGGGCACACTGCTTCACACAGTTTGCAAGCAATACAGCGCTCTTCACCGTTCGGGTAGCGACGCAAAGCGTGCAAGCCACGGAAACGAGGAGACATTGGAGTTTTTTCTTCAGGGTATTGCACAGTGATCTTTGGCTTGAACAAATACTTACCAGTCAAAGCCATGCCTTGCAACAACTCTCTTAAGAGCAAACTACCGAAGAATTCGCGGATACGTTGGAACATTTTTAAATCCTCGCCTTATTTCCAAATATTCCAGGGTGACAAGACCCAAGCACCGACCAACAAGATCCAGAAGATCGAGATGGGAATAAATACCTTCCAA
>JACCDZ011102030.1_pt1 | contig 10434 bp, 8 predicted proteins | sample 7449551 | NCBI WGS metagenome assembly JACCDZ01 (sample SAMN15323452, study PRJNA562643) | freshwater metagenome | isolation source: river surface water | place: USA:Blue River Watershed | collected 2017-08-18
AATGGACATGTTATTCGATATATAGATAATCCAAGTGAAGAACTTCAAAGATTAGCTGTTCAACAAAATAGGTGGGCTATTGAATATATAGATAATCCGAGTGAGGAAGTCCAGAGATTGGCTGTTCAAGAAAATGGGTATGCTATTCAGTTTATAGATAATCCTAGTGAAGAAATACAGAGATTAGCTGTTCAACAAGATGGAGATGCTATTATGTATATAGATAATCCAAGTGAAGAAGTTCAGAGATTAGCTATTCAACAAAATGGACAAGCTATAAAATATATAAAAAATCCCAGTGAAGAAATTAAGAAATTAGCAGTTCAACAAAATGAATTTGCTATTGATTATATCGATAATCCCAGTGAAGAAGTCAAAAGGATTGCTAAAAGATAATGGCGTTAATCTTTTCAACTAATACAGCAAATGCAATGCTTGATATTATATCATCAAAAATAGATGCAGGAACAGGATCAGGTAAAATAAAAATATACTCAGGAACTATTCCTCAACATGCCGATTCTCAATTATCAAATAATATTTTACTAGGAGAATTGATTTGTTCATCACCGGTTGCTTCTTCTGCCAGTAATGGTGTTTTAACATTTAATACAATATCACAAGATACTTCAGCTAATGCTTCTGGAATTGCAACATTTTTTAGAATAGAAGATTCATCTGGGACAACTATACTTCAAGGTGATGTGACTTTAACAGGTCAAGGGGGAGGACTTGAGATGAATACTATAAATATAATATCAGGAAGTCAAATCTTGATAACAACATCATCTTATTCAATAGGTATATAACAATGAACACAAGCTCGCCGTTTTTTAGATTTATTGTAGGTTTAGATCAAGCACTCAATCCCATCGTATATGGAGGTTCAGAAGATGTTACAATCTCTGCTCAAACTGCATATTGTGAATTGGTTCTTGGTAAAAAGAAAAGAATTCGCAAAATAATCGATTGGGTTTTTAAAAAGTTCGGAGAAGACAAACATTGTTATTGGTCACTCTATGTTGAAATAGATGAATTCCCAAAAGATATACAACTGAGTATTCTAAGAATACTAGAAACACATGGAGTAGGAGAGGGTTTTTAATTCTCTTATAAATTGATGCAAGCACTAGAATTTAAACCAGTATGGGAAACACAATCATTTCCAATAGTAACCGAAGGACAAGCGGTCAATTTACCATTGGTTGCACATATAAAATCAATCCATAATTTGTTACCGGGGGAGAATGTATTCATCATCGGAGATGTTGATAGTCAGAACATAACTCAGGTAACAAGAGATGGTATAGACGTTTCTTTCATTATTGAAAATGGGACTTTAAGAATACCATCGGCAAACCATCATAGTTATGTAGAAGTTACATTAGATGAAGTCATAGAATATTCTTCATTATTAAGCGATATAATACCCGGAATTCGTATAAAAGACGATAGTGTAGTTGGTATAGTAGGAAACATACCATATCAACAACAACACACTTATATCGTCGGTTTTAGGGCCAAATACAACAGTATTTCAGATGTAATATTAGACTGGAAGGTTAACCCTGCACAGCAATCTATGTCTTGGGATATTTCATCTCTGCCGTTGAAAACAACAAATCTTTCACATATTAATCGATCATATTATACACTCGGTGATTTGAAATATGGACAGAAGTTTAAGTTTGTATTTGACATAATAAACCCAGATGATATACCATTTAATATTTCAGTTATAAATACCACAGGTGTAAATCCGAATAATTTTGTGGGATTACCAACAGGTTTAAATTTGTATAATGATCCCCCTAGAATCGAAGGATATATTAACTCATCGGTCACATCAGGTAAGTATTTTGTGGACATTGGTAATAATAATATTCCATCATTGACTATAAACTTTAATGTCTTACAAAATCAATATGACTCATTCTCTGATATTAAAGGATTAACTTGGAAGACGGATTCTTTCATAGGAGAATTTTCACATGGTGAACTTTGTCCTATTAAATTAGAAGCGGCATCAATATTAAATAGTGATATATCATATAGTTTGGATTCAGGTAGTTTACCATTACCGACTGGTTTAGTATTACTTGACAATGGAGAAATAACAGGGACATTTCCATATGTGAACTCAGAGAAAAAATATACTATTAGAGTTAAGGCGCGACAAGGAATATTATTCACTACTAAAGAATTTAGTTTTATAATTAATAATAAATTCAAAGATGATAATTTCCTTACAGTAAGTTTAAAGCTAAGTGGATACCTTAAGAAACAAATTACTACTATACGAGATAGTATAGCAATAGAACATAGATTTAGACCAACTGATCATAATTTCATAAAAGAAATGGATCAAATATCTATAATCGATGGATTGAAGGCGGTTAATACTTTTGATTTGTCATATGCATCTGAACTATATTTATTACTGGGTGAGTTAAAATATAAAGAGACTCCGTATTATGATTATATTTATTTTGATATAATTGACTTGTATGAAAAGGCTGGTGGTTATAGGGATTCAATAGACTCTCTTGAAAGCCCAGTATATTCTGGTGAAAAGAGGATTTACCAAGGATCAATCAACAACATAAGAAAAGAATTATTAAGCGAAGTTGGCTTGAATATTGAAACAGATACTAATAATTCAAAATACGAGTTGTTGAGACATGATTCAACATATTCACCAAAAATGATTATAGCCTTTGTTAACAAAGGCATGGGAAAAACAATAAAAAATACTATCACTCATTCATTAACAGGTAAACTACTCGATTTTGATCGATTGAAAATAGAATCTGATATATCAAGTATCGATTATTTTTTTTCAACAATTAACGATGATATACAAGTTATATCATTGGTTCCATTATCTCCCTATAATTTGCAGATAAACGGTAATTCCACGCCTGCACAAAAATACACTTCACCAACATTAAGTTGGGATAATGATGAGAAAAATGTGACTTTTACTATCAAAATATTTGAAGCAGGCACATTAATTAGAACTATTACCAATTTAACTAGTAACAATTACAAATATGATGAAACTCAACAAATCATAGATGGGAGTCCATCATTTGTTGAGTTTCAAGTTTATTCTGTTCGATCTGGAATAGAATCCAAAAAGAATAGTATTTCAGTATTGCTTAAAAGCGGTTGGGGGCGCGCTTGGGGGATGGCTTGGGGCCGTTAAACACCGAGTCCTTTGGTGCAACGACATAACCCTGCGACCGAAGCTTTTGTAGAGCATTCGCAGCACTCTCATTAATAGCATTAGTTAGATGCGGAGGAAGAGTATCAAAAGCAGTGTTATCATGTAGAGAATTAAGTTCTCGGAGCATATTGTTCGGGACTCCACCTGATGCTTTACGGGAAGCCGTGATCGCATCGATAATCGATGAGAAAATAATTTCACGAAAGTTTTCAACGGCTGACTTATTCATATTAACTCCTTTAAATTAGAACTTGATTATATCACTTTTTATATATTACGCAAGATGTTTTTTCATCCATACGAATTATAAATATACATATACTCTAAAAAATCAAGGAAAAAATGGCATCACTAGGAACAATAAAATATTTGACTATACATTGTGCAGCAACGCCCGAAGGTCAAGATGTCAAGGCATCTACTATATCACAATGGGATATACAAAAATTTAATCAAATTTCATATCACTGGGTTGTAGAGCTTGATGGAAAAAAGGTCAGAACCTTGTCTGATACCCAAAAGGGAGCACATGTTGGTGGAAATAATACAGGAAATATTGGAATATGCTATGTTGGTGGAGTGGAAACCGATGGGAAAACACCAAAAGATACAAGAACTTCGGAACAAAAGGCAGCATTAGCCACTCTAGTAAACCAATATAAAGACCAATATCCAGATTTGGTTATAAAAGGCCATCGAGATTGGCCAAATGTTAATAAGGCATGTCCCTCATTTAATGTAAGTTCTGAATATGGAAGTGGAGATTTTGATTTTGGAGAAGATAATGCTCCAATAGAAGAAGGGGCTGGAGGTTTAGCATCAGAAGAAGGTTCGGCTGGGGGTGCTGGTGAAGGGGGATCAGGATGCTTTGCTAAATATGGACTCACAAATGACGACGCAACAGGAACCGATGGTGAAGGAAACGGAACTGGTTTTGGGTCAGATAATGGTGGGTCTGATCCAGTTGATGCTAATGCAACCAATACCCCACCTGAAGAAGTGTTTTGTCAGTATATTCCAAAAAATGCAGGTGAGAGTTATCAATTAACAAAAAATGTGTCGATTGGTGATTTGTCATCAAAAGCGGTTTTCCCACATGCTATACCCACAAAATCTAAATTAGGTTTATCCCGATCAACTATATTATGTAATATGTTATATCTTGCATCAAATGCTCTTGAACCAGTTTTATCTTATTATAGAGGAAAAGGTTATAAAGTAGTTATAACAAGTGGTTATAGAAATAATACAGGTGGATCAGATCATAATAAAGGGGCTGCTGCTGATCTTCAATTTTATGCTAAAGGAAAAATGGTGACTGGTCCTGATCTGTCCAGACTAGTTAAAGAAATAAACGAAACTCTTAAAATACCATATACACAAATGATAGAGGAAAGGAGTAGGGTAATACATATAGCATGTCGCAAAGAAGGAAATAGTGCAGTAAAACTATGGTGGTCACCAGATTTTGGTGATACCATGGGTGGTAGAGGCTATAGATACAAAGATACTACTGATAGTAATACTATAACCTCTGAACAAGATTTATGAATTCTTAAATGGTCTATCAATGATTTGTTGAACGGGAATAGATGCGTTAGATGCTGTTAATGGATAATCGTTCAATGACCAATATTGATAATCATTATTAACAATTACGATATTAACTGATGTTGGGGCTTCGTAGTTGTAAGTATATGAGAATGTTCCATTTGTTATATTTTCATTACCTGTTAGTTCAACATCACTATTACCTGAACCATCTCTTGTAAAAATTCTAATTTCAGAACCAGATTTTATACCAGTAAACGAAAGCGTTGCAATGATAGGATCAAGAGGATATTGAACTGATCTTGAATTAGAATCTGTTCCCATATTAACATATAACGATGTCATAGCAGTCGTATTTGTTGTTATTGTTGTTATGCGATATTTAAGTTTAAAACCTTCAACTGGGATAGTTTCATTTGGTAATTGATTAAATCTAACTGTTCCTGATACTGTTGCAGTATTTGCCAAATTGACTGTGACTGTGTTAGCATTAATTGATACTACTTTGGCAAGTGGTGAAATGCCTGTTCCAAACACATAATCATCAACATTAATTCCTGTAGCAGATGTTACAGTAAAGGTTGATTGTCCTGATGTTCCTGATGCACCTGTTCTCACATAGGATAGGTTTTTAAAACTACCAAAGCCAGTTCCATTATCTATAGAATATTCAATGTTATAGTTAGTAAGTGTGCCACCAGCCATTACTGCTTCAGTTGGTAAAAACGATGAGTAACCAAGTCTTTTTATACCAGCCTCAAACGTAGCCTGCATTCCTATAGTTGGCATGTAAAATGAACCAGCAGAAGTGAAAGCAGGTGTTCCAGAATTGATAGTTACAACACCAGAAGAAGTAGGCTCGTTGAATAATAATGCTAATCTTGCTGTTAATGGAGAAAACGATAATGTTCCAGATGTTGCACCAGCATTTAATCCTGTTATATTAAATGTATCAATAGTAAGGGCAGTTATTGAATATGTCCCTGTAGGAATAGCAGTGGCACTTGAAGTAGCATTAACTTGAATAGTAGAACCAGTTCTGAGATTATGATTCGCACTCGTTATTGTGATGGTAGTGGTGGCTCTAGTCCATGAAACATTGGAATTATTAGTGGTATAATCATTTAGGTAATAATCAATCCAATCTGTTCCATAACAAGCTGTTTGTGCGCCGAGTGCGTGTGTCATACCAACTGCTTTAAAATCACAATTGATAACAGATGTAGCTTCATTATACAAAAAATCACCTTGACAGTTTTCTAAGGCCACATTTTTTGAAGAGTTATCACCAGAGAAAAATGAGGTTCTTAATCCTCGTATATAACATCTTTTCATTCTTATGTTATTAGCAGATGAACCAGAGGCAATTACCAAAGCATTTGATGAAATTGTTCCAAAGAATGTCAATGTTCCCGATGCAGCACCTGCGTTTAAACAAGTGAAAGTAAAAGTAGTAGTAGAGGTAACAGTAATTGTTTTTGAGCCGATCACTATAGCTGCAATATCACTTGATATATCAACATAAACTAGTGCACCTGTTACAAGACCATGCGGAGAAGGTGTTGTTACTGTTGCGGTAGTAGTTGATCTTGTCCATGTTGCACTTGATTTTATTTTACCTAAATTTAAAGGAGATGATGCTGTTCCTATATTTTTAATAAGAACGTTTTTACATCCTGCTGCTGAAATGTTAAACAAACCAGAATAAGGTGAATAGTTAGACTCTGACTTATTATCATATCCATCAATTGTGATATTGGATGATGCTGAACCAATATCCATAAAAAATTCAGTCATAGCAGATGTGGCAATAGTAGCAGGATGGGCATAATAGAATGTATTATTGAAATTGATATTGTTACACGTTAATAATGCTATTTTTCCTGCACCTAGCCTTGTGTTAATAAAGTCACAATTATTCCCACGAGTTATAGTTAAAGCTGACGTGGTAGCGATTGATTTATATATCAAACTTGAAAATTCACAATTAGTATAATCAAATCCATCAATATCAGCCATAGAGCAAACCACTCTACCTGATGCAGCTAATGATGCTGATTTAAATACGCAATTAGTAAAAGTTCCACCCGCAAGGCATAAAGTTTTTGTTAATGCTATTTGGGCATTGGCCGCTTCATGTCCTACATTAACATTATCCCAAGTCATAGGTGATGCTATTTCAGCCACCGTAATAGCTGTTGCCACTGCAATGTTACTCATATTAACAGAGTAAGCCTGTGTAAATGATGGATACCAATTCATTAAACATTTATCAATATCAATAGTGCCGCCACCAGTTGTAGTAAAATCGTATCGAGTTGCCAGAGTAGCATTAGGTAAAGCATTAGTAGTTGGTGCAGCAGATGTTGCATTAGTAAAAATTATATTCGGTATTCTAATCTTTCTTCCAGATGGTGGTAAATAACCGCCTGTGGAGTTGGTTCCATCGTGTTGAAATCTAACTAATCCAGCAGACGATATCCAACATCGTCTTCCCCTATCATAATCAGTAGATACAGTAGCTGCTAATGCGGTTGATGTTCCTGCACATGGATAGAAATCATAAACATCTGATGTTGCACTTTCAACCCATACTCCGGGGCAATATACAGCACTACCATTAGAAGGAATTTGATATGTTGTTGTATTCACTCCTGATGTAGTTGTTCCTTGAAAATAATACCAATCTCCTCTTATTTTAAATGTATTGAGACGATTGACTGTTGCTGTTGCTGCTTCTGTCCCAACAATTTCTATCCATCCCGGAGTGTCGATACCTGATGATGTTGCAGTTATTCCAGTTAGTGCACCTGCTGCATATGTTCCAGTAACTTGTTTTACTTTTATAAATCCAGAAGCAGGCATAGCAGCAGCAGCAGCAGTAGGAGCAGAAGTTAATGCAGAATATACTCCTATTAGCTTTCCTGAGGCTCCATTATTAGAAATAACTGTGTTTGAAGCAGGAACATTCCCTGATCCTCCAGTAAATGCTATAAGTCTAACTTGAGTAGCATTAAACTCAACTGTTCCACCAAGAGTAGCAGACATAGTTATATTACCCATGGAAGCAGAAGTATTGTTATTAGTTCCATACCGAGAATCTTGATCAACTGTCAAATATCCACCATTGATGTTATAAATATCATTACCAGCTTTAGACGCGAGTTGATCAATGTTTTGTGATGTTGTTATTGTAAACGTTGCCATAAACATATTTATGAATAAATAACTATAAATTCGGAGGTTTTATTTAATGGCTGTTATTGTTACTGATCCCACTTTACTTCTTGCAGGAAATGCTGATGCTGCTACCACGGCGGGCACAGAGTTGACTATTAATACTACAACAAAGACTATAAAAATAAATCCCGGAACAGTTGGATCAGATATTCCTGATGCGGCTGATGGTGTAACTTTTCAGGCCTTATATTCAGCAATGAAACTTTTATGGAAAAACTCATCAGAGTATATCAAATACCCTTTCCCCTTCGAAGCTATTACACCAGAGCAATATGAAGTTATTAACGGTTGGACATTTTTAGACACATCTACTCGAAAAGCTATTAGAACAGCAGGCTGGTCTGAAAGAAATTCATCTGGTCAAATAACGGCAATGTATGCTGGTGTTATTTCTCTGGGTTCATTGGCAGGGACAGACCAACCATATTATATACAATCTTCATCAGAAGCATCCACTAATTTTAGTTTCACAGGGCCAGTTAATGAAGCTGTTCAAATTTTAGATGATCCTAACGGTGATGCATCCTATGTAGATGGATTTGATAAAAGAAATTATCTTAAGCTTTTTGCTCGTGAAGAACAAAAGCAATATGCTTCGGCACAATTAAGTGATATCGGTGTTACTGATCTATCAACAATTGTTTATCGTTTCCCACTTTCTAACGCAAGTGATCTTAAGGCTCTTGCGACTGACGTTAATGTTGTAGCTAATACAGCCACATATGGTGATATTGACATTACTTATTATGGGGCTGATCAGAATCGTAGTATTGGTGGTTCAAGTTATCCATATAGAATTATAATCGACGGTGCTAACAAAACAGCAGAAGAAATTTATACTAAGGTTCAATATTTACTAAGACAAAGTAGTGATATTGATACTGGTGCTGGAACAGTTCCCGGTAAAACGGCTGATTCTCTTTTGAGATTTGTTGGCGATAATTTGATCACATCAGCAGGCGTTTATATTGATAACTTTAACCCATCTGATACCAACAGAATCACATTCACTGATAAAAACAGTGTTGCTAGAACTTTCCCATATGTTGCGTCTGGAACTTTACAGTTTAATGCTAACCTAGTCAATGACCCAAGTGCAGTTTACCGAATGTATTTCACGACAAATCCCGGTGGAAACTTTGGAACTACTAACGCCGTTTTAGTTCAGGATTCTACAGCAACCCCTATTTCAGGAACAGTATCAGCATCATCTATTCCATTTTCATTTTCATATGACTCCAATGTTCAAGGTGGAAGAACCGCAGGAACGGATGCTCAAGTTACTGTTGTTGCTATTGGTTTGACTACAGGTCAGTATGTTAGCACAACAGCTACCATAACACGTTCTATTGGTCAGACTATATCTCTTACTGCTTCTCTTGAACGTAACTTTACTAACATCTAAGAATGAGGGGATTTTTATCTCCTCATTTAATTATGCTAAATATATAAAATTAGGTTGGAGCATGATGTGAAAGTTGTTTTTGATGGTATGACCAAACAAATAACAATATTACCAAATAACACGAATATAAGCGTTAAAGATGACTTATATAGTGCTTGGAAAAATTGGGTTATTATGTCAGATAACGCAAAATATTTACCTGCCTTTAGAAGTATTGGAGGAGACCCTGTTGGTCCCGGTAAATACGCTGGTGATTTCTATTTCTTGATGAATGGTTGGAGAATAATAGTTGATCAGCCACTTTTAATCGAAGGAAACTTATACCATGATGATGGTTTATATCCTTATCAAATTCTTCCCGGAGGATCGGTAATATCATCAGTTTCCGCATTGACGCAAAATGTTGAAGTTCAAGTTCCCGTAGTCACTGGTGATTTAAGTTCGGTTGGTCAACAAGTTACCGATGCTGTTACCCAAACCTTAAAAACGGCATCGATAGAGAATTCTGATGAGGGTTCTCTTGGTTATATTTTATCATCAGTTAATAATTCGGTTAATGATATCGGGGTTGATGTTACTAATGTTCTCAGTAATCTCGGCGCAGCCACTGATTTAATAAACATCTTATTAAAATATTCCAAAAATAGAACAAAGATAGATGATGTTCAAAAAACAATGACCGTATTCGATGATGACGGAATAACCCCTATTAGAGTATTTGATCTTAAAGATTTAACAGGAGCACCTTCAATTACTAAGGTAGCGGAAAGAAATCCAATACCATGATAGATGAGTATGGAGGAATACTTACAGGAGGCTTGTTAGGAAATCCAATTTTAGCACAGTATAGTTTATCTTTTGCTACTATCGATCTTGAAACAACACATCCAGACGGAATAACTGGTGTTATCAATAATCAAGTTTCTATATATTCTGATTTTAAAGCATGGGTAAAAAATCGATCATTAGGAGGCGGCGGTGGTTCTCATGGAACCTTAATCAAACCTAA
>JACCDZ010672982.1_pt1 | contig 10431 bp, 3 predicted proteins | sample 7449551 | NCBI WGS metagenome assembly JACCDZ01 (sample SAMN15323452, study PRJNA562643) | freshwater metagenome | isolation source: river surface water | place: USA:Blue River Watershed | collected 2017-08-18
CCAACTATCGAGATAGCACCCCCTCCACTTTTTAGGGAGAGGCATCACTTCTTAATCCATTATGTTTCAGAAGGAAGGCAAGACTTTACAAAATTCGGCTATTTTTCTGCAAACGGTATTTTTTTCTTTTTTTTTTGGGATTTTAATCTCCTCTTCAACCTATCCTATAAAAGGGTATTTTTAACCCCTCAAAAAATGGAGGATCAATCATGGATTTCTTAAAAAAAATGACTTTTTGCCTAGTGAGCACCATCCCTCTTCTCTCTAATCAACCAAATACCCTATCCCCTGATATTCCTCTCTACTACGGCTCACTAACTCCACGCCCCATTATCCACCCCAATGGATCGTATGCTTGGTCGGGCGTTACCTCAAATGGCGCCTACTCCCCTAATAATGCCTTTTACCACGCCAATGGGAAAATGGCCTGGGGAGGTCTTTGTCAGGAAAGACTCTACTCCACTTCGGACAAAGCCTTTTTTTACTATGAAAACGGGGCAAAAGCTTGGGGCGGCATTCACCAGTATAAACACTCGTGGATCTCTGATAACGGAAAATTTCACCACTACACAGGAGAGCTTGCCTGGGGTGGCGTCGATCAAACAAAAACAACAGGCTTCTTTTTGTCCGACAATGGAAAATTCTTCCATGCAGGGGGAGAGCTTGCCTGGAATGGGGTTTGGGGAGGAAAAGTCTATTACCCTAATGGACAAGTGGCATGGAATGGGGGGCTTAATTCTGCAGTCTATGACCAAAATGGCCGTTTTGTGACCCTTTCAGACTACGTCTACCTACACCTAGGCTTTAACAGCTGGCTTTATATTGAATCCGGCAAGAAGTTCGAATTGATTCTAAATTTGGGCCAAGGAATCAATCTACGCGTTAAAAAAGAGGGTGTTACATTCGACGTGCAAGGGGTCTTATTCGACCTTAATAACGATTTTTAAATAACTTACCATTAATAACTTAAAAAAGCGCTTACCTAAAATCAAAAAAATTAGCGAGCGCTTTTAAATTGATAAAAAATCAAATTTGTATTATAATTAATTTTAATTATATGCAAATAGTAAATTACACATCTAGATTAGTTGGCAACATAAAAAACAAAGTCAACGGCTTAAAAAAAGCTCTCTTTTTCGCTTAGCCAAGGCTTCTCTCCAAGAAAACTTTTGTGAAGGGGCGGCATACATGGGGGCAGCGGCTATTTGCACTTCTATTGGCCAGGAAACAGGAAGAAACCTGGGAATGCTGGCCAGTAAAACAACAGCTTTATTCTTAAGTTACTGGACAGGAAAGGTTGTTTTGAATCAAGAAAACTCCCTTCCTATTCAGTCTACAAAAACACGCAAACTCTTGAGCCTTACCCTAGCGGTCTTAAGCGCACTTTCTATTTACATCGCCACTATAGAAAAGATACAAGATCCTCTGGAAGAGCGTCTTGGCTATCTAGGGGAGAATTTATTTGGCATAACCGGCGGTATTTTAGCCTCTTTTGCCGCAATCCGCCTAAATGGAAGCAGGGAAACTCTTCTATCTTCTGCCAATCCCCTAGAAACCTACACAATAAAAACCTTAGTTAGCATGACAGGAACGGCTCTATTTGATGCTAAATTTCCTATTTCTAATCCCATGCTTCAATTTGGTGTGGATTTAACAATTGGGAGCATCCTCTATAATTTTTGGGATATCTTAGATGTCGCAAAGAAAGCGCACTCAGGCCACCTGCTAGACGAGATGCTATACAAAAACCCCATTGAATTTGGGCTAAATAAGATCCCTCTAAAACAACCCCTTTTACAGATTTGCCGGCAAATTCATGATCAACAGCTAGAAAATGACCCTCTAGTCAATGTTATTTTGCAATTATTTCTTCTACCTAAAGAGAGAATGAATGATTTGAAGGGCTTGCAGCAAGTGGCACAAGCACCTCTTACCTTAGAACAAAGAACCAATCAAGCGTTTTATAGATTTATTCGAGGGATCAACCTATACCAGGCCATCTTAAATAATGTTCCTGATGTTTTATCCTCTGGCACAAGTATGGGGGAATTTAACATCCGCGCGTATTCTGTTTTAGAGGGGCAGATTAGGGATGTCCATTCAAATTCTCTCTCCACTGCTTTTGAAAACATTCCCTTTGTGGCCTTTACAGCCTTTACCCACCATTTACTGGAAAAAGCCCTTCGAGCGGCTCTTACACACTCTAATGCCTACCATGAGACCCTTGTAGAAACCCTGATATCCAAGATCAATTTGATGGAACATCGCCTTTGTGGATTTTCTATAACTAAAAAATCCGAAAAAGTCAGAATAGCCGCGTCCATCCACAACCACCTACCTTCTTTAATAAAATGCATCCTGTTTTGCGAGCCTTTAACAAATGTCCCCTTGGAAGAGCTCGAAATGAGAGAGGCTTATAAAGTTATGGCTCACCTTGCCATAGAAATCTACTCACCCAGAATCGGGGCCTATTTAACAACAAATATTAAGAGATTTGTGCAGCATCAAATCGAACACTCTACTCAAAGACCCTAAATCTTAAAATGGATTCAGCGTGATTCTGAGATAGGAAAAGGCTCCCTTAGAAAGACTTTTGTGATTGAGCGGAAAACCCACATCGAAATTGAGGGCCAAATTCCATGGCCCTTGAAGGCGTAACCCCATCCCTGAGCCCCATAGAAAAGTAGACACCCCTGGATAAAAAAAAGTTCCTCCCTGGTCTAAAAAACAAATCAACTGCAACCTGTCTTTTAATCGAGTTTTGCCAAAGCAAATATTTTGGAAAGGAAATGGAGGCAGTAAAAACTCAAAATTTACATAATAACCGCTATCTCCTAAGGAAACAGCCACCGGATATCCGCGGACAGTGTCACTGCCTCCAATGTAAATCTGCTCTGGCACTGTTAATTTATTAAAGCTAAATTGTCCAGAGCCGTGAAAATGGAATAAATACCCTTCTGCTAATTGCTGAAACCGATCATAATCTAGATTAGCTGCAAAAAAGCGGCCTGCCGCGCCCGGCCGAGAAGAATTTTGAGAGGTGGTTTTTAACCCACCTAAGAAAGAGGGAATTCCTGCTCTTGCGCTCAAAGTTCCATAATCTCTTCCCTTAGTCGTTGCGTACTTATCAAAGATAAAACCCGTTGTAAATACCCGTAACTTATCAAAAGAGGCTGTCTTTTTTGCTTGAAAATTGCCAATTTGTTTATAGTCAAAAGCAGAAAAAAAATCTAAACTGACTTGCTTTCCTCGCACAATTGCTTGAGTTCCCTTAAGGCTTGCAATCATGGATTTGCCATGTAAACGAAGCTCTCTTTCCTCCTGAACTCGTGAGGTATTGAAGAGATAACCCATCTCTAAAAAAGCCCCATTCCGGGTGAGAGGGATTTTGTATTTGGCGTCTGTAAAATAAAGAGCATTCATAGGAAATCCAACGACTTCTGCCAGTGAAAAAAGATCTCCATAAGTAACGATGTTTCCTTGATCAAATCTGCCCCCTGCTCGAAAGTTTGTCGTTAAATCTTTTCCATAGTTATTTGTATTAAAATACAGATGCGTAGGACGATGATCTTTGACCTCAACAATGAGATCAGCCGTTCCAACTTCTTGCCCCCTTTCAAAAATGATCCCGGCTTGCAAATCTATATTTTCATTTAAAAGCAAAAGAGCTCGGATGAGCCGATCATAATGAACAGCCTCTCCCCTTAAAGAAGAGAAATAACTTAAAACAAAAGCCTCACTGTAGTATTTGTTGCCCTTAACAGTCACCTGACCTAGCTCTCCTTCTAAAATCTCAATTTTAAGCACCCCTTCTTGCATTTCTTGAGGAGGCAGGTAGGCTCGCGTCAGAAAAAAACCCCGCTTAGCATACTCATATTCGATCAAATCACAAAGCGCATGCATTCCTCTAAGAGAGAGGTTTTGATGTAAATCCCCCTCCAACCATTTTTGAATTTCTTTTTCTGTAAAAACGCGATTACCTTCTAAGATAACGCTATCTACTCTGACTTTTTCTGTATCAGAAATATTCAGTTGTTTTTCAGGAATATCGACTTGAATAGACGGTAAATCTTTCCGATACGCTTTTGGGGATTCTTCATACTCTTTTTGAAGCTCCCTCTCAATCACGCCCGCTGAATTTTCAGGGTCAGAGTGTACAGAAAACAGGAACCTAGTAAATAAAAGAAAAATCGGAATTTTTTTTTTCATCGCTGAAGAAAATATAGAAAAACCAGGAAAGAGAATCAAGAAAGAAGTGGAGTGAATAGACCCAAGTGGATTATTGATACCATTTGGGTCTATGTCTAATTAAGGATCAAGGCCCGGTTGCATTTAAAATCACTGAGCCTACCAGAGTCATAGGAGTATGAATATTAATTGTTTTTGCTGTCACGTTAGCAGAAAAAATAGAGTTTGTTCCTGAGGCAATATTCAAAATATTTAAAGAAGTTGTTCCTACAATGCCTTCAAACGCAATAACCCCTCCATTCAGTGTTAAAGACTGAGACCCAGCTAAAGCACCATCTAACTTTCCTCCAAAAGAAATCGACCCACCACTTGCGCTCGTATCTATAGTGGTGTTATTCAATAACAAAGCTGGGGTTGTGCTTGTGGCTGTAAAAGAGTTGGCAGTGATATTGCCGCCAATCGTCACACCAGAGGCATTTGAACTGGTTACGCTAACAGCCCCCAGTCTTGTTGTTCCTCCGACAGCTCCTGCAAGCGTGATGGCTCCTGAGCCGGCTGTAAGAGTGAGAGCCTGGGATCCCGCAGATGTTGCGTTAATCGTTCCTCCAAAAGAGATGGAGCCTCCAGCTGTACTCGTGTCAATGGTACTGCTACCAGATAGCACGACTGTCGTTGTGTTTGCCGTGGTAAAAGAGTTAGCGGTGATGTTACTACCAATAACCACATCAGAAGCACCTGAATTCGTCAAACTTATAGCTCCCAGTCTTGTTGTCCCTCCAATCGACCCTGCAAGAGTGATAGCTCCTGAGCCAGCTGTAAGAGTCAGCGCCTGGGCGCCGGCAGACGTTCCGTTGATTGTTCCTCCAAAAGAGATGGCGCCTCCAGCTGCACTCGTATCAATCGTACTATTACCAGATAACACAGCAGCCGTTGTGCTTGCGGCTATAAAAGAATTGGCGGTGATATTGCTGCCAATGGTCACACCGGAGGCGTTTGAACTGGTTACACTGACAGCTCCCAGTCTTGTAGTTCCTCCGACAGCTCCTGCAAGAGTGATGGCTCCTGAGCCGGCTGTAAGAGTGAGAGCCTGGGATCCAGCAGACGTTCCGTTGACTGTTCCTCCAAAAGAGATGGAGCCCCCAGCTGTACTCGTGTCAATGGTACTGCTATTAGATAACACAGCAGTTGTTGTGCCCGTGGCTGCAAAAGAGCTCGCGTTGATATTGCTGCCAATCGTCACACCGGAAGCATTTGAACTGGTTACACTTATTGCTCCAAGTCTTGTTGTTCCTCCGGTAGCTCCTGCAAGCGTTATGGCTCCTGAGCCGGCTGTAAGAGTCAGCGCCTGGGCGCCGGCAGATGTTCCATTGATTGTTCCCCCAAAGGAGATGGCCCCTCCAGCTACACTCGTATTAATGGTACTACTACCGGATAGTACAGTTGTTGTTGTGCTTGCGGCTATAAAAGAATTGGCGGTGATATTGCTGCCAATGGTCACACCGGAGGCATTTGAACTAGTTACGCTGACAGCTCCCAGTCTTGTAGTTCCTCCAACAGCTCCTGCAAGCGTGATGGCTCCTGAGCCGGCTGTAAGAGTGAGAGCCTGGGATCCCGCAGATGTTGCGTTGATCGTTCCCCCAAAGGATACAGATCCTCCGGCTGCACTCGTATCTATGGTACTGCTACTAGATAACACAGCAGTTGTTGTACTTGCAGCTGTAAAAGAATTGGCGGTGATATTACTACCAATGACCACATCAGACGCACCTGAATTGGTCACACTGACAGCTCCCAGTCTTCTTGTCCCTCCGACAGCTCCTGCAAGAGTGATGCCTCCTGAACCAGCTGTAAGAGTGAGAGCCTGGGCGCCGGCGGACGTTCCGTTGATTGTTCCCCCAAAGGAGATTGTCCCTCCAGCTTCACTTGTATCAATGGTGCTGCTATTAGATAACACGACCGTCGTTGTGTTTGCCGTGGTAAAAGAGTTGGCAGTGATGTCACTACCAATGGTCACATCAGCTGCGCCTGAATTAGTCACACTGATAGCTCCGAGTCTTGTTAGCTGTCCGATAGCTCCTGCAAGAGTGATGGCTCCTGAACCGGCTGTAAGAGTGAGAGCTTGGTCGCCGGCAGATACTCCACCAATACCTCCCCCAAAAGAGATCCCTCCTCCAGCTATACTGGTATCAATTGTACTACTACCCAATAAGAAGGTAGTTGCCGCGCTTACCACTGTAAAAGAGTTGGCAGTGATATTGCTACCAATATATATCTCAGACGTGTCTGAACTCGTCAAACTGAAAGCTCCCAGTCTTGTTGTTCCTCCAATTTCTCCCTCAAGATTGATACCTCCTAAGCCCGCCGTAAGAGTGAGCGCTTGGTCGCCGGCAGAGGCTCCATTCACTGTGTCTCTAAAAATAATCGAGCCGCTAGACTCACTCACATCGAGATCCCAACTTAATCCCAAAGAAAGTGGAGAGTAGGCAGCAAAGGAAGTTAAACTAGTTGCTCCATCACCATCGGCACTCAAGGTAATAGTGCTAGTTCCTGCATAGAGAGCAAGGCCTTGCTGACCTAAATTGCTTCCTCCATGTAAATAACCTCCAAAATTGATGTTTGCTCCTACGCTAGATCCTCCACTATTTGTAGTATCTAATGTAGCGTTACCACCAATAATAACTCCTCCATTAAATGTAATAGAGCCTGCAGAAGTGATTAAATAATTATCAACACCGTTAAAATTAGTTGCGGCCAAAGAGACGTCAAATCCACTGGTGACAGCTCCTTGGATGGCTGTACTTCCCGCTGTATGGATTAAACCATTGGTAAAATTTAAAGAACTAGAACCGCCCGCCAATGTCACAAGCCCTGTGTTGATAAAGGTTGTTGCTGGAGTGATGGTTCCTCCATTGCCAAAGGTAAGAGAATAAGAATTGGCTGTTGTTATTAGGCTTGTAGAAACATTAATAGCACCTGCAAAATTAATATTAGTGGCCGTATTGGTAAGGGTTATATTTGCAGCCGTGGTTGCCCCACTGATTGTAGTAGAACTGCTATTACTTAAGGTAAACGTGCCGACATTTAAATCGGAAGAAAGGGCAATTACACCTCCGGTTCCAGCATTGAGTGTAAGGGTAAGAGAGGGCCCGCTAATAGCTGCCGCACTAATGTTGGCTCCTGTCGTAGCGCTTGCTGTTGTATTTAAAGTCGCATTGGCAGTCAGGGTTGCATTATTTTGCAGGTTAATGATTCCACCTGTTACTATGTTGCCCCCGATATTGATTCCACCTGAAGCTACAACAGATAAAGAGGCAAGAGAGGTTGTGGAGCCTACAGTACTAGAAAACGTTACAGCTCCCCCTATGGCATTTAGACTGAGCGCTTGCGTATTTGCTAGAGTCCCGTTAACTGTTCCTCCGAAAGAAATCGCGCCTCCGCTTGTATTGATATTACTGCTGCCAGACAAAATAGTTGTTGTCGTACTTGCTGTTTGAAAGGATCTGGAAATAATATTACTTGCAATGGTAACACCGGCAGCATTTGAGCTTGTAACGCTAAGATCTCCAAGACGTATTACACCTCCTACAGCTGTTGAAAAAGTCACGGCCCCTGTGCCCGCTGTTAGCGTAAGATTTTCGGAGCCTGCAGACGTCCCATTAATTGTTGAAGGGAACGAAATGGTTCCATTAGCGGCACTTGTATCAATAATACTACTACCGGTTAAAGTAACAGGTGAAGAGGTAGAAATCGTTAATGCATTAGTGGTAATATTGCCTCCAATATTGACCGCATTTGATGAAGTTTTAGCGCTGGTGACTGTCAAACCACCAAGCCTTGTTGTATTTCCGATATTCCCACCTAATGTTACCGCCCCTCCCGATCCTGCTCTCAAACTTAACGTTTGTGTTCCTGCGGCAGTAGCATTGATCGTAGAGGTAGAACCAGAAAAATTAATATTTGCCCCTGTTGCGGTTCCCCCTGCATTGGTAGCATCTAATGTCACAGAGGCGCCTAACAAAGAAGAGCCAGTAATGGTGATAGCTCCCCCACTTGTTGTTAAATTAGCGCCGATAGAAACACCAAAAGAACTTCCCCCTGAGCCTGCTGTTCCATTAAGAATAATTCCACCCGGATTGGTTATAGTAGACGCTATATTAATACCATGACTACTACTTCCTGACCCCCCAGTGCCTGTCAAGGTTAGCGAACTAGAACTGGCCGTAGACAAAACAGAACTTACGTCAATCCCATAAGACCCCGTAGAAGAACTTGTACTTGTCCCTGTTAAGCTAATAGCTCCAGAGCTGCTTGTAATTGTTGCCACGCTTGGAAAGATTTTTATTCCGTAACTTGCTCCTGCTGCGGCTCCGTTTCCTGTAAGAGATATATTACCTCCTTGGGAAATAATGCTTCCAGCGATGTAAATACCATTAGAGGCGCCTGTAGAAGAGGGGCTAGCTGTGCCTGATAAAGTAATAGTGCCAGAGCCTGTTGTACCCGCTCGGATTATTCCAGAGCCTCCCACAACTATGCCTATATTATCAGAACCAAAACCTGCACTCGTTGCAGTAAGGTTTATATTTGCTGCATTAGCTGTAGTATATCCAAGCGTTCCAAGAACATATAAACCATAATTGACCCCTCCCAATCCTAGCCCCCCTCGAATTTGATAAGGACGGCTTCCATCAGTGGAGCTTTGGATTGTACCAGCTCTGACAACAATGGTAGCGGGAATATAAACACCATAATTAGCAGAAGAGGTTCCTGAACTTACTGATCCTCCCCCGCTAACGCTTCTAAAATTGATCGTACCGCTAGTTCCCGCATCTAAACTCTTGTTAAAATAGACCCCTACATTTGTATTACCTGTCGCAGCTCCTCCAGTACACGTTGTAAAATTAAACGTGTTTGTTCCTGATAAAGTAACACTTGATGGATTGAAATAAACTCCATAATTACTTCCTCCAGATCCCGTCCCCCCAGTTCCTGTCCACGTGATAGTTCCTCCACTAGCAGTCAATGTTGCCCCATCAAAGACAATCCCATGGTTTAAGGTACTTGTTGCCGTAACTCCACAACTTCCTGTAAGGGTTGCTGTCCCTGTCCCAATATTGAGAGCAGGGGTGCCTCCATTGGGATTAAAAGCTATCCCATAAGAACGATTTGTAAATGTGCCTGAAGCAGAGTTTGTTGAACCATTTAACACAAGAGTCCCACTACCGATTTGTACTAGGCTGCCCACCGTAATCCAAATACCTGCATCCAATGCGGCAGATGCATTGGTTCCTTGAGAAACTCCAGTAATACTTAGATTGGTTGTTGAACTTCCCCCCAATGTTCCGCCAACGCTCACAAATCCAACACTTCCCCCTTGAGAGCCAAGGCCTCCTGTAAAAGTTCCTGTAATGGTTGGAGCAGAAACCGTAACTGTACCTATGATACAACCGAAATTATTGACTCCCCCACTCGAGCCTCCTCCTCTGCAATTTGTAAAAACAATAGAGCCGTTAGTAGAAATAACATTTGCACTTAAACTGACTCCCCTACAATAACTGCTACCCGTTCCACCAATGCAATTTTGAAAGGTGATGTTCCCATTTGTGGTTTGAACGGTTCCTGTTCCACTGTTAGCAAATCCGTAACAATTATTTGTATTTCCTCCTTTCCCGGAAAAAAAGATATTTCCTCCTGTGGTCTGAATGGGAGCTACAACATTGATGCCGTAGTAACTAGCAGCGTGTGCTCCGGTACTGGTTAAAGAAAGGGCTGTAAAACCTGTACTACTACTGCTGTTGGTAATCGCTGCTCCCACATTGATAATAGATGAAGAAACTAAGTTTAAGGTGGTCGCAGCACTCCACGAGATTGCGCTAGATACTCTAATGGATCCACCGCTCGGCCCAGACCCTGAAGACGCTGAAATACTTGTTGTGTCAATGGTGACATTACAAGAAGCTAACTGCGTTTGCAAGTCGGTATTAAGAATCTGATTGACTGCTGTCCCGCTGATAAAAGAATAGCTAACTGGACATGCCGTAAAGCTGCCCGTTGTTGCAGAAGAACCAATTACGACATCATTAGGATCAAAAAGAAGATTGCCGAGTTGTCCATAAGGAGCTTGTAAGTTAACTTTTCCTTTATAAATCAAGTCCTTACCCGAAATTTCTATATCACCACCATTTCCTCCTGCAGCCCCCCCACGTGCAGAAATTTCTCCCCCAAACGCCGTGAGCCCTTTTGACC
>JACCDZ011590943.1_pt1 | contig 10430 bp, 10 predicted proteins | sample 7449551 | NCBI WGS metagenome assembly JACCDZ01 (sample SAMN15323452, study PRJNA562643) | freshwater metagenome | isolation source: river surface water | place: USA:Blue River Watershed | collected 2017-08-18
ATAAAATTGGCATTAAAAAGCTCGCACCATTTGTGATTATGGGCATTATCATGTGGCTCTGCGTTCTAAAATCTGGAGTGCATGCAACCCTTTCAGGGGTTGCATTGGCAATGTGCCTCCCGCACACAGAAAAAAACTCCCCGTTGTTAAAGCTTGAACATGGACTCAATCCGTGGATTGTTTTCATGATTTTACCTTTATTTGCCTTTGCTAATGCGGGAATAAGCTTCAGCGGACTAAGCTTTACCAACTTACTCCATCCCGTTTCATTAGGAATCATTCTTGGTTTATTTCTTGGCAAACAAATCGGCATCTTTGGTAGCCTTTATCTATTCAGTAAAACAAAATATTTCAGCCTGGGACGCAACCTCTCCGTTTACCAGCTTTACGGTATTGGACTGGTCTGTGGTATTGGCTTTACCATGAGTCTATTCATCGGCACTCTTGCCTTTGCGACACCTGAACTCATGAACATGGTAAAAATTGGCGTACTTGGGGGATCGCTTATATCGGGAATGTGTGGCTATATTTTCTTACGTCAATGCTGTACAACAGCTGAAGACGGTGACCCCTGTAGCACCTGAACCTACAACCAACGGATTACTTGCACCCCAATATGTGATGAGTTTTCAATAATGTCACACTGTTACTCCAGCTGTTAGCTACGTTTTTTTAGCAATGTTTCCATAACATCAAACGCATAACTCAACCAATAGACTCTCAACCGCAAGCTGCTTATTCACATTAAAATGTTTACCTTCATAGGCTTTAAGCTTTAGCAATCGTTGATAATATTGATAAATTTCAAGATGATTATATCGCCTTGAAAAGTTTTGAATAAACAATTCCTGGTCCTGATGCGCCAACGATGAAACCCCTAATCTAAGATAATATGCGTCGATCACAAAGCTTGTTAGCCAATAAAGCACATCTTTATAATGAGCACTTAGATCAATACTTAAGCCAAGTGGTGATAATTCACCTGTTAGTACCCGAATCAGTGCTTTACGCAGCTGCCAGAAATCGTTATCGGTTTTAATTCTATCTACGACCGCAAGCTCATTTCGACTGACTTGCAAGGCTTTTTCTACATCCTTATAAGACAGCTGATATTTTTTTGCGAGGTAATCCTCTTTCTGTTCATGCTCCAAAACGATGTCAAACACCTGCACACGTGAACGCAAGGTCGGCATAATCCATTGCAAATGATTGCTCGTCATCAAAAAATACGTATTCTCTGGGGGTTCTTCAAGGCTCTTAAGCAATGCATTAGCTGCAGAAATATTAAGCGCTTCCAAGGGGGAAATAATGACGACTTTAGCACTTGAGTGGTAGCTGCTAAGATAAATCTCCTCAAGCATGTCTTTTACCTGATCAATTTTAATCTGCCCATGCTCTCCTTTAAGACAAAAGATGCCTGGAGTCAGGGTGAGATCACCCAATTCCTCTTTTTTTACTAATACACAACATATTTCATGCAGCAGCGTATCAAGCTCCAGATGATCAATATTGTTTAATAAAATACCGTGTGGCAAACGGTTTTGGACAGATGATGCTTTGATCTGAGCGATAAATGAACGGTAGTATTGACTAAGATCAAAGTCTTGCATTTGTTATGGACCAACCCGCTGAAACATTTTAAGTGCACTTTGACACAATGCTGAAATCTTCGATTTTTTTATTTTGTACTCAATATGAAACAACCTTGCACCTGAGCGGTATTTATCTAACAGGTAAGCGTCACTCGTTTTAAGCTCATCAACTAAATTAAGTGCCAAAGCCGATTGCCCAAACCAATACTCTCCAGTGGCAACTTTTTCAATATCCACATGAGGTCGATAATAACTGATGTGCTCTTTAAAAAGCTTGTGCACAACTTCCAGCTCCTCCTTGAATTTCTCACGCCCTTCATCGGTATTTTCACCTAATACCGTCAGGGTGCGTTTATATTTACCAGCCGTATGCAGCTCAACATCAACTCCTTTGTCAGTTAATAAACGATGAATATTGGGTAATTGAGCCACCACACCAATTGAGCCTACGATCGCAAACGGGGAGGCGATAATCGTATCAGCCACAGAAGCCATCATATAGCCACCACTGGCAGCGACCTGATCAATCACAGCAGTCAGTTTTAAATCTGCTGTTTTGATACGCGCAAGTTGCGCAGCGGCAAGCCCATAACCATTAACTACCCCTCCTGGACTTTCAAGCCTTATGACCACTTCATCGTTCTTTTTAGCAATCTGTAAAATCGCCGTAACCTCTTCTGCCAGCGCCTCACTTTGTGATGCTTTAATATCCCCATTAAAGTCAATGAAAAATAGATTAGCCAACTCATCTGTCTGCGCTTTGTGCATGCGTTTTAATTTTTCATGATTTGCTTTATGCAGCTTTTTAAACGCACTTTTGCTGAACACTTCACTAGCAAGCTGCTCCTCGCGTTTTTGATACATTTTGTTTAATGACTTAACGACGAGTTGCCCCTTTTTACTGGATTTCCCCTTTATCGATAACGCAACGATAAAAGAAAACCCAAGAGTAATGGTAACAACGATTGTTACAGCTTCAAGAACAAAAAACAAATAGTCAACGGCGTGCGCTGCCCACATAATAGCTCCCTAGTGACGACGGTAAATTTTTTTAATCTGTTTAGGCAAAGTGCGTTGAAACGATTCGCGGGCGAAAATACGCTCAGCATACCTGGTGATCTCACCCAGAGATTCATCCAGCGGAATCCCCTGCTCAGGCAACGCATGGAGCAATGCCGCAAGTGAACAGTCAGCCAGAGTCATTGAATCTGACATAAAGAATTCATTCTCCGAGAATATCGGCTCAATCGCTCTGAAGCTATCAACAAGGGCTATCTTAGCCTCTTCAACTTTCTTTGTGTCTGCTTCTCCTAGCAAAATAAAATTCAGCAATGAATACCATTCCCGATCAATACGCGTCATCGCAAGACGTGTACGTGCCCGCTCAACAGGATAATTTGGCAATAAGGAAGGGGAAGGATAACGTTCATCAATATATAACATCACCACTTCAGGCTCATATATGACATAATCCCGCTCTTTTAATATCGGCAAGGTCACTTCTGGGTTTAACTCCAAAATCATTTCCTTATCCCTTATTTCATCTAATTCGACGACCTTGAAACTCATGCGTTTTTCTTCCAAGGCAATGCGAGCACTATGCGAATAAGGGCAGTCTTTTTTTATATAGAGTGTGATGTACATCAAGCAAATATTTCTCAACAAAATGATGAGTCAATGGTAATGGGTTTGGGATAGTTGGTCAATTGCTTACATCTGAAATTCCTAAATTACATGATAATTTGATCCAAAGGCATGAACATGCGCGCGCCAAAGTTACAAACTCCGTGGTGTCAACATTTGCCGTGTTAATCAGGTATGGTCGACTGACATCACCCATATTAACTTTTCATAACATTGCTGTTCATCTATCAAGTCTTGAATCTTAATCACTTCGTTATCCCTTTACCTGAGCTATGCTAAGCTTGTGCAAGTTATTGTAACAACTGCAGTATTTATGGGAATTAAACAACTCCGCCATCATTTTTTATACCTCACTGAAACACCAAAAGAGCCAAATTGATAGGTCTGATAGGTTCAAATCATTTTAAGTCACTATATCAAAGATAGTTTGATTATATGCATCATTCCAAAAATGCCATTCAAGAACCGTACTCTTATAAAATGCATCCAGCATTAAATAACGCACTTCATCTGATGCAGACAGCGCCACTTCGTCAAAGATACTTATGGCTCTTTCTACACTATCGCTAAACTCTTGACCAGAATATGTCTCTATCCATTTTTTATAAGGATTTTGAGATTCCATATCGGTGTTTTGGGCAATAGACTGTCCTACGATTTTATAAACCCAGAAACATGGCAAAACGGAGGCTATTGCAATTTCTACGGGTGCCATGCTGCTTACTTGTAAAAGATAGCTTGTGTAAGAAAGTATTGCTGGCGTTAGTTTTCCTGTTTCTTGCAGATTAAACGTTTGGCGAAAAAAGCTATGCACAACTTCTTGCTCTGCTATTAATGCTCCATCTGAGAATGATAGAAAATCTTTTACAAATTTAAGGGGCGCTTTTGAGGCAATAACAGCAAGGCTTCTTGCAAAATCTCTTAAATACAGAGTATCCTGTTCTATATAATAAGCAAATTTTTCTATATTAAGCGATCCATTTGTGAGCTCTTTATTAAAAGGATGCTCCTTTATCGCCTGAATAATAAACCCACATTTTTCTAATGCTGTTTCTGATAATTTTGTCATTTAGTTTAACCTCAAATTGATTGCTATAAATATTTCCATAAATAGTGAAAATGATGCACAGGACCACGTCCTTTTCCTACGCTCTCATCTTTGCTGTGAATCATCGCAGCATGTAAATACAATTTGGCTCTTGTACATGCAGCTAAAGTAGAAAGACCTTGAGCGATGAAGCTTGCAATAGCAGCGGACAAAGTACACCCTGTTCCATGAGTATTTTGGGAATTGATGCGTGGTGCAGACAGCATTTCTGAAAGTTTATGCGATAAAAATAAATCGTCTGAATTGCAAGACTCTTCATGCCCTCCTTTCAAAAGAACAGCCCCACACCCCAAATCGAGTAACTTTTGTGCCAATATCTTTTTATCATAATCTCCTGGCACTAATGTCCTGGCTTCCGGTAAATTAGGGGTAATGATGCTTGCAATCGGTATCAACTTTGTTTTTAAAGCCTTGACAGCATCGGCTTGCAGAAGAGGATCACCGCTTTTAGCTACCATTACTGGGTCTAGAATTATTGGAATGTCTACGGCATTATTCCGCAAGAAGGCAGTCACTAGCTCTATGATATCAGTAGAAAATAGCATGCCAATTTTAATCGCATCTGGCCTTATATCATCGAATATGGCTTCAAGTTGCTCTTCTACGCATGATAGCGGGATATCGTAGCATGATCTTACACCACATGTGTTTTGTACCGGTATAGCTGTCAGGATAGTCATTCCATAAGATCCTGTTGCCGAAAATGTTTTAAGATCAGCCTGGATTCCAGCACCACCAGAACCATCAAATCCTGCAATTGATAAGCACTTATATTTCATACTCTTTCTCCACCAGTCAAAATAACACCAACCTTTTGGCAGGTTAAAGTTAATGAATTTAAAAACCTGATTGCATAGTCCTGCAAGTTACTTGGAATGGAAATTCCGCATAAAATATACAAGGCTTGCGCCCCCATTGCAGAGATATCGCTTAAATTGACGTGTAAAGATTTATGAGTAAGATCTTCTGGCGTGAAGTAAGAAGTGCGAAAATGCACATCTTCTACAAGCAAATCCTTACTAATTACATACCTATCGCCCGCGTTTACATGCGGCAAGATAGTAGCATCGTCACCGATAAACCCGCCAGCTGCAGTAGCTTGCAAGGCTTTGATTATTTTATCTTCTTGAATCATACAAATCTCTCATTAATGCGAAATCTGGTTTATGTAATTGATCCAAAAATGCTATTTTAAATGCTCCAGGGGTTTGATGAACTTTTGACACCACGTGACCACAAAGTGCAAAGTAATGCGCGGCTACAACTGCAGATTCGAAAGGATCTTCTACTGCCGATTGGAATGCTGCGATTACTGCTGTCAGGCTGCAGCCCATACCCGTAACCATTTGCATAAGAGGCGAGCCAAATGGCACTTTGATCGATTTAGTTCCATTTGTTAAAAAATCCACTGGACCGCTAACTACAACTATTGAATTATTATCCAGGCTTAAGCGTTTTGCTATGTCTGCCGCTTCATCCGTCGTATTATCAGCTTCAACTCCATAGGTTGACTGAGTATTATCAGAGAGCGATATGATTTCACTACTATTACCCCTAATGAACTTTGCAAAAGGCAAAATGGATTTGGAGATCTCGGTTCTGATGGTCGTTGCACCGCTACCTACCGGATCAAAGATAATAGGTTTGTTGAGTTCTTTGGCGGTCTCTATCGCTTTTTTAGCTAACCTGATAAAGTTATGATCCAGCGTTCCTATATTTATATAAAGGGCTGATGCTATTTTTACTAATTCATGGTTCTCATCCTCGCATACGCTCATAATGGGTGCTGTGCCAAGTGCCAGTAAACTATTTGCAACAAATTCCATTGTGACAAAATTGGTAAGACACAGGATAAGAGGTTTTCGCCTCCTGATCTCAACTAAAGCTTTTTCCATTTTATCTATCATTATTTGCCTCCTTTATAGTTTTTACTAAATTCTTTGTCGTTAAAAAAGGATCTTTGCTATCGTGAAATGCGCCTATAGCTGCAATTCCATCTGCACCAGAATTCATGACAGAAAAGGCATTACTTTCATCTATTCCGCCTATTGCTACAATAGGGCAAGACGAAATAAAAGAAGCTTGATTTAGCCCACTTAAACCCCATACCCTTTCAACATCAGGTTTGTTATTTGTGGGGAAAATTGCACCAACTCCTATATAATCCAGAGGTTGAGTGAGTGAGTTTTGAATTTGTTCGATTGTATTGACGCTTAAGCCAATGATTGTATTTGCTCCTAAGGCGGATCTTGCTTTTGTAACTACCGTATCTGACTGACCTAAGTGAACGCCTAAAGCTCCAAGTTTTATGCAAAGATCAATATCATCATTGACTATCAAGGGAACGTTATATAAATCCAGAAGATGTTTTAATGCGTCACCAAAATGAAATAATTCTTCATGTGGCAAAGATTTTTCTCTAAGCTGTACGCATGTGATACCAGCTTTGACGCAAACTTCAATAAACTCGAGATAAGGAACTGTAGAAGTATTACCTTTATTTGTTACTAACGTGAGTTGCCAAAAATCTTCTTTCATAATCTTACTCATATTTTTCTACAAAGGAAGATATGAAAGCACTCAGAGCCAAGGACGAAAGCCAAACTGGAGTTCAGATGCTTCACACTCCCTCCGCAGGCATTAACCAGAGCAGGTTTTAAGGGTATTTCTCAGCCTTCCAAGCAAATTTACTTCGCCTGAAAGCACCCCTGGTGAACAAAAATTCTAGGAATATCATACCTAGAATGCACAGTTCGTCAAGCTGAAAATTCACACCAGAAATTCATGCATAGGTTATGCGGACCATAAGGAAGAAGTGGCGGTCAGAAAGGCAATGAAAACAGCTTGAAATTTCACTAATGCCTTATTCCCATTCGATCGTTCCAGGTGGTTTGCCTGTTACATCGTAAACCACACGTGAGATTCCCTTAACTTCATTGACGATTCGATTGGATATGTGCCCCATGAGTTCATAAGGCAAATGGGCCCAACGCGCTGTCATAAAATCAATCGTTTCCACCGCGCGCAAGGCTACAACATAATCATATTTACGCTGATCCCCCATCACCCCAACGGATTTGACTGGCAAAAACACCGTAAAGGCTTGACTGACTTTGTCATAATAACCACTTTTCTCAAGCTCCTGCATATAAATGGCATCCGCTTGTCGCAAGATGTCAGCATAGACTTTTTTAACTTCACCTAAAATGCGTACGCCAAGTCCAGGTCCTGGGAACGGATGACGATATACCATGCGATAAGGAAGCCCTAATTCAACACCTACCTTACGCACTTCATCTTTAAATAACTCACGCAAAGGCTCGATAAGCCCAAGCCTCATATCTGGAGGAAGCCCTCCAACGTTGTGGTGCGATTTAATCACATGTGCTTTGCCTGTGCTACTGCCTGCAGACTCTATCACATCTGGATAAATCGTACCCTGTGCCAACCATTTAGCATTTTTAAGTCGCATAGACTCCTCATCAAAAATATCTACAAATAAATTTCCAATGATTTTACGCTTGTGCTCAGGGTCACCCACGCCTGCCAATTTCTCCAAGAAACGCTCCTCAGCATTAACGCGTATTATATTGACGTGCATGTTTTCAGCAAAAGTCTGCATGACCTGATCCCCTTCATGCAAACGTAAAAGTCCTGTATCTACAAATACGCATGTCAGCCGATCACCAATAGCCTTATGTAAAAGGGCGGCAACAACGGATGAATCCACTCCGCCTGAGAGTCCTAGCACCACCTCATCACTTCCTACTTGCGCTTTGATTTTAGCCACTGCATCTTCAATAATGCTGGCGGGGTTCCATAATGCTTCACAACTGCAAATCTTAAAAACAAAATTCTCTAACAACTCTTTACCATAAGCTGTGTGTGTAACCTCTGGGTGATATTGCACACCATAAAAAGGCTTATTTTTATGTGCCATTGCCGCAATGGGCGCATTTTCAGAAGAAGCAATGATGTCAAAGTGCTCTCCTGGCTCAACCACTTTGTCACCATGACTCATCCACACATCCTGAGTGCTCGGAACATCATCATACAATGGAGATAATTGATTAATTTGAATTTTAGCATAGCCAAACTCACGTTTATCTGACGAGGCAACCTGCCCACCAAACTGATGCGCCATCGTTTGCATACCATAGCAAACGCCTAATACGGGAACACCTAATTCAAATACACACTGTGGTGCTCTGACATGCTCTGACTCATTAACTGATTCAGGTCCTCCTGAGAGGATAACCCCACTGGCAGAAAATGCCCTGATAACGTCAATATCAATATCGTAAGGATAAATTTCACAATACACACCAATCTCACGCACACGTCTTGCAATGAGCTGTGTATACTGCGAACCAAAATCTAAAATTAACAATCTATGTTTATGTATATCCTGCATACAGCAAAGACCCATCAGCACATTAAAAACTGCCAGCGATTATATCATGCCAATAAAACATTGCACCCATTTGCCTGACATTGACCATAAAAATAGTGCCACGTTTACAAACGCTTGCTATGATGGTGCACAGCTAAATTAACACTGATGACACAAGCAACACATGGATCTAAGCTTCACTCTTGTCGTACTAGGGATACTCATCCTTTCTTCGGCTTTTTTCTCAGGCGCAGAAACAGCAATGATGTCACTCAATAAGTATAAACTGCGGCATATGGCAAAGCGCAAAAATAAAGCTGCCAGACGCAGTTTAAAGCTTATTCAGCGACCTGATCGCTTATTGAGCATGATTCTCGTTGGTAACACCTTTGCTAATATTATCTCCTCGGCTATTTTAGCCAGCTACGCCGAGCAACATTTTGGGCATATTGGCATGATTGTCTCAACATTTGTTCTAACTATTATTATTTTGTTGTTTGCTGAAATCATTCCTAAAACACTGGCAGCCCTTTTCCCCCAGCAACTTGCCTTCCCTGCCTCTTTGTTTCTGGTGATTTTACTTATTCTCTTCTATCCACTGGTGTGGTTATTAAATGGCTTTGCAAGTCTTTTATTTCGCCTGTTTGGACTGAAACTCAGCCACAAAGAGATTACCGAACCCCTAAGCAGTGATGAGATTCACTCCGTAGTGCATGATTCCAAAAGTATGCTCGGTCCCAGAAATAAAAATATGCTCTTAGGTGTTTTAGAGCTTGATCAGATTAAAGTTTCTGATGTGATGATCCCGCATCACAAAATTGAATATCTTAATCTCAGTCTCAGTATTAAGGAGATCATTCACCACATTATCCATGCTAAACACTCGATCTTAATTGCCTGTTACGACAACATAGAAAATATTGCAGGAATTATCTTAACGCGTGAAGCGTTGAAATTTATTGCCAAAGATGACACACCCAGCTACGAAGAAATTCTGACTTTGCTCAAAGAGCCCTACTACATTCCAGATAATATCTCGATCAAACGTCAATTAATTAACTTTCAGCAAAAAGGCATGCGTTTTGCTACGGTGGTTAATGAATATGGCGAAATCGAAGGAATTATCACCGTTGAAGACATTATTGAGGAAATCGTTGGCGAATTTGCAGACACCTATAACCTGGACAGACACATCAAAGCAGGCAAAGACAATACTTACAGTACCACAGGCGATACAACGATTCGTGAGATCAACCGTCATCTACATCTTCACCTACCAACACAAGGTGCTAAAACAATATCAGGCTTTATCATCGATGAGCTGCATGAAATCCCCATCGGTGATTGCTGCTTAAAAATCAGCGGCTTTATTATTGAGGTCAAAAAAGTCGAGAATAACATGATCAAGCTGGTTAAAATTCGCCAGACTTAGGGAACGGTTTTCAGTAATGAAAGTGATTTATGCTACGGTAGATCAACAATGAGGGAGATGCCTTCACATATGCTTCTACTATGGTCTTAGCAGCAAGAAGTTGTTATACTCCCCGCATCTTAACGACTTGATCAAAACATATGAAAAAACTTCCGATTGGCATTTCTGGCTTAGAGAAAATCATCACAGGTAATTATGTCTATGTCGATAAAACCAGACATGTTGCTGAGCTTGTTCATGGCGGAGGGGGATATTATTTTC
>JACCDZ010221896.1_pt1 | contig 10429 bp, 4 predicted proteins | sample 7449551 | NCBI WGS metagenome assembly JACCDZ01 (sample SAMN15323452, study PRJNA562643) | freshwater metagenome | isolation source: river surface water | place: USA:Blue River Watershed | collected 2017-08-18
ATTTTCGTAAAAGCGTAATTCCTTCATTTGTTCGATTCTGAGCTGTCAGATTCACTGAATACGACATGATATGCGTCTGAAAATCAGGAATTATCTCGAGTCCTGCACGATAGTTCTTTTCTCCTCGAGAATACAAATCATTAGCGTCGGCGGGCTGTAATGACGCTAGTAAATCATACCCCTTTCCGATATCGAGATAACAGGTCGCACACTCTGGGTATCGTTCATTTGTAATTTTTTCCAACTCTATAACGGCTTGATGAAAAAGTGGAGAGTATGTGGAGAGTTGTCCTTTTTGATACGCAAGTAAAAATAATTCAACAAAAGTCTGTCGAATTGGCAGCTCAAGATATCCCGCATCATACACGGATGCACGAGGATCACTGAGTGCAAGCGATTCACCCCCCATGCTCTTGCTTACCTCAGAAAAATACGAATACATTTTTCCGTATGGAACGAGTGTCTGAACTATAAATGCATACCCCAGAAAAAGAGTGATTCCGCTCATCACCAGCAAGAAAAAGTTTGCAGAAAATGTACGATTTGAATTATTTTTCATACAAGAAACGATCAAACGAAACCGCGGCGAGTACGGCAAAGAGTGAATAATATGTTGGAATTGCATCAAAGGAAAATAGGTTCTGGATAACATAGGCTATTCCCCATCCAGCAAAGACAAGCCCGACAAAAAAATCCTGCCTCATCCGCTCTTTCGCTTGATAAAAGAAAGCCCCCCATATCATACAGTACGCCACGAGGCCAAGGACTCCGCTCATCACCAGCGTATCTACGATTCGATTATGAGAACGGTCAGCAATATTCTGATCCGCAAAATAGATTGTCGGATCATAGTGCTTCATCCATACATATATGTAATTATCCCACCCATAGCCAAACAATATCCGTTGCGGGCTCGGGTCAGAAAGCCACCCATGTATTCCGATTTTCGCATATTGGATACGTGAATATGCAGACCCTGAAGAAAGCGAGATGGTGGCGAATCGAGAAATTATTGGAACACCCTGCCACACATTCGCATTCCGCGTACCTACAAAAATAGCACCAAACGCAACTCCTGCAAGCAACACGCCACCGAGTATCTTTCTTGTCCGAAGACGTATTCCGTACTTCTTCCCACCAAGAACCACTCCGAGCATGATAAAAATACCAGCAATACACACTCCCAGTATTGAACCGCGTGTTTTGGTCATGAATAAACCAAGTAGACCAGTGGCGATTCCTCCATATCCCAACCAGACCCATATCCCCTCTCTTGCAACGCGAGCCATTCGAACCAGCATATACGAAGCAAGGAGGCTAGACAGATAATACGCAGATAGGAAAACAGGATTACCTACTGAGGCTGAAGGTCGATCAGCGCCTTGAGCAAGTTGCACTAACTGCACAACACACAAAATAATTGCCGTAGCAGATAGCATGCTGAATGCTCGCTGCCAAGAGCTGCGGTCGAACACCACGCGAAACAATGCATATATGACAAAAAGAAACGCGAGTGTAAGAAATCCTTCTGCCCGCTGTGCCTCTCCAAAATACGCAAGTTCTCGATCATACGCAAAAATCGTACTCCCAATCAAAAATATCGTACTAGCAAAAAGTGACAAAAACAGTGTGTCCGAAAAAAGACCACGGAAAGCCTCTTTGCACCGTAAAAGAACTCTGGAATCCAAAAAACAACCAAGGCAAACTGCAGCAAAAGAAAAGAAGCCAATTCCTCGATATAGGATCATCTTGCCGTCAATCATTGGCAACCACAAGTTACTCACGACAACAAAGACTCCGGCAAAACCAGCAATCAATAAGAATCGGGCCACAGCAAGATACTTCATATGGCGCGATTATAGCACACCCTACCGAGATAGTCGTAGTGAAGGAATAGTCCCCCGTGAATCAATATATGCATCAATGCTCCGATAAATACCCTCCTGTGAGCGATCTATTTCTGCCAAACGTTGGATTACAGTACGAAATCGCTTACTATCATTTCTCGAATAAAAATAGTCCATCATTTCCTGATATGCCCATATTGTATATTTGGGTTGCACATCCTTTGCACCAGAAAGCGCACGTTCAAAGTTTTCTAGCGCTTCAGTGTATTGAGGATTCCGAAGATTCATAAGTCCTTGCGCGAGCCGATACTCAGCATCAAGTAACCCTGGATTCAAAGCGACAGTCTCACGCAGTAGTTGAACTGAGGCTGTTTCTTCGCCCGCACTCATGAGCGCAATCGCATATGCATATCGTGCACTCTGTCGCTCTGGCATAAGTGCAAGCACTCGTACATACCGTTCTTTTGCCATGCTGAGCAACGTATCGTTTTTTCCAATAATGCCAAGCATCCGATACGCCTTACCCGAAAGCAACAACCACGAGACCTGATACGGATGTTTCTCCAAATACTCTTCTTGTCGAGCAAGCGCTGTAACTAAAAAGAGAGTCTCTCGCGTTCCTGCATCATACGCATCGGTTTCTGCCCGAAGAAATTGCTCTCGGATCGCACCCTGAGCAACCGAATCGGGATAAAATATTGATCTATCAGAAAGTAACCTGCCTTTGTCTGTTTTACCAGAAACCGCATGCTGATATTTTTGCATCTGTCGATATGGCACGACAGTACAAAAGAAAAACATCCACCCATACACAAGAACAACTGTTACGATCAAGCAAACACAAACCAACGACAATCCACTAGACGAACGCGAGGTTTGTTCGCGATGGTTATCTTCTTGAAAGAAGACATATGCGAGAAAAACACCCCAGCACACAAATGTCACTAAAACATTAAAACTAGTCAGGTTCTGCACAAAAAAAGCTGTCGCAAAAAAAAGCATCGAGAATCCAAGAAACGCCGACTCTTTGGTCTTTTTTACAATCTCCCGAAATAGAAAAAACCAGACACTCAGGTATAAAAATATACCAACAATCCCTGTCATCGTTACAACATCGAGAAGTCTGTTGTGCGCTCTATCAAACATACTCGGATCATATTGATAGATTCGCGGATTATACGTATGTTCCCATGCATAGATAAAATTATCAGGACCCCACCCAAACATAAGGCGTCCTATACCAAAAGCATCAGGATTTACTGCAGCAAGAGCGCTTCCTGCGAGAATTCGACGAGATTGAAATGTGGGATCAGAAAAAGATAACCGTACAATATGTGAGAATCCAGGAATACGCTTCCAGAATAATTCATGTCGTGTTGCTATAAATGAGCCCAAGAGAACAACACCCAGCATAGTGATACCAACAACAAGAGAGCGAACTGACACAGACCTCCATACTCGCCGTCTTCCTATGGTCGTATCACTGTGCCACAAAGCAACGCCAACACCCACAATACTACCCACGAGCACTCCGCGAGATCCTGTAAAAAGAATTCCTACGCATGAAATACACGCGGACACGATCGCTCCCCACTGCAAAAAAATATGCTTATGTATTTTTCCTTGGCGGTACACGACCAGTGCCGCAAAAAGACAAAACAAAAAATACGTCGCCAAGAAAATAGGATTATCAACAAGCGAGCCCGGACGATTTATTCCTTTTCCAATCTGACTCATTTCAACAATAAAAAGAATACATCCTGTTCCTAACGAGAGAACAAAAAAACGAATCCATTCTTTTTTTGTAAAAAAAATCAAAAGAAGCCCAATATATGCAATCAGAAACAGAAAACCAATAAACCCCTCTCCCCGCTCAACAGTACCCCAAAACGCCATCGTACGGTCGAATGCAAATATTGTACTTATGCCTGTGGCACAGCCCAATCCAACGAGTGTTTTCCCTCCTGGACGCGCCCAAAACTTTCGGAGACGCTCTTTGGTATTTGCGCGAAATACCGAATCTGAAACCACAAGAAAACTAACAATGCCGATGCATAAAAATACGATACCTCGGAATACGAGGACCTTTGGAAAAACATAAGGAAATAACACATAGGTTCCAACAACAAGTGGCAGCAAGGCAGTCAAAATGAGTGCCCATTTTGCAAGATGTTTCATATACTACCAATACTATCCTTTCAAACAACAAAAAACCACCCCGTGAGGGGTGGTTTTTTGAGTTGGTTAAGCCAACAATTCTTTTACAAAACCTGAGTCCGAGACTCTCTGTCCACTAGTTGTGGATAGAAGAAGTGAAGGTGCTTGGGTAGTTGTAAACGTACGTGGTGCCGGTTGTGAGGCTACCAGCGCCTGCTACGTCAGTCCAAGCAAAGCCTGAACCAGTTGCAAGTGCGGTGTACACATACGTGTTTGGAAGCGTACCTGTTCCGAGAGCAGAGACCGGTACAAAGACCTTGAAGGTCTGGCTTGCACCAGCTGCGATCGTGTAGGTAGAACCAAGAGTAACAGTTGCAGATCCGCCAGTCGTAGACGTGAACTGGTTAACAGCACCAGTGTTAGCTGCAAGCGTAACAGTGTTGTTGCTTGCATCCTTAACTGTGAATGCGCCACCAGAAGTGAACGAAGGAGTTCCTGCACCTGCAGAGATGCTAGCCGTGATTGGGAAGCTTGTGACCGAGATAGGACCAGCTGCATCTGCAGTGATCGTAACATCGATAACCTCAACTGCACCAGTAGTCAAGATGACACCTGCTGGCTGAGCAACCGTAACGGTTGGCTTCGATCCAACAAGCTTCATGGTCTGATCAGAAGAGAGGAGAGGAGATGCACAAGTGGTATCACCAGACGTGCTAGTAGTACCGCCGATCGTGTACTTGATCGAGCAGAGCTGGAGAAGTCCAGTGCTGCCGGAAGTAACGCCAGTGGTTCCTACTGGAGCCCATGAAGCGAATGCATCAACATCGAGACCAGTTCCACCGTTTGGAACCGTGAGGCTCAAACCAGTGAGGTATGCGATGTCAGATACAATTGGTGCGCTAACACCACCAACCTTTACGGAAGTGATGGTTCCAGACGTACCAGTGTTTGTGAACTTCATTTCAGAGATCGTTGCAGTTCCGTTCGTAGCTGTAAGGTTGAAGCGAGCCTTCGTAGCATCAGTTGCACCGGTAGTAGAACCACCAGCAACAAACTGAGAGAGCGTAGAAGCACTCGTTACAATCGTAGGAGCGTTGAATGAACCAGATCCGATTGTGATCGTCTGACCTGCTGCAGCAGCTGGAGAAACGTTTACACCAGAGCTGACGCCAAGTGCTGTAGGCGTGAGGGAAACGATAACGATACCACTCGTAGCTGCGCTGGTGTTAGCAAAGACGTTGATAGTCTTTGTTGCACCTGGAGCGAGCGTAAAGTTAACCGAGAAGTTGTTCGTTGAAGTTCCTGGAGCCGTAACAGTAGATGGGTTGACTGGAGTTGCACCAGAACCGGAAGTCTCGTCAGTAACGAGGTTCGAGTAGTTGGTGGAGCTTGCAGTCGTGAGAGCGAGAGCAATAGCGAGGTTCGTTACACGAACAGACTCGGAAGTGCTCTGGTTCTGGAGAACGAAGGAACCAATCTTAGCACCAGTGGTGTTTGGATTGATTGTCTGGCTCGTGAATGCAGTGTTCTTAGAAACTGCAAGCGATCCAGTCTGCATCGTAAGACCAGAAGTAGTGATGGTAGAAGCTGGGACATCGATCGTAGCTACGTTCGAAGCCATACCCTGACCATTGTTTGCGTTGTCAGAAGCGTTCAAAGATACAGATACCGTACCTGCTGAGTAGTTGTAGCTATCAGAGGTCTGGAGGTCTGCACGAACTTCAAGGGAGCTCTCAGATCCAGCTGGGATGATGAATGAAGATCCGAGGTTGTAGGTGAGAGATGTCGCTGCGATAGCAGCTGCATTCCAGTTCTGGCTTGAGCCGATCTGGGAACCATTGAAGTAAAGCGTTACGTTGTTGAGCGTAGTAGTTGCAGAAGATCCAGATGCCGTTGCGCCTGTTACAGCTGGGCGGATCTTGAAGGTCTGAACCTTTACGTCTTCACCGTAAGCGCGGAGCTTGAACTTACCGATAACAGTGTTCGTTGCTCCACCAGTGACGTTAGTCATAGCGGTGAAGGTAGGATCAATGTTAACAGTGACAGATCCAGCGTTGATGCTGAGAGTGCCTGCAGTACCGTAAGTGGAGAGAGCGATGATTGCAATGTTCGTCATAGTCTGGCTGTCGGTCAAAACGACGTCAGCAGCATTCTGAAGAGCGAACGTTACAGAGTAGCTCGATCCCTTTACAACGTCTCCACGGAGGTCAACAGTGTGGCTTCCGGTAGAGAGCATGGTTCCTGCACCGAGGTCAACAAAGGCGTAGCCATTTGCACCTACAGAAGCAGTAACACCAACTGGGGAACCGTCAACATAGAGCTTAAGATTCTGAACTGCATCAACTGGAGCGGATCCAGTAACGCGGAAGTTCATGCTCTTGAGCCATACAGCGCGGGTGTTTACATTCATCTGGGAAGACCAGACAGTGTAAGAGCTAAGACCTGCGTCGATGTTTGCAGAAGAAACGTTCTGGCTGGTGAGAGCAGAAGTAGCCGTGAGGCCAACACCGCTCGTTACAGCGTGGAGGTTACCCATAAGGCTAACAGTGGTCTCGGCAGAACCGGAAACCATGTAGCTTACGAGGTTGACTCCGAGCGTTGCGCTAGAGGTAGAAGAAGCCATGTCTGCCTTAACAGAGAGGTTCTTCATGCCGCTAACTGGGATGCTGAGACCGGAGAAAACGATCATACCATTGGTATTCACGCTTGCACCGTCAGTAACACGCTGGTTGCCATCAAAGAGGTAGACGTTTGAAAGGTCTGCGCTCGCTGAGAGGCCAGTGCGCTGGAGGGTAACCTTTGTAAGGGTACCAGAGCCAGAGAAGGTGAAGTGTGCGAGGTCAGCAAGTGCCTGACCAGAGAGGATCGTTCCAGAAGCTGGGTTGTCAGTAGACAACATAGCTGATACTGGACCGGTTGGGGTTGGTGTTGGGGTTGGGGTAGTACCACAGAGAGTATTAGCCTTTGCGCGAGTCGCAGGACCAAATTTTCCTACCTGTGAGATACCATAGAGAGCCTGAAATTTCTTTACAGCTGCTTTCGTAGCTGGGCCGAAGGTTGTGGTCTCGTAGCCAACTGAACCAGCCTTTCCTGCAGCTACTGCAATCTTGGTAGATGCGTTGTTGTTGAGGAGAGCCTGGAGCTGACGTACGGCCTCGCCCTTAGAACCGAGTGCGAGGTTGGAAGTGAACTGGTAGCAAGTACCGCCCGTCTGTGCGAATGCGAGAGCCGAAGGGCCCGCGATCATTGCAGCAGCGAAAAGTCCAAGACCAGCCTTCGCGATTTTCGATTTGAATGCGATAGACATAGTAGATGATATTAATGCGTGTGCGATCTCCTATATTGCTATAGGTGAACTCACCCGCGAGTACGCTTGAATGATCAACTCGACACTGTTGTTGATCGAACGCGCACTCATTCCGGATGGAGTGTAATCCGTCCGGTTTTTCTTTCTCTAATATAAATAGAGTCAGAGAGAACATTGATCTGCGTGCTTCTTGCGAAGCATGTAGAGGTTCTGCCGTGTCGACATGGCATCTTCCGAGATTTGCGAGACTGAACCAATTCAGATAAATCTGAACCGAAACTCGTCTTCGCTTCCCTCAAGAATGTATATGCGGACTGACAGAGAAAACAGATGCAAAATCCAATCGAATAGTTTTTGAAAAAATCTTCAGCAAGCCGAAAATATATTTCGTCTGTATTCGGTGAAATCTGCGACGCAGGAACATTTCAATATTCCCCGCGCTATGCTGTTATCAATGATCGGGCCGCGAGTACTCTTCAGGAGAGACATGAGACGAGAGGCCTATCCTCTGCCCCGCACTCCGAAAAATACCGTTTACGTAATACAGCGCGCACAAAGTGCACGACATATCACGTTCCTCCATTATAGTCTTTGCCGTACTTGACGGCAAAATCCTATCGTGTGGATAACCGTACAAACGAGAAATTGGAGAAGAGAGACTTTCGTCCCCTATCCCCTGTTTTCTTGAATATCGGTTACCTAAATATCATAGCACAAATAGGTCTAAAAATCAATCAAAATGACGGACTTGCACTCATACACAAGTCCAGAGTACAGCCCCTACAAAAAGCTCCCCGAGAAGACATTGGGAGGCGCGACGGCGCCGGACAGAGGAAAATCCTAGCAAGGCTTTTCCGGGTCTTCTCGAGGAGCTTTTTGTAAGGGCTGTACCTACGAAACCAACTTATAGGTACTCCATCGCTTCTCACCTTCTTTCTGGAGTACCCCCTCTTTTACTAGTCCCAGGAGTTCACGCTGAACAGTCTTTTCACTGATGTCCTTTATGATTGAGAGTATGTCCTTTATAGAAACCTGTCCTTTACTCCGAACGACATTGAGAACGTCGTTTCTGCGAGCAATCTTTATTCCGACTGAACCAGTCCGTGACTGATTGTCTGGTTTCCTTTTTGCTTCAATGGTTCCGGTATAAAGGACACTCTTCTGCACATTCTGTCCTTTAGAAAAATTAGTGCTCTGCACGGGAGATACTGCCATTGGAGCACTCGGCATCACCGGTTCAGGGACATCAAAAAATGATGCAGCGAGGGCGACGTTTGTCGCGCCAGGCTGAGTGACTGATCGGCTTCTCTTGTCTCCGTACACATGCTTGATCCGAGTCGCATTCTTCTCCAGTTCAGAGACGATGATCGAACCATTCATTGCTGAGATCAGACCGATCGTCCCCCCGAGGGTTACGAGCACTCCAGCATCTTCTCCGAGACACAAGATATCGTCGACAAGTGCCTGGTCCATTTCAGTCGCCCGAGCTGCCAAGCGGCGTACCTTTCCAAGGAGAGAAAGTGCCACTGTCCGTAACTCTCCTCGGAGTGGCTCTGACTCTGCGATGAAGTCCGTGACCATGTAGACAGCAGTGACAATCTTCTCTGTCTTTTTGGATATTACGGAGATCGAGGAATGCATTGTATAGAAAGCATCAAATGAACCGTCCGTGATGGACTGACCCTTAAAGCTATTTGAATTCTGTAGTGTGTCCTTTTGTTCGATGTAGACTTCTGGACATCCCAATGTCGGCTTTTACCAAGTTGGCGCTGTCCTTTACGAACCCGATTATACGCGCGTAGTTTTGAAAAGCAAGGTGGTGCATTATGGAGCATCGATCCGGTATTTTTCGTTCTGAAAATCACCTCTCCAGACACCCATCAGAACCCCTCGCCCTGGACAATAATTCACCGGATGTATCAATTTTTTGTATTAAATTCACAGAGAGAATGCGTGGGCTCTATGCTAAAATGTACGTATATGGCAGACAGAAAGAAAGCTCGCACCGAAGACACTGAAGACCTCGAAGAAGAGGAGATTGTCGAACGCAGACCACGATCAAAAAAACGTCCCGAACCTCGCAACCCACGCAAGCTCAAAGATGAAACCAGACACACCGTAGCAGGTGTGGTGTTTCTCGCACTGGCAATATTTTTTGTAATTGCTGGATTCGGCGCAGGGGGACCCGCCGGTATTGGAGTAAAGAAAGTTCTCTCGTATCTCTTTGGTGTCGGCTACGCACTCGCACCGATTCTCTTTGCTATCCTCGGCATCAACTTCATGAAGCAAGGACGTCCTCAGATTGCATTCATGCAAGGTCTTGGATCGGTCATGTTTCTCATCGGAACACTCGGGCTGATTGATCTCGCATCTACCCCATCACACAGCGCTGGAGTGATCGGAAAATTTGTTGCGTACCCATTTGTCGCACTCTTCGACATGCTCGCCGCAACACTCTTTATTGGAGCAGTACTCATCATCTCTCTCTTAGTGCTTTTTGATACCCGACCAACACTCACCCTCTTTATCTCTCTCCGCGACCGAGTGCTTGATTGGTGGGAAGAACGTCAGGCACTTCGCCGTAAAAATCGCGAGCTCGTGATCACTGGAGGCGAAGAACCAGAGCAGTCACCAACTCCAGCACCATCTGCAAAACCGGAACCAATTCCAGAGGAACCCAAGGAGCCAATCAAAGACGATGAGGAGCTCAACCTAGACGCACCAAAAAAAGCACACCGCCCAGCTGCATCCTATGTACCGCCACCACTCTCACTTCTTGCCACCGACAAGGGCAAGCCAAATGTTGGCGACGTGAAAGCCAATGCAAACATCATCAAGCGTTCGCTTTCGAACTTCGGTATTGAAGTAGAAATGGACGAGGTTACTATCGGACCATCAGTCACCCGATACGCATTCAAACCAGCCGAAGGCGTAAAGCTCTCCCGCATCCTCGGTCTGCAAAATGACCTCTCGCTCGCCCTGGCAGCGCACCCAATCCGCATCGAAGCCCCAATCCCTGGCAAGAGCTTGGTTGGTATCGAAATCCCAAACAAACAGAAAAGCATGGTTGGCCTCGCAAGTCTCCTTGCCGACGATCGTTTCCAGAAGAGTGAGAAAC
>JACCDZ010175421.1_pt1 | contig 10424 bp, 6 predicted proteins | sample 7449551 | NCBI WGS metagenome assembly JACCDZ01 (sample SAMN15323452, study PRJNA562643) | freshwater metagenome | isolation source: river surface water | place: USA:Blue River Watershed | collected 2017-08-18
CACTGGCCAAAACGCTCAGCGGTACGGAAACCGCCGTGCAGTATCCCGCCATGCCCGTGCAGATAAAAACACCTGTCTGCCCGGTGGTGGTGTCGCCGGTCGCTCCCGGCACCCCGGGTGGTTGGGAAGTCGAGGCTGAAGGCAATGATGTCAAGGCCGTTTTCAAAAGCCCCGAAGGTCAGGTGCTGGGTTTTGCCCTCACTGGCGCAACGGCTGGCAGTGGTGCGGTGAAAATGGAGCTGACCAAGCAGTTGCCGCCGCTACTGGCCTGAGCAAGGTTCGTGAAGCAAGCCCGCATAGCGGGCTTTTTTCATTTGACGCTTGCTCAATCGCAGCATCAGCGGCCGGTACGGATTCCTGTGCGGCAGCGACGCCGTGCTCCGGCTTTTGATGCTTCTGCAATCACCTCTTGCGCCAAGAAATGTTGTGTAACTGCAGGAGTCCCGGTGCGAACCGCTGGTTCCGCATCTTGTTCCGTGACGCCGCGCGATTTATAAGAGGGAGACGTTGGCAGGGGGCAGTTGCATGAAGTTCAGAGTGGTCTTGTGGTACATGGCGCGGCGCATGGAAATATTGTCACGCACCAACTCCGATTTCATTGCCCGCTTGCATGGCCGCGATTTCACTTTGCAGATTTCCACCGAGGAAGGGGCGCATCGCTACTTTCACATTCATCACAATCGTGTGCACTCCCGTGGCGAGCTGCACGCAGCGCCGGATCTCGCGCTGCTGTTCAAAACGGATGCAATTGCCTTCCGTCTGCTTTCCAGCGCAGATGCCAATGCCTTCATGACCGCCATGCAGGCCGGTGAAGTGAAGCTCACTGGCGACTATGCCTTGCTCATGTGGTTCATGAGTGTGGGCAAATATCTCAAGCCGAAGTCTGTGCGGCGGCGCTCCCGCCATGGAGAAGCACGCAAGGCGGGGTGATCGCCACCGCTTGTCGTTATCTGCGCTGAAACTCCGCTCATCATAATTTTCTGCCGCTGTGGCATAAGCTATCAGTGCGCTGGTGCACTATTGTCGCGCCGCCCTCCTGATGGGGGGCGGCGGCAGCGCTGCCATTGCGGCGCGGCTGTGCGGGCGCGTGCCCATGGGAGTGGCTTTGTCAGGGAGTTGAGGCGCAGTGAAGCCAAGTTACTACGGTCAGGGAGGAGTGGCCCGCCGCCTGTGCAGGGGCCTGCTCGGTATTGTCTGTTGCTTATGCGCCCAGCCGGCGCTGACCCTGGCGTCCGCTGCGGCGCCGCCACCGGCGGTGGCGCTTTTCTATGGCAGCAATCCTCCCTGGGATGAGCTGCGCGCCTTTGATGTGGTGGTGGTGGAGCCCGACCATCCCGGCCTGAACCCGGCGCCTCACCAGCATGAGGACAGCGCGGTCTTTGCCTATGTCAGCGTGGGCGAAGTCCATCCCTCCAAGCCCTACTTTCAAGATATCCCGCAGGGTTGGCTGATTGGCGACAATTCGGGCTGGGGCTCGCGCGTTGTCGATCAGGCTGTGCCGGACTGGCCGGCCTTCTTCGTGGAGCAGGTGCTGGCACCCTTGTGGGCAAAGGGTTATCGCGGTTTCTTTCTCGATACGCTGGACTCCTGGGCGCTGGTCGCAAAAACACCGCTCGCGCAGGCACAGCAGCAGGCGGGTCTGATCGCCGTGATACGCGCCATCAAGGCGCGCTGGCCCGAGGCCAGGCTCATTTTCAACCGCGGTTTTGAAATCCTGCCGCAGGTGCATGAGGCGGTGTGGATGGTGGCGGCTGAATCCCTGTATCACGGCTACAACCCGGCGCAGGGTGGTTATGTGAAGGTCTCGTCCGGCGACCGTGAGTGGCTGCAGGGGCAGTTGCAGAAAGTCCGGCGCGACTACCGCTTGCCGGTGCTGGCCATTGATTACCTGCCGCCTGAAAAGCGCCATGAAGCCCGCGCCACGGCGGCAAGCATCCGTGCGCAGGGCTTCATCCCCTGGGTCAGTGATGGCGCGCTGGAGAGTCTGGGTGTGGGTAATGTCGAGGTGCTGCCGCGGCGCGTGCTGCTGCTCTATAACCCGGTGGAAAGCCCGGAATTGCATTACTCAGATCCGCAGCGCTTTCTCGGCATCATCCTCGCCTATCTCGGCCTGGTGCCGGAGTGGCGGCCCGTGACGGAGGCGCCGCCTGCCGGCCCTGCCGTGGGGCGCTATGCCGGCGTCATCAGCTGGATCAACAGCAGTGATGCCCTCGCGGGAACGCCCTGGCCGGCCTGGCTGGCGGATCAGGCAGATCAGGGCCTGCCGCTGGCCCTGTTCAGCAGTCTGGGCGTGGATGGCGATGATCCCTTGCTGGCCCGCCTGGGTCTGAGCCAGCACGATGTCGCGGCGGCTACGGTGCCGAGTATTGCCGGACAGGACCGCCTCATGGGCTTTGAGCTGCCGGTGCGTGCGCGCGCGGATGATTTGCCTGCCGTGCAGCTCAAGGGCGGCCGGCCCTTGCTGACCCTGGCCACGCCGGACGGCCGGCACTTCCAGCCAGCGGCCCTCACCCGCTGGGGGGGTTATGTGCTCTCACCCTATGTGGTGGAGAGTCTGCCCGGCGCGCACAGCGGTGAGCGCTGGCTGGTCAATCCGCTCGCCTTCCTGCGTGCGGCCCTGCGCCTGGATGGCCGTGTGCCGGTGCCTGATCTCAGCACGGAAAACGGCCGTCGCCTGTTCTTTGCCCACATCGATGGCGACGGTTTTGCCAGCGAGTCTGAATTCAGCGGTCGGCGCAATGTCGGCGTGGTCCTGCGCGACGAGATTCTCAAGCGCTATCGCCTGCCCACCACCATGTCGGTCATCGAAGGCGAGGTCGGGCCGGCCGGGCTTTATCCCGAGCGCTCGGCCGCCATGGAAAAGACCGCACGTGACATCTTTGCCCTGCCCTGGGTGGAAGTGGCCAGCCACACCTATTCCCATCCCTTCTTCTGGGGCCGGGCCGAGGATGCGGCCGCGCAGGGTGACGCCAGCAGCTATCACCTGGACATCAAGGGCTACAGCTACAAGCTCGAGCGCGAAATCCGGGGCTCGCGCGACTATATCGACAGCCGTCTCGCCCCCCCGGGCAAGAAAACGAAAATCCTGCTCTGGAGCGGTAACTGCGTGGCCACCCCCGCGGCGCTGGCGGAAGCGGAGGCAGCCGGTCTGCTCAATATGAACGGGGGGGATACCACCATCACCCGCAGCCGCAACTCATGGACGCTGATGGGGGGCATCGGTCTGGAGAAAGGCGGGCGCTTCCAGGTGTTTGCGCCCAACCAGAACGAGAACGTCTATACCAATCTCTGGACCGGCCCTTTCTACGGCTTTGACCGCGTCCTTGAAACCTTCGAGCTCACCAATACGCCTTACCGCTTCAAGCCGGTGAACCTTTACTACCACTCCTATGCGGTCAGCAAGACGGCCTCGCTGGCCTCCATGCACCGCATCTATGCCTGGGTGGAAAAGCAGCCCCTGCATCCGGTATTTGCCTCCGAGTACATACGCAAGGTGCTGGACTTCAATCGCATGGTGCTGGCGCGCACGCCGCAGGGTTTCCGCGTGCGCGGTCAGGGCGAGTTGCGCACCCTGCGCGTTCCGGCGCCGGTGCCCGGACAGCAGCCGGACTGGGCGGCGAGTCCGGGTCTGGCCGGCGTGGTTGCCGCGCCGGAGGGGCAATACCTCGCACTGGCTGCCGGCCGTGCCGAGATCGTCGTGGGTCATCAGCCAGGTCGCCTGCCCTGGTTGTCCGAAGCCAATGCACGCCTGACCAGCTTCCAGCGTGAAGGCAGTGTTCTGCATTTCGGCCTGAGCGGCCATGTCCCTTTGCAGTTTGCCCTTGCTGGCGGAGAGGCTTGTCGCCTGCGCGTGGGTGGCCGCCCGATAAAGCCTTGGCGTCAGGTCGGCAGCCTGCGTCATTACCGTCTGGACAGCCATGCAGAACCGGCGCTCGACTACCACTGCCATCCCTGAGCGGCGCCGGCTCATGCCGGCCGGACGCATCCTGCTCTTCGGTCTCGCCGTGCTGATCGCGCTGGCGGCTGTCTATCCCGGACAGCAATTGCAGCGCCGGCTGGAGACGGGTGATTTTTCGGATGCCCTGTCCCTGGCCTATCTGCAGGCCTGGTTGCGTGCCCAGCCGGACAAAGTACGGCTGCGGCTGGTTCTGGCGCAGCGCCAGATCGTCGAGGGCAAACCGGAGCAAGCCCGTCTGACCCTGCGGCCCTTGCTGCTGGCCGGCGATATCGGCGGGGATGATTACGCGCAGGCGCAGAACCTGTTCCTGCAGCTGCTGAGCCGTGAACTTTGGCAGGAAGCACCGGGCAGTGCCGGCTTTGTCCGCCGCCGTGACGTGCTGCTGGCCCAGATGCAGCTCATGGCCGCCCAGGGCCTGTCGGCAAGGGAGCTGGAGGGTTTTGCCGATACCGCCCTGGCCCTGGGGGTGCCCGAGCAAGCGGAAATGTACTGGCGCCAGCTGCTGCTCAAAACGCCAGCGGCGGCCGCCGACCTGCTGGCGCGTATTGCGGGTCTGCAGCTGGGGCGGGGCGATTACCGCGGCGCGGCGGCCAGCTATTTCGAGGCCATGACAGCGGCCAGCAAGCCACAGGAAAAAGCCTTTTATTTTCGCGCGGGCCTCGCTGCCCTGCAGTCTGGCAGGCTGCTGGACGAGGCCGTGCATGAGGCCGAGGCCCGCTGGACGAGCTTTGCCGATGATGCGGTCACCCTGGAATATCTGGCCCGCCTGGCTCGCGCGGCCAATCGTCTGGATCTGGCCGAGCGCTATGTCTCGCGTCTGCTCAGGCAGTCGCTGGGTGGGTCGGTATGAAGCGTCGGCTGTTCTCGCTGGTCTTGCCCGTTCTCATCACCGGGCTGGCGCCGGTGACGCTGCTTGCGGACCTGAGCGAAGTCGGCGAGCCGCAGGCTGCTTTTGATACGGGCCGCTACCAGTTGGGCTACGAGATTTATCTGGCGCGCGGCAATCTGGCCGCTGCCTACCGTGTGGCGGAGAAGGCCGTGCGCTTGCAGCCCCGGGATGCGGCATGGCGCCGCCGTCTGGCCGAGGTGGCGCAGTGGCAGCATCTGTCGGAAGTGGCCTTGGCCAACTGGCTGAGCCTGGCCCGCATGACCGGGGATGAATCGGCCTGGCAGGAGGTCGGACGCCTGGCGCCCATGCTCGCCGATGATGAAGCCTGGCTGGCCTGGCAGGAGCATGAGGCGCGCCGTCACCCCGGCGATGCGGCCCGGATGCACAGCCTGCTGGCCGCCTTCGAGCGCGTCGGCCGGCCTCGGGAGGGGCTGGATTTTCTCGCGGCTTTGCGCCGTGAATATCCCCGGAAGGCAGTGGTAGAGGCAGATTCGCTCCTTGCGGAGAGGAGCGGCGCAGATGAGCGGGCGCTTACAGACCTGGCCTGGCTGAATGCCCGGCACGGCCCGCAGGAGGACTGGCTCTTGCGGGCGGCGGCCCTGCATTACCAGCGCGGAGACCTGGTAGCGGCCGGTCGTGTACTGGCGACGGCTGAGCCAGAGATGCCGGCCAGCGCCACAGCGTATTGGCGCACCCATGCCGAGGTCGCCCGCTTGCTGGGTGACAGTGTCACGGCCCGGCGTGCCTATGCCCGGGTCTATGCCAGCGGACTGGCCAGTGAGGCCGACCTCATCAATTACGCGGCCCTGCTGCAGGGCAGCCAGCCGCTGCTGGCGGCGCAGGTGCAGGCGGAAGCCTTCCAGCGTTTCGGCCGAGGCCATGCCGCCAATACGGCCCTCTATCTCTGGCAAAGCGAGGGCCGCCCCGAGCTGGCCGAAGCTTTCCTGGCCGGTCTGGATGCCGAGCAGATGGCCGCGCTGCAGGCCGATCCCTTGTTCCTGGAGTTGCGCGGCCGTCTGCATGAGGCCGAGGGCCGCTGGCGCGAGGCCATGGCCGACTTCGCCGCCGGGCTCGCTCTGGCGCCGGGCCGTCCCGGCCTGCAGCAAGCCTGGCTGGGACAGGTCATCGAGCGTGGCCGCCCCGAGGCGCTGCGCAAAATGCTCATCGAGAAGCGCGCTTTTGCCGAACGCAGCCCGGGCGTGTGGAGCCTGTGGGCTGCCGGCTGGTCGCGTCTGGATGACGCCGTCCAGGCTCTGCCCTGGCTTGAGCGCCGCTATCAGGCCGACCCCGGAAATGCCCTCAGCGCACTGGCTTATGCCGATGGTCTGGCCCGCGCCGGTTTGCCGGAGGCGGCACGGCGGGTGGAGGACTCGGTCTGGCAAGCACGCCAGCAGGCACTGGCCGGGCTGCCCGCCGAGCAGAGGCGGGCGCTGGAGCAGGCCTTGCTGAACATGGAGCTGCAGCGCTTGCCGGTGGACAGTGGGCGTCGGCGCCTGCAGGCCTTGCTCAAAGACAGCCGCGATGCCACAGGGCGGGTGGCGCCCTGGGTGCGGGAGCTGGCGCTGGGTGCCGTCTGGGCGTCGGATTCGGCCGACAGCCTGCCCCGGGATGTCACTAGCCGCCTGCCTGTGCGGCCGGCGGCGCCCGTGCCGGTGTGGTCGCCCCTGCTCATGGCGCTGGCCGACAATGACAAGCCGGCGCTGGACGACTTGATTGCCACGCGTCTGGATGAGTTGCCGATTTACGACAGGGTGGAAGCCGCCGAGCGTCTGGGCCGTTTTGATCTGGCGGCCACGCTGGCGTTTTCCTCGGCCGAGTTGCGCCAGGACGATGACGAAATGCAGCGCCGGTTTCAGCAGCGTGCCTGGGATGACGGCAGTTGGGCCGATCTTTCCTTCCAGCATGACAAGCAGGGCAGTCTCACGCGCACGCCGCTGGCACTGGGCTGGAAGGGGCATGTCGACGGCAATCTGGCCCTGGGGCTGCGCGCAGAAACGGCCGGCCTGTCCAGCGACCCTCTGCTGCTGCGCCTGCCTTTCGATAGCCAGCAGCGCGTGGAACTGGGCATCGGTCATCGTGGTGAAAGCCATGAGGGCCAGCTCTGGCTGACGTCCATGCACAGCCTGGACAGCGTGACCGGCCTGCGCGGAAAAATCAGCCTGCTGGCCCGCACCGGGGTGGATGCCGAGCTGCGTGCGGGCTGGCGCCAGGAGAGCACGGCCACCTCCGGCCTCAGCGTGGGCGGGCAGCGTGACTTTGTCGGCGGCACTCTGGGCTGGGCCATCAGCGGCCGCGACAGGCTGGCCCTGGACCTGGAATACAGTCACTTTGACGCCCAGGGCGGGGGTGCGCTGGGCAGTACGCTGGTCAGTGGTCTCAGCGTCAACCATCGCCTGTTTTCCGGCATACGCGACTGGGTCATCAAAGCCGGCGTCAGCAATACCGCGTCCAGCACGACCGATGTCTTGCCGGATGTGCTCAAGCCGTTGCTGCCCGCCGGCCTTGCCGCCGGCCCCGACTATTTCGTGCCGCAGGGCTACACGCAATTCAGTCTGGCGCTGGCCTTTGGTGAAAACGCCGAGCAGAGCTATCAGCGGGGCTGGCACAGCTTCTGGGAAATAGGCCTGACCCAGGATGCTGAATCCGGGCTTGGGTATGACTACCGCTGGGGCATGCTGGGCCGGGTGCTGGGTGGTGACCGCTTGCGGATTTATGTGGATGGCGCTGACGGCGCGCAGGGCAATGGCGAGGCCACCCAAACCTTCGCTGTGGATTACCGCCTGTTTTACTGAGGCCGGATTTTGTAGTGGTGATTTTTTGTAGGAGCGGTTTTAACCGCGATTTTTTGCAAGACGGACAGGAAGAGAAACGGAGAATGATCATGCAATACGGACAAGGGTTCTTGCGCGCGCTGGCTGTGTTGATGCTCGCGGCGCTGACGGCGTGCAGCACGCTGCAATCGGCGCCGGCGCCGGCGCTGGACAAAAAGGCACGCTGGGTGCTGCTGCCCGCCGTCAACAATACCGAAACCCCGCAGGCGGCGGCGCGCCTGGAGGCCATCACCGCCAGCCTGCTGCGCACGCAGGGGGTGCAGGATCTGCTGCTGTATCCGCCGGCCGCCGCCGATGACCTGCTGAGCCCGGCGGACCGTCGGGCGCAGGAAGCGGCCCTGGTCTGGGCACGTAGCCAGAATGCGCGCTATGCCGTGTCGGGATCGGTACAGGAGTGGCGCTACAAGACCGGTCTTGATGGTGAACCGGCGGCCGGGGTGACGCTCAGCATTATTGATCTGGCCAGCGGCCAGGTGCTCTGGACCGGCAGTGGCGCGCGTACCGGCTGGAGCCGCGAAGCTGTTGCCGGCGTGGCGCAGAAGCTGATTGCCGAGCTGGTGGACGAGGCGCTGGCCAAGGCCCGGGAATAAGCCATGAGCAGCCCGCACAGCCGCGCGACGCTGACCCAGGCCTACCATTCCTCAAAACTGGCGGCCTGGTTTGCGCCCAAGCAGATATCACGTCTTGCCATTGCCGAGCTGGGCGGCCTCATGCTGCTTGCCCTGCTGCTGGCACGCTGGCTGCAGCCGGATGATCCCTTCCTGCTGCGCCAGCCGTTTCCCTGGATGTGGCTGCTGCCGCTGCTGCTGTCATTGCGCTACGGCACGCTGGCGGCATTCGGCGCAACGGCAATCATGGTGCTGGGCTGGTTCCTGCTGACGCATGCCGCACCGTTTCCAGCGACTTTTTTTCTCGGCGGGCTGATCGCCTGTCTGCTCGCCGGCGAGTTTTCCGATGTCTGGACCACCCGCCTGCGCCGGGTTGCCGAAGTGAATGCCTATCTGGGCGAGCGTCTGGATTCGCTGACACGCCGGCACTATTTGCTGCGACTTTCGCATGAGCGTCTGGAGCAGGAGCTGCTGGTCAAGCCCATGTCCTTGCGCGATGCCCTGCTGCGCCTGCGCCGGTTGGTGGTCAATGACGCCAGCAAGGGGCCGCTGCCGCATGCCCAGGACTTCCTGCATTTGCTCAGCCAGTCATGCCAGCTGGAAGTAGCCTGCCTGCATGCCCTGCAGGATGGCCGCCCGCAGGCGCAGGCATTGGCCAGCATCGGTGAGACCAGCGCCTTTGCGGAGGATGATTTGCTGCTGCGCTATGCGCTGGAGCACAACACCCTGGCGCATGTGCAAACCGAAGGCCTGCAGGCAGAAAGCAGCCGGTATCTGGTGGCGGCACCGCTGATCAGCAGCGCCGGCGACGTGGTCGGCCTGCTGGTGGTGGAGCGTCTGCCCTTTCTCTCTCTCAATGAAGAAACCCTGCGCTTTCTTGCCGTGCTGCTGGGTTATTACGCTGATGCCGTCACGCTGGGACCGGATGTGCGCGCCCTGCAGGCGCTGGTGCCTTCCTGTCCGCAACTTTTTGCCGGCGAGCTGGCGCGCCTGCATCGCATACGCATGGAAACCGGCATTCAGTCCACGCTCACGGCGCTGGTGGTGGAGCCCGGCTTGCGCCAGACGGAAATCGTGCTGGAAACACTGCGCCAGTCCCGCCAGCTCGATGTGATCTGGGATTTCGAAGAAGACGGCCGCCGTTATGTGCTGACGCTCATGCCACTGCATGGCGAGGCCGCCATGTCCGGCTATTTGCTGCGCACGGAAAAATGGCTGCGCGATGTGTTCGGCCTGCGCGATTTCATTGCGGCTGGCGTCACGCCCCATGCGGCCATGGTGGCGACGGCACCACCCGCCGAGTTGCTGCGTGACCTGTTGCTGAGGTGCCGTCGTGTCGGGGAGTGAAATCAAGCTCGGCTATGGAGCCGCCTTGCTGGAAATCGCGGCACTGGCACTGCTCATGCTGGGCAGCAATGACGACACCTTGCTCTACCGCTACTTTGCCCTGCACGGGCTGGCCAGCGCCATGATGGCGCCGGCGGCGTGGGCTTTGCTGCCTTCGGGCTATCGCGACCCACGCCGTTTTGTTCTGGGCCTGCTGTTCAGTCTCTGCTTTTTCATTCCTGTGCTCGGTCTGGGCGGATTTTTCCTGGGCGTATTGTTGTCACGGTGGTGGCCGTATTTTCGCCGTGAACAACCGTATGCCGGTATTGCCGTGCCGCAATATGAAATGGCCAAGCAGAGCGTCGAAGAAAATCGCCTGCGCATTGGTCAGGTACGCAGCCAGCTGGCCAGCGCCGAAGCGCCGCTGGAGTTGCGCATGAAAGCACTGATGGCCATAGAGCATGTATCACCGCGCCATGCATCCAGCGTGCTGCGTGCAGCACTGGCGGACCAGTCCGATGATTTGCGCCTGCTGGCCTACGGCATGCTGGAAGCCAAGGAAAAGAAAATCGCGGCCCGTATACAGCAGGCGCTGGACGACCTGGTGGTGGCGAGTGAGGAAGCCGCGCTTTATACCGCCAACAAACAGCTTGCCGAGCTTTACTGGGAACTCATCTATCAGGGCCTGGTGCAGGGCAGCATGCATGAGTATGCCCTGCAGCAAGTCAGGAAATATTCGGCAGAGGCACTGCGCCATCAGGTGCGTGATTCCGGACTGTGGGTGATTTCCGGGCGCATGCGCTTGCTGAGTC
>JACCDZ010580868.1_pt1 | contig 10424 bp, 2 predicted proteins | sample 7449551 | NCBI WGS metagenome assembly JACCDZ01 (sample SAMN15323452, study PRJNA562643) | freshwater metagenome | isolation source: river surface water | place: USA:Blue River Watershed | collected 2017-08-18
ATACTAGGTGGAAACAACGGGTACTTTTTACAAACAGACGGCGCTGGTGTACTAACATGGGCACCAGCTAGCGGCGGTGGTGGTGGTAACGGAACACCTGGCGGTGCTAATACTCAAGTTCAATACAATAAATCGGGTGAGTTTGGTGGTGATTCTGGATTTACGTACAATGACACTACTAATACTTTACAAGCAAGTTACATTAATGCTACGACCTTTACAGGTAATTTAGTAGGTAACGCATCAAGAGCCGGAACAGTAACTACAGCGGCACAACCTAATATTACAAGTCTCGGCACGTTGACAACGTTGTCAGTAGCAGGAGCAATAACAGCAACAGGAAATATATCCGGGTCCAATGCTAATTTAGGAAACACTGTAATAGCAAATTACTTTGTAGGTAATTTCTATGGATCAGCAAATACAGCACAGACGGTAACAGCTAGTTCACAGCCTAATATTACTGAAGTCGGAACGCTAACTTCATTAGAAGTATCAGGGAACGCAAATATTTCAGAATTATCAGTAACGCAGTTTACTAGTGATTTGATACCCGATACTGACGTAACATATGACATTGGTAATACGTCATCTAGATGGAAAGATTTATACCTATCAGGTAACTCTATATACTTAGGTAATTCTACGATAACATCTACTGCTAATGGTATATCTATCAATGGTGGTAATGGTGTAGTTGTTGCTCAAAACTTAACACAAGTTCCGGCAGCAAACATTGTAGGTCAAGTAGCAAACGCATTAGTCGCAGGAACAGTATACACAAACGCACAGCCAAATATTACAAGTGTCGGTACTCTAACTGGGTTAAATGTTAATGGTAATATTGTTGCTGGTAACTCAGTAACAGCTAATTACTTTGTCGGAAGACTATACGGCGCCGCCAATACAGCAGGCACAGTAACTACAAATGCTCAGCCTAATATAACGAGTATTGGAACTCTAGTAAGTTTATCAGTAGCAGGAAACGTAACTGCTGGAAACATTTCTGGTGGTAATTTAGTAAGTGCTAATTATCTATCAGGTACATTAACTACTGCGGCACAAGCGAACATAACAACACTAGGTACCTTAACTCAACTAAACGTAGATGGTAATCTAGTAGCGGCAAACATTACTAGTAATACCGGAATAATAAGCGGCAATGGATCCGGATTACATCATATAACTGGTGCTAATGTAACAGGTACCGTTGCTAATGCGACATACGCAGTATCAGCAAACAGTGCTAATGTAGCATCTACTGTATCTTCAAATGCTCAACCAAACATTACTAGTATCGGTACATTAGTTTCACTACCAGTTACCGGCAACGTCACTGCTGGAAATGCTAATTTAGGAAATAGCGTAGTTGCTAATTTCTTTGTTGGTGATGGTGGTTTATTAAGTAATCTTCAGATTTCTAATGCTAGTGTAAGTAATGCCAATTATGCTTCTTATGCTGGTAACATAACAATAGCCGGACAGTCAAATATTACTACAGTAGGTAATCTTACCAATCTAACTGTTGTAGGAAACAGTCAGTTAGGTAATGTAGCCACTGCTAACTTGTTTGTCGGTAATTTAACTGGGTATGCTAACACAGTAACAGAAAACGCACAACCAAATATTACTAGTGTTGGTACATTAGTATCGTTGGCTGTAACTGGAAATATAAATGCTGGTAACGTACAAGGGGGTAATCTAGTAAGTGCTAATTATCTATCAGGTACATTAACTACTGCCGCTCAGTCAAATATTACAACAGTTGGTACGTTAAATAGTTTATCGGTCAATGGTAACATAGTAGCATCAAACATCACTGCTAACACAGGTGTTATTACTGGTAATGGCTCTGGACTACATCACATAACTGGTGCTAATGTAACCGGTACCGTTGCTAATGCTACATACGCAGTATCTGCTAACTACTCAGCCTTCGCAGGATTTGTCACTAACAATGCTCAACCGAATATATCTAGTGTCGGACCGTTAGTTACACTAGAAGTTGATGGTAACATTTATGTTAACACAAATTCTTTCTTGGGTAACATTGCTTACGCAAATTACTTTGTGGGTAATGGCAATGGACTTAGTAACATTAATGGTTCTAACGTAACACAAGTTGCTAACGCTAATTACGCAACATATGCTGGCCAAGCTAACTTTGCGAATACAGTAACTGTAAATGCGCAGCCTAACATCACTAGTGTAGGTAATCTAACTTCATTGATAGTCACTGGACAAGCAAACTTTACAGGTAATTTAAGAAGCACAGGTAATTTAAGAGCAGTAGGTAATGTTAACTTTGGCGGCAGTCCAAACATATATTTAGGAGACATATCAAACCTACATATTGCTGGCGGATTTGCCAACTACGTGTTGACAACAGGCGGTTCTGGAAATCTTCAATGGACGTCTAGTGGTTCTATTGGTCTTTCTCCCGGTGGTGCTAATACAGCCGTTCAGTATAATGCTAATGGTGTGTTTGGTGGTAGTAACGCATATGTGTTTGATTCTGACAGTAACACATTAACGTTAACTGGTAATTTCGTAGCCGACGCATTACAAATGGGTGTCGGCGCAAACGCTTTTTATAAATCTACTGTTTATGCGGCAACCACTGTTAGTATGGATCCAGACCAATTATTATGGTCAGTGCCAGTATCCGAGATTTCAGGGGTAGAATTTGTAATTATAGCTACTGACGACACCACTGGTTCTAGACAAACATGTAAGATTTTTGCTACATGCTATGGTAACGTAGTTACATATAATGAGTATGCTGGATTAAGCATTAATATGGGCATAGGGTCATTTGACGTTGATTATGATTCGATAACGGATAGTCTAAGACTATTAGTAACCCCAGACAATATGAATCTTGCGGTGTATAAAATACTAATAACACAGTATGCCCCATAAACAATTAAGATAAATACAGATATAGGAAAAGAAGATGGCAATTAAACCCTTAAACTCAGTCGGTGGCTTCTCAGTAGGTGAAGTCCCGGCAAACGTCATATTAGCTAACGGCGACATAACGACCGGTAATGCTACGGCTACGGGTAATATAACAGCAAATTATTACTTTGGTAATGGCGCATACTTGACTGGTATTGATGCTACAAGTATTCAAAATGGCAACAGTAATGTAAAAGTATATGCGAATGCTAATGTAGAAATATCAGCATATGGTAATGCAAATATTGTAACTATAACAGGTACAGGTGCTAACGTAACTGGAACTTTCAACGTTACAGGAAACGCTACTTTACCGGATATCATAGCTGCCAACTTAACATCTTCTACTAACGCAAATATTAATATCGAACCAGACGGCACCGGACTAGTGGTAATAGCAAACACAGCAGGTGGAGCAACAGCTATTGCTATGGGTGATCCTTCTCAGGGTAACTTGATAAGCAACGCTGTATCATTGTCTAATTCTTCATCTGTATCTAATGCGATTGCTCAGTTAAATGTAGTTTTAGGTAAACTTGTACCTCCTGCTCCACCTAACTTCCCGGCTAGCCAAACAATTTCAATACAAAGTTTGTCAACTTATAGAATGGCAGACTTTACACAAATAGATAACACACCGGGCGCAAACAAAAACGTTGCCGGTGGTACTACAGTAACAACCGTTAGAAGAACATCTACTTATACTACTGGTAACATAACAACAGCAGGCCCCGGTGATAGCGGTTTTATCGCATCACGTTTAAACGGAGTAGACGCCGGTAACGTAACATTGACCTCATCCTTAATAGGTAACGGTACATACGATGACCTAGTTATATACAACAACTATGATTATAACAGCGCCAACGCAAACATTACCGCAGGCTTCTGGTCTGTCTTCTCTGCTCGTTCGTCAGGTACAGTAACACAAGGTTGGAACGAAGTATATATTTCTGACTCTGCGGCAGGCAACACGAATACTACTGTTTGGTATTATGATAGTAGCGCGCCGGGCACACCTCAGTTCTCGTCAGTGACAATAACGCCACCAAGCTCACCAACATACGAATATTCAAGTACAGTACCGCACTACACTAGTAGCAATGCTTTTGATGTAACCTTTAACGTTAACCGTTTAAGTGGTGACATGTACCCAACTGCTGATACATTTATCACTGGCGCAGCTGGTGGAGCTTTTGGCGCGCCCGCTAGCGTAACATACTCATCAGCCGGTGTCACTACCCCATTGGCACAAAATTTATATGTTTCAGCTGGTAGTCAAGCAGTAGCAACTACAGCGACTGTCATTTCAGGATTTGGCTCTAGCGCAAGTGCTCCTAGCGTAAGCGCATTTAATAGCTACGCAACTGGCACCCAGGCACTAACTCCGAGTGGTACAGTTTTATATAAAACAGGTACAGCAAGTTCTGCTACAAGAATTGAAGAAGCAAACGTATACATTGGATCTACTATTGGTTCTGGATCAGGACTAGCATATCGTATCATTAATCCAGGGTCAGGGAATACTCCCGCATATACTGGATCCGAATCACAATTCAATAGTCAATCATCTACGTTACAAACGTATGATGCTACTGTAGTCGGTAATGTGTTAAAGCACGATCAAACAAACTATTCAACTGGTTACTTACCGGCTGGACCTAATTTAAGCACAGGACGAAGCGGAACGCAATACTTCACATTCAAATTCATTAGAACATCAGTTTCTAAGTTCGATGTTAAGTGGTCTGGAAATATCGCTGGCATGTGGGTAGCACTTCCAGGAAGTGTAATAGATTCTACATCAGGTGCTAACGGATGGATTAATATGGCAACAGCATATGCTGGTGCTGGAGTACCTGGCTCAAACGTAGGCGCCGGAGGAAACGGATCAGATGGATGTGCGCTTGGTGGCGTTGCTCCATTGAATTCAACACAAACAAATAAATCAGTTACCGCTACTTTTGGTACTGTAAGTAGCTCTAGTACAGTCACTAACGAAATTTATGTTAGAGTTGCTTTAACATCTGGACAGACAGTAACTGCCCTTTCATTACAAACTGCGAGTAACTAATTATGGCCGTATCACAATCACAAATCGTTGACTTACTATATAAGCAGGCATTCGGTGTTACAAAGACCGATACTGCTACTAATAAGAGTCCTAGTAACGAATCAATTCCTAGCCCAGCGCTGAATCGAGGAGATACTTTATGGACAGAAGCTGACCAAATACCCGGTACAGCGGCAGCTACAGCAGGTATTGTTCAAGCATATACCGGAGCGAACGCAGTACAATGTACAGCGGACAATACTACAGTTCCGATCGGTGGTATATACCCTACATGGAAAACAAACCTAACATATTGGATACCTAGCGAATTCGGTTCAACATATAACGTTCAAGTTTTCATCGATAACTCAGGAGCAGCCGACCCGACCAGTACAGGTACACAAATTTTCGCTGATGGATCAGGTGGTACAGGACAGTACTATTATGATTATCAGTCAGGTGTATTGAACTTTATTGGTGAGACGATACCTGCTGGATTAACTTCTGGTAAAGTTCTATATGTAGTTGGATACAGATATATCGGTAAAGTGGGTGTAAACGATCTACCTGACGATACGACTATTGGTAACTTGAGTGTAAACGACACTACGATTGCGTCTATCAATACAAATGCTAATATTGAATTAAGCCCTAACGGTACTGGTGTAGTTAACTCTACTGCTAACGTTGTAGCTCCTTACTTTATCGGTAACGTTGAAGGTAATATCAGTGGTAACGTAGTTGCTCCTGGTTCGAATACTGAGATATTGTTTAACGATGGCGGAGTTATCGGAGCAAACACACTGTTCACTTTTGACAAAGCGACCGGCGAGCTAATACTAACTGGTAATGCTCAGTTTAATAATGCTAATTTAGGTAATTTAGGAACAGCTAACTATATTGACGTTACTAATCTAGCTAACATCGGTAACGTTACAATAACATATGAATTAAGCGGTAACTACGCTAACTTTACAAACAACGTTGTAACTAACAACACAACTATTAATTTAGAACTTGCGGGTAATACTGCGAACTTCAGCGGTAATGTCATACTACCAAATTTACAAGTCAACTTAGAACTAGTCGGCAACACTGCTAATTTCAGTGGTAATGTTGTAGTTCCTAACTTAACTGTCAACTTAGAACTTGCGGGTAATACAGCTAACTTCAGTGGTAATATCAAAACACTGAATGCCAACTTAGGTAATCTTGCTGAGGCAAACTACGTTAACGTTTCTTCTACATTGAATGTAACAGATACTGCTAACGTTGGTAATGCTGTTGTCAACAACTTGACACAATATCAACTAGTGTTCCCTGACAATACTAATAAGTTAGTCGGAAGCTCAGACTTGTACTGGGACGTTGCTAGTTCAGCATTGTGGACAACTGGTATCTATTCAAATGGATTGATTAGTACTACATCTAATGTTGACGCAAATAACGCAAACATCACTGCGAATCTAACATCCGGTAATGCTAATTTAGGTAACTTAGCTACTGCTAATTACATAAACGTTGCTAATGACTTAAACGTAACTGGTAACATAACTGGCGCAAATCTAATCGGATCGTTAGCTAATGGTAATAGTAACGTAAAAGTATATGGAAACGCAAACGTAGAAGTAACAGTATCTGGAAATAGCAACGTTGCTACATTCGCAAGTACTGGTTTATATGTAGTTGGTGAGATTAACACTACTGCTGGCAACATGTTATCTAACGGTAACATTAGTGCTAACGGATTTTTGAATGGTGCTAATGCTAACATTACTGGTCAAGCAGAAATTGGTAGCGTTCTTACGGCTAACATAACAGCTCCAGTTGATAGTTTAACACTATCAGCGGCTGGTTCAGATCAAAACATATATCTAGTGCCTACTGGTTTAGGTACTGTAGATTTAGGATTACATAGAATCACTCAACTCGGTGATCCTACACAACCACATGACGCCGCGACAAAAGAATATGTTGATGCCATGGCAGGTGAAGGATTGGACATTCACACTCCTGTTAGAGTAGAAACCCCCGACACAGCTGGAAGTCTAAACGCAACATATGCTCAAGGTGGTACAACACAAACCACTACTGATATCAGTGGTGGAAAGACAATTACATTCAGCGCAAACCACGGTTTGTCTGTTAACGACGGTATTGTTTGGGATAATTCATTCAATGGAATCGTTGGTGGCGAAGCATATTGGGTTGAAACAGTACCAGCATCGAATCAGATTACAGTTCGAGATGGTTACTATGGTGCTGAAGTTACAACGCTTACAAACGGTACAGGGCTAACACAAGCATCACGTGCTAACCCAGGTGTCGGTGCTACACTTACTAACGCAGGCGCAAACGCAGCCTTGACAATCGATGGTATCGCACTAGCAAACACTAATCGTGTGTTGATATATAACCAAACGAATAGTGCTGAAAACGGTATATATGTTGTTACTGATGTTGGTAACAGCACGGCTGCATGGGTATTAACACGTTCAAGTGATTTTGACAAATATATACCTGATTCTAGCGCAGGTATGAGCAAAGGATCATATGTATTTGTAACCGCAGGTGCGACTGGAGCCGGTGAATCATATGTAATGACTTCACCAATCGGCGAAGTAATTATTGGTACAGATGCTCTAACATTTACTCAATTCAGTGCGGCAGGATCATATACCGCAGGTAACGGCATTGCTATAACTGGTACGACTATCAGCGCAAACACAGACGGTGTTACTACTGATGTAGTTGGTGGAAATATTGTTGTTAAATCAAGTGCTAACCTAACTACACCTAACGTAGGTGACGCAACGTTCAGTAGCTTGTCTTGGAACAATTTGAGTAATGGTAACGTTACTGCTAACAATCTAAGCACTAGTAATATTGCTAACATTGGTCTTGATTTAACAGTCGGTGGTATCGCACAAGTTAACGGTAACATCAACAGTAACGCAAACGTAAATTCAAACAATATATTTGTTACTAATTTTGTTGACATTGGCGCTAACTTACTAGCAAACAACATAACATCTAACCATGTTATTATTACTACTGACGCAAACGTAAGTAACTTAGCAACTATTAACCAAGTAACAATCAACACTGAGTTGAGTGGTAACTATGCTAACTTTACAAATAACGTAGTAGCAAACAACGTAACAGTAAATTCAGAATTTAGCGGTAACACAGCGAATTTCAGTGGTAATGTAATATTACCTAACTTACAAGTTAACTCTGCGATTGCTGGTAACACAGCGAATTTCAGTGGTAATGTAGTTGTTCCAAATCTATCTGTCAACTTAGAATTAGCAGGTAATACAGCCAACTTCTCCGGTAACGTAACCGTTAATAACATGTCTGTCACTAATGAGTTGACAGCCAACGTTATCAACTTGACAGGTGAGATAACTGTTCCTAACTTAACAGTCAATAATTCTCTAACTGGCAACTATGCTAACTTCAGTAACAACGTAGTCACAAATAACGCAACTGTGAATTTAGAGTTTAGTGGTAACACTGCTAACTTCAGCGGTAATGTCATACTACCAAATCTACAAGTTAATTCTGAAATCGCAGGTAACACTGCTAATTTCAGTGGCAACGTAATTGTTCCGAACCTAACAGTCAACTTAGAACTAGCAGGTAACACAGCTAATTTTACGGGTAATATCAAGACACTAAATGCTAATTTAGGTAACTTGGCAACTGCTAACTTTATTGAAGTTTCTAGCAATATTGTCACAAGTAATCTAACAGTTAATTTAGAACTAAGTGGAAACACAGCAAACTTCAGTAGCAATGTAGTTGTTAACAACTTAACAACTAACCTAGAATTAGCAGGTAATACAGCTAACTTCAGTGGTAACGTAGTTGTTCCAAATCTAACTGTCAACTTAGAGTTAGCAGGTAATACAGCCAACTTCTCTGGTAATATCAAGTCTCTAAATGCTAACTTAGGTAATCTTGCTACCGCAAATTACATCAATGTCGCAAGTGATATTGTTACAAGTAACTTGACAGTTAACCTAGAACTAAGCGGTAATACTGCTAATTTTACTGGCAACATTGCTCCTCTAGGTATACTAACTGATAACTATTATTACGCAAACGGTAGCCCGGTTGACTTCCAACAAGCAGCCGGATCTAATAACGAGATACAATTTAATTCTAATGATAATTTCTCAGCTAGCGCGAACTTAACATTTGATCCTAGCACTAACGTGTTAGGTGTCATCGGTGATGCGAACATATCAAATGCCATAGTATTAGGCAACACTACAACAACGTGGGCGACAGTTACTACTACGGCAATTACGGCAAATCAAACAATCGCAAGTTTGTCAGTGACCGGTGTTACTGGTGTTGAGTACTTAGTTAAAGCAGTAGATTCTACTGGATCTAAATATAGTGTAGCAACAGTACAAGCAGTGACTGATGGAACTTCAGTTGATTACTCTACATACGGTACCGTGTATTTGGGTGGATCAACTGGTGTACTAGCAGTAAATATTGTAGGTGGATTGATAAGACTTCAAGTTACACCATCAAGTAGTAACAGCACAGTTTGGACAACACAATATAGGATCATATAATGGCATTGAAACCCCTTAACGTAGTCGATGGTCTCTCCGTCGGAGAGACACCGATTGATGTAATTGATGCTAACGGGAATGTCACTGCTACTAACTTAACAGTATCAGGTATTTCTGACTTAGGTGCTATCGGTAATATTACTATTACCGGTGGTAGCAACGGTCAAGCAATTGTTACTGACGGTGCTGGTAATCTAAGTTTTATTACAATCGAAGGCGGTGGAGGAAATTCTGCCGCCCCTATGCCATATTTTATTCCGGCAGGAGATTCTCTTACTGTACCTACTAATTTTCAAGGTCTATTTTATGAACCAATCGACATAGAAGGTACATTTGAAGTTGACGGTATCTTGATAGACGTAAGTGGTGGCGGGACTGGAAACGGAATTCCCGGCGGTAACTCCACTCAAGTTCAATTCAATGACGGTGGTGTATTTGGTGGCAATGCCGGTCTAACATTTACAAAAGCTAACACCACTCTTACTGCTAACAACTTTATAGCAACTAGTTCTGCTAATTTAGGTGACGTATCTAATTTAACTATCAGTGGTGGTAACGCTAACTTTGTACTACAGACAGATGGATTTGGTAATTTATCATGGGTAGAACAAACCGGTAGCGGCGGTGGAGTATCAGTTACAGTAGACGACTTCACCGGCAACGGGGTACAAACCCAATTTACATTGAGCGTAACACCAACTGATATCGATTATACTTCAGTTAACTACAACGGTGTGTTACTATTGCGCACAGATTATTCTTTAGCCGGTAATGTATTGACTACTAGTAGTGCTCCCGCAAATGGTTCTAGTTTA
>JACCDZ011099411.1_pt1 | contig 10423 bp, 17 predicted proteins | sample 7449551 | NCBI WGS metagenome assembly JACCDZ01 (sample SAMN15323452, study PRJNA562643) | freshwater metagenome | isolation source: river surface water | place: USA:Blue River Watershed | collected 2017-08-18
AACTATTTTTGGCGAGGTATGTGGCTTCGTATCGCAGGGTTTCCTAAACTGAACCTTGATGAGTATCAGCCTGTTGTTACTGATCGTGTCGAAAACACTTTCAAGAATAACAAAGAAAATGGTCCGCTAAAGCTACGTTAATATAAAAAAAGGGGGATATAATCCCCCTTTACTTTTGGAGTGATTATATAAATGACTTGGGATGATTTTTTTATGGGTATGGCCTTTTATGTAAGTAAAAAGTCAAAAGACCCCAGCACTAAAGTAGGTGCAACAATCGCAAAAAATAAAAAATTGAAATCAATTGGCTATAATGGACCCCCTGCAAATGTGGATGACGACCCAAATATGCCAAGGGAGGTAAAATATAAGCGAACTATCCATGCAGAACTTAATGCTATCTTGTCGTATGGTAGAAAGCTTAAGGGATGCACCATTTACGTGACCCATCACCCTTGTGCACAGTGTGCTGCAAAAATAATCCAAGTAAAAATTTCTCGGGTTGTATGTCCAGAGCCAACTAAAGACTTTACTTCCAGATGGGCGGATGATATAATTGAAGCTCAAAAGATGTTTGAAGAAGCAGGGGTAAAGCTACATATTATTAAGGGATATAATTATGATAACTAAGAATAACCCTCCTACCGCAGATGAATTGAATAAACTTATGGCCGAGCTTCGGTATAAAATGAATGACCCCACGAATATTGAAAAATTTGTGGAAGAGGGTCGCCTTATATGGTTGCAGGATAATTACGACCGTATTTTGAAAGGTATAGTGTAAAATGAAAATAGGTGTAATTTCGGATATACATCTTGAATTTGGCATTGGGAACTTGGAAATTCCTGAATGCGATTTGCTTGTTCTTGCTGGGGATATTTTCACCCCTACCAGGAATCATGCAAATCCTAATCTAAATAGAAAGCTTGAAAAGCGAAGTAAGAAGTTCTTTGAGGTATGTGCAGATCGTGCTAAAAAAACTATTATGGTGTTGGGAAACCACGAACACTATAATATGACTTTCTCTGACACTGCCAATGCGGTTCGTGATGTTATTAGTTATCACTCTAATATATATTTGTTGGATAACGAAGATATTGTAGTCGATGATTTGCATATATTTGGTTCTACTCTGTGGACTGATTTTAATAGGGGAGATCCTTTAGTGATGCTTAACGTTGCGCATTCTATAAACGACTACTCACAAATTCGTGAATCTGAGGAACGCGAGCTTCCTATTAGGTTTATTACCCCAAATATGATTTACCTCGAAAGTCTTCGTAGTAACAGACTCATTCATGAGTTTCTTAATGGTAAAGAAGACCTTGAAACTATGGTGGTAACCCACCATGCCCCATCTTGGGCGTGTGTCCATGATAGGTATAAAACAGATAATGTAAGTTACGCTTATGCTAATACTAATCTGGATAACCTTATACTGTATGGTAATGGGCCAAATTACTGGATTCACGGTCATATGCACCAGCAACACGATTTTATGCACGGTGAAAAGACTCGAATCATATGTAACGCTCGTGGATATTGGGGTATGGAAAGAAATGTGAAGAATCATACTGTAAAAATTATTGAAAGGTAATTAATGTCAAAAATTAATAATTATAATATTGGAATTGGGTTATCTGGAGCACATAGGACAGGGAAATCTACTTTAGCCAAACTTTTTTCAGACAAGTATGAAATACCATATGTAGAAACACAAGTTTCAAAAATTATTACAGGGCTTGGGTATTCTGCTAATATAAATTACGATATGGTAACGAGAGTTAAAATTCAAAAAGAAGTTCTTAGAGAAACTGTTAAATTATGGGAATCACAAACAACTCAGTTTATCACCGACAGAACACCTATTGATATGGTTGGCTATATGATTGCTAATGCAACCCAAGATGATATGACTGATGAGTTTGATGGGGAGTTTCAAGAGTATATTACTGAGTGTAAAGAAACTACAAATAAGTTTTTTAGTAACATCATAGTAATACCACCAGCAATCCCTATTGTAGAAACTGAGGGTAAAGCGAATACAACTAAAACTTATATCGGTCACATCGCATACGTAATATCTGGGTTTGTAGAATTACATAAGTATGATATGCCAAAAGTTTCGTTTGACCTAATGCCGTCGTATGTGCTATCATATAGTGAACGTCTCGCATATGTTAATTATAAGAAAAATCTTTAAATAGGTAAATATAAATATGTCGTTGTGTGATCTATTAGGAATTGAGCAAGTTGAAACCCCAGAAGATGAGGTTGAAGTGGTGACAAAGTTGTCTCCTTTTGATTTTGTTAATTCTATTTCTTTTTCAAAGGAAAATCTTTTTTCTGAAGATGATTCTTTAGATAGTGCTTATAGCGCGTATATAGTCAATCGCGCTTTAAGTTTCAGTGCAGATATGATCCTATTCGCAAACGAAATGAACAAATACCACCATATCCCTGTTAAAAACCAATGGAGATTTCTTTCTTCTTCTATCAGAAAGAAGAAGCGATATGATAAGTGGGTTAAAGCGGAAAAAGAATCAGAGACATTGACCCTAATAAAGGAATATTACAATTATAGCAACGAAAAAGCGAAGCAAATTCTAACAATTATAACTGATGACCACATAGAATATATGAAACAGAAATTAGACCGAGGTGGGTTGTCAAAGAAAAAAAGGAAGTAATTCTAATGGCAGACAAAATAAATTTCATTTTACCTATTGTTGATGTGAATAAAATAAAGAAAAAATTCACATTAACAGAAGAAGAAGAATCTGTAATTCTAAGTATCATGTACAACCCAGTAAATGGAGTAGGGGTTATACGTGCTACTCGCCCAACGAGTTCGCCTGTGTCTAGTTGGGTTTGGAGGAGTGTGTTGATGTTTGTCTCCCCTGAAGAAAAATTTCATAGTGTTACCCCTTCTCTGGATAGTTACATAGAAAGCGCAACAGTTGATGTGGATACTCTAAACACTATTGTGGATAAAATAGTTAGCACAATAGATAAAGATCAACAACACGGATCACTTCACTGGAAAAAATCTTTTGGGGTGACTAATTAAAAATTGATATACTATAAATATTGTTATGAATTATCACAAACTTAAGATGTGTATTATAACAATAAAAAGGTATTTTGTATGTCAATTTTTAACAACCTCGTCAAGAAAATCCCATTCTACACCCCACTTGAAATTAAAATAAACCAAAGTGATGACTTTTTACGAATACGTGAGACTTTAACCAGAGTTGGTGTTGGGTCTTTTAGTAAAAAAACTTTGTGGCAAACTTGTCATATTGTGCATTATAAAGGTAAGTATTTTATTTTACATTTTTTAGAAATGTTGACTATGGATGGTAACAGTGTTAAAATATCACCTGAAGATATAAAGAGGAGAAACAGTGTAGCAAAGTTGTTACAAGATTGGGGATTGTGTGAAATTCAAAATACTCTGGGGGAATGTAGTGATCAAAAATTGCGTATAATTCCCTATAAAGAAAAAAAAGATTGGTCTTTGTGTAGTAAATATCACTCTTTTGATCCTAAAAAAGATGTTGTTTTTGACTAAAGTTGTTATAATTTAATCTCAAAAGGAGAAAAACGTGGCAGAATTGATTATTATTCGCGGTCTTCCTGGGTCGGGTAAAAGCACTGAAGCAAAAAAGTATTTGGAAAATTCGCAACATATTGTAAATATTGAAGCGGATATGTTCTTTACAAAGGAAACTGGGGAGTATCTTTTTAACCCTTCACAATTGCAATATGCACATAGGTGGTGTCTTGATACTGCGAAGATTTTTTTGCGCCAAGAAAAAACCGTAGTTGTGTCAAATACCTTTACTACATTCTCTGAAATTAAGGACTATGTTACTTTCGCCGTTACGGCCAAAATTCCTATTTCAGTTATTACTATGACTAATAAATTTGGATCTATTCATAATGTCCCTGATTATGCAATGGAAAGGATGTCAAATAGGTTTGTCCCCCATCATGAAATGATTGAATTGGTTGATAAATTTTCAATGGAGTTTGGGGAAAGTAGCACCTGATACCGCCTCAATGTGACTTATAGTTGTTTCTACAATTACTGCACTATCAATATTATCGGTAAGGTATGCCTTTTCCATATTTGGATAATACACAATTTTGTATATCTGACTTGGGACCGGAATACCATTACCGATTTTTTTATCACCTTTAAGTATTACACCAGTTATAATATATAACTTTCTGTAATTAATTGCTTCATTTCTGAGCTTACTCTCAAGATTTTCCCACTGTATTCTATTAAGCTTCGGTGCTTGCGGTATGATATTAATTAAACTGTTTATATCTATTGAGGCTGCTTGATCTTTAAATGCTGTCAAGTGACCTCTATCATAGCCGGTTCCTTCATAGTCTTTATTCTTTGCCTGTAATATTTTTGGTAGAACCACTTCAGAGTGGAAATTGTTTATTCTTGGGATTGCTCTATTTTGAATTACAGTTTCTTTTGTGATAACTTGTGCAGACCATAAAGGGGTTTTCCGTGAAGGTAAAAACTCAATAACGAATTTATCCATACAGAACTCTGTAGTCTCATACGCAGAAATTGGGCGAACCCCATTGTAATAAAATTCTTTACAGTTTGAATCTGCTACTGACGTAGTTGTATATAATAGTGAAATAATGCCAATAATTAGTTTTTTCATTTTATGTAATTCTATAAATAAATGTGAAGATACATTTTAATATTTATAGAAAAGGTTTAGAGGAATGAAATATTGGATGACCCCTGATGGTGTATATTACGCGTCAGAGAATAAAATGAACCAAAATGACTTTCAAGTAACTAAAAGACCACATAAAAAGTGCTTTTATGAAAATGGGTCTTGGGTTTGTCCCAATATAAAACCTATAGATTCTCATGATAATTATCAACATATTTTTAGGGAAAGCAAGCATGAGAGTCCCCCTAAAACAAAAGACGTTAATGTTGATAAAAAAGACAATGTTGTTCTAAACGAGAATACAAAACTGTTATTCGGTGTAAAGGATATATTAATAATAGGGTCGTTTATAGTAACAGCTACTATATCGTGGCAGGACACTGATGCAAGAATTTCCAAACTTGAAGATAGTAAAGCAATTGAACAAGTTGATAACAAAATAAAGTCCATTGAGATAGACATAAAAGCGTTGGAAAAGCAGACGAAAGAGGCTCAAACCAAAATCGAACAAAATATTAGAGAACTGGAGCAAGTCATATTTATGAAGAATTCATTAAAAAATGATATGAAATAAATTAATAGAGAGGGTGAATGATGAGTCTTAGACACAAGAAATCAATATTCCGTCTTATGGTGTTTTTTGTTATACTCATTATTACTCCTATAAAGAGAACTTTTGCGGCAGATAGCGTGGTCGTCATTGCAAACTCATTTTCCAACACAAAGAAGTTGACAAACACTGAGATTGATGATATATTTACGTTTAGAAGTAAAAAGTGGTCTAATGGTATTCCCATAAAGGTTTTCTTGTTGCCTAAAGAATCTACTAAAACTCAAGAGTTCACTTTACGATATCTTAATATGACCCCAAAAAGGTACTTTGAAATTTTAGACGCAAAGGGAATAAGTGAAAAAAACGTTGAAGTAGTTGACTATGAGTATAGTATGATGATTAAAGTTCTTACCACCCCGGGTGGTATTGGTTATGTGTCAGATACATTCTTGACAAATTTTAATGGAGATGTTAATATCTTTAGGTGAATATATGAAGAAAAAGAAACAAGATTTTCTGTCTGGAACTTCAACTGTAAATAAATCTCCTCGGTTTGGAGTAATATTTACTCGGGTTGAAGGAGACAAAACGAAGTTTTCTCGTAAAGAGAAACATAAGAAATCTCAGTCACACCACTGATGTAACTGAGATATTAAATTACTATTTTAAGGAGTTTATTAGATATGGCAGATTCAAACATTATCCTACCATCAAACCCGGCAGACCGTAAGAAAATTATGGATGCAATGTCAGAAATTTCAAACGCATACACTCGCATTGACAGTGAGAAGGAGTATGTTAAAGATGCGTTAGATACCCTTAGTAAAACTTACAATCTACCTAAACGGGTTCTGTCTAAGCTAAGTAAGGTCATGCATAAGGGGAATTTTGAAGAAGAAGCAGGGAACTTCGAGGATTTTAGTGATCTATATGAAACCCTTGTTGGTGGCACATCGGGGGAATAATAAAAAAGGGGCTATATGCCCCTTTTTTTATAATGGTACGAAAGTTCTATTTACAAATCTTTCATATGCGTTAAATGAAGATCTAACGATTGAATTTTGAATTGGGCTTTGCTTTTGTGTAACATTGTTTGTTTGGGTGTTCAATATTACAGGTGAAGCTTTTCTCGTTTCATATATTTCTCTTTCTCTTTGAACCAATTGGTCATTCTCATTTTTTGCATTAGAAAGTTCTGCCTGTTTTTGGTCGAGTATTGGCTTTATGAACTCCCCACGTATCAACTCAGATTTTGGAGTAATCTGTGCATTTGGGGTAATTCCATCACTTTTTAATTCACCTATAGTAGTCATTTTAGGAGAATACATTTCAGTTTCTTTAGATATTCTATCTGATTTTGCTTGGGTTGCCATATTACTAAGCCCTACGAGATTCCCTATTGATTCTATTCCTCTGGGGATGCTTGACATGACTTTTTGGCCTGTTGTCATGTTATTCCAATTTATATCATCTTGGAATGTATCAGGTTTTAAGTCATTACCAAATTCATCTTTACCAACTCCCGCAACTTCACCTAATGCAGAATCTGCGAAAGCACCAACGACACCCCTACCAGCCATTTTCAGCATAGACTTACCAAAATTAGGAGCCTTCCCAATCATAGAAGAAACACGCGATCTAATAGAGCCTTTTCCTGCACCAAAAACCGCCCCACTTAAAGAAAATCCTCCACTATCTTCTCCAGAAGACCCGCCTACAGTAGAAGCCAAATTTTGGGCATTTAGCGCACTAACATTTAATGTAGTAACCCCTAATTCTTTTACTTCTAACTTATCTGCTTTAAGTGATGATGCTTTAAACTCTTTAGGTGAAACGAACGACGTCAACCCTCCCACTATAGGTGGTCTGTTGTTATCATTAGTCACCCCTTTTGTATTTTGTTTATTTTTAGATTCATTTATTTGTGTAGAATGTGTTATAGTCGAAAATTGGTGAACTTGTGGCGTATTTTCTATTTTTTTATTATACCCATGATATTCATTCTTAGCACGCTCTCTTGCATTATTGAGTTTTTCTATTTTATTACGATATTGTTCTCTCAACCCGCCATCTTCATTCCCAATTTCAGGTGCGTTGTGTTCTAACGCAGATAAGTTATTGCGCAAAACAGTTAGTTGTTCTTCCTGTTTTTTGAAAACTTCATGGGGAATACCGTACGTGTTAATTCTTCCTTCTTTTAACTTTTTAGCCAAAGGTAAAATTTTCTCAAGCTTTTCTTCTTTAGTTATTCTTAATTGTGCTTCTTTATCCTGACTTTTTGCACGATTTATAACTTTTTTTGAGTGGTATAACTCTAACTCCCCAGAGTCAACTAACCATTGTTTTTGTAAATCTGGTCTATAATTTACGTCTTTTTTTCTTACTGCTTTAAGATTAGCTTGTGCTACTATTTTTTTCTTGAACTTTTCTATATCCTGGTCCTCTGTCAACGCACCAGTATCTATTTCGCCTTTTTTAATTTTTCTTCTACGATCATCTATTCGTTCTATTTCATGTGGCAGTAATTCATTTCTTTCTGCTTCGGTCGAACTAATCGCTCTCTTAAACTCTTGTTCTGGGTATAGGAATTCTCTGGCATACGCTTTTCTATGTGACATAGGAACACTACCCATATAAGATAATCCTTTCCCTATACTCCTACCAATAGATTCTTTAACCCCCCTCTGAGTCGACAACTCACCAGTGTCTATAATTCCCCTACGAATTGCTGCTTTAAAACCTTTTTTTTCTAATAATGACTGGGATTCGTTAAATGTTAATTTTTTCCCTTTCTTCTTAGTTTGCAAAGAGTCATCTACCCCTGAAACAGATTTTCCTAATTTATCAAAACTTTTTTGTAGAGTTTCCATTGATTTTGATGCTGCTACCCATATTCTACTCACAGTCTCAATATATTTTTCAAACTTTTCTAAGTTATCATTTTGATATGGGTATTCTGATTGTGGATATGTTAAACTCTTCCCTATATCATGACTCGGGATTGGGTTATATGTATGACTTTTTTTATCCACTTCCGATGTTTTAGAGTGGCCATTAATACCTACATTTTCATAATATCTCTGAACAGCAATTTCTTTTATAGACTCTGACATAGATTCTATATGTTCATTCTGTTTCTTTAATGTGTTAATCAATGTAGATAATACATCGTCTTTTTCAAAATCATCCATTTTATTCACCAGATTGATTATTACTATTGCTCTTTATAGACACTATCTTTTCTTGTCCTCGGGTCCATGCAGCAACCCCCAATATTGCCCCAAGAGCTACATGATACAACCCACCTCCTTCTAAAGTAAGCGGGTGCCATGCAATATACGGAATATCCCTAAATGCAGAGTATATTGCTAAAAAAATTGGGGCAGCCATAAAATCAAACATACAAATTATAAAATATTGAACCGCCATCGCAGGACGCCAATATTTTTGCAACCATCCATCATCTGTTATTTTTCTTGTTGTCATATTATTCCTTTATTTCTTAATCTTATTTTTTCATTTTCTTCTCTTACATAATTAGCAACCATACCAACGTAGATATCTCTTTCCCAAGGGACCATGTTTTCTATGGTATCAAGGTTATACCCATGATGTTGTTGTAAAGCAAAATTAACTGAATAGTAAGACGCTAGGCTTTCTGCTCCTAGCGTCAACCGAAAAAATTTTCAAGGCCCTCTATTAATATTTTATTTTCTTCTTTACAATGTGGGCATGTGGTAGAATGAATAATTCTTACAGATGGGACTAAAAGAACAAAATTGGTAAGTTTAGTTAGTTGATCTACTGTAAGGGTATTAACAAATTCTACAATTTTTTCATGTGGGTAATCTTCGGTATTAACCAATTCATTACTATCCCACACACTTACAATACATCGAGTAACTGCATCCTCAAGTGCCTCGTCTGATACAGAACCGTTACTGTTTAGCAGTAATGTTTCTGATAATGTTGGGTATCGCATAATCACCCCAATGCTATCACTTATTTTAATTTTATTGTCTTGTAAATGGGTAAAGTCAACTTTAGCTTCACTAACATCAATACTAAAGTTAAATTGTTGATCACAGCTATAGCAATTTGTGGTCAATGACACCGATTCCCCAATGCTTTTCGCCCTTAGTTGTAAAAATAGATATTCTATATCAAATGGTGTTAGTTTAGACGCGTTAACTCTCCCATCAGAACAAATTTCAATTATTCTTTTAATTGCATTAACAATATTATCAATATCTTCGGTTGCCAATGCTAACATCATAGTCTTATGTTCGCCTACTAAAAATGGGCGAAAAGATACTTTTTCTTTTGTTGATGGTATTTCAAAAATATATTGGGCGACGTTATTCTTTATTGGGAAATTCATATATCAAATCCTTGTTATGCTAAAATTTTTTGAATTTTGGTGAGTAATGCTATTCTTTCTGGTAACCCAATAGTCCCCCCGTTTATTTTTTTAGTAAGGGATTCTATTGCTAATTTATCCGCAAATATATTTAAGTTGTTTTTATTCCAGAACCAACATGCAGACTTAACCGCATTTTCTTTTTCTAATAAAATTTCTGGGGTTTTTATTGCACGGTCATCACCAAATATTGCTTTACTACATTCTAAAATATTAGATTTAAAAGTTAACTGTATTAGACCAACACCACGGTATTTGAAACCATCACCTGATTCTTCCGGCCCATTGCCCATTCTCATGGCATACACTTTGTTTGCTATTTTTTGTGGTTGTCTGGCATATTCAAGCGCAAGTTGTCGATTAAAATACTTTGGGAATATCTTTAGAAGACCATCTGCACTATAGTTGAAATTTTCACGCAAAACATTAAACTCACTACTCTCATGACCACATTGGGCGAGAAAACACATCACTTGATTTTTTGTAGTTATATTCTGGTTAGGTAATATAGTGGATAAAGCATTAAACCAACTAACAGGTTCTTTGCAGTTTGGGAACATTTTTTTGAATTGTTCTAATGTAGGGAAATAAGACATAAGGGATACTCCTTTTAATAAGTTATACCCCTTATTTAACAAATTTTAATGATTAACCATATTTTGCGATTAGGTATTCCTTAACAAAACCACTCCGCACGATATCTTCTAATTTGAAGTTGATAAAGCTTATAG
>JACCDZ011834420.1_pt1 | contig 10422 bp, 11 predicted proteins | sample 7449551 | NCBI WGS metagenome assembly JACCDZ01 (sample SAMN15323452, study PRJNA562643) | freshwater metagenome | isolation source: river surface water | place: USA:Blue River Watershed | collected 2017-08-18
CAGCGCATTTTCCGCCTTTCCCTGCCGAACGGTGGCAATGGCAATGTAGCTGCTGTGGCATAATCAGTCTTCGCTGCACTGACAGCGCCTGCTCCCCTGGAGCGGGCGTTTTGCATTTCCGGCCATCGTGGCCGGAAATGCAAAATAATAAAACAATAAAAAAAACCATAAAATAAAAAAGGTGTCGACATGACGCTGACCGCAACCCCACGTCGCAGTCCTGCGCAAAGCCAGGCCTTTGGTGCCGAGCTTGATGCCATTCGCGCACGCATCCGCGCCGATCTTGGTGCCAGCGACCTTGCCTACATCCGTCGCCTGATCCGCGTACAACGCATGGCCGAAATCGGTGGCCGCCTTTTTCTTTTCATGGGCTTCAATCCCGTTGCATTTGCACTGGGCGTGGCGCTACTCAGCCTGTCAAAGATTCTCGACAACATGGAAATCGGCCACAACATCATGCACGGCCAGTTTGACTGGACCAACGATCCGCAACTGCGTGGCCGCACCTTCGAGTGGGACAGTGCCTGCCCGGGTGACCAGTGGCGACACTCGCATAATTTCATTCACCACACCTACACCAACATCATTGGCAAGGACCGCGATGTCGGCTACGGCATCCTGCGCATGACCGAAGAACAGCCATGGAAAGTGAAGCATCTGTTCCAGCCGGTGCGTGCGTTCATCATGATGCTGATTTTCGAGTGGGGCGTGGCCATGCACGATCTTGAAATGGATCGCGTCCGCACGGGCGAGCGCTCATGGGATGAAGTGCGTCCGCAGTTCAGGCAGTCCATGCGCAAGATGGGGCGGCAGGCATTGAAAGACTATGTCATTTTCCCATTGCTGGCGTTCCCGATATTCACCACGGTCCTGCTCGGCAATCTCGCCGCCAATGTGGTGCGCAACATCTGGGCCTTCATCATCATTTTCTGTGGTCATTTCACCGATCAGGTTGCCATGTTTTCGGAAGAGGAAACCCGCAACGAAACAAAAGGGGAATGGTATGTGCGCCAGCTGCTAGGCTCCTGCAACATCCAGGGCAGCAAATGGTTTCACATTCTTTCGGGCAACCTGAGCCACCAGATCGAGCACCACCTTTTCCCGGACATCCCTGCCAACCGCTATGCCGACATCGCCGTGGAAGTACGGGCACTGTGTGTAAAATACAACCTGCCCTACAACACGGGCTCGCTGACACGGCAGTTTGCTACCGTCATCATGCGCATCCTGCGCATGTCCCTGCCCGGCAAATCAGGCACACGTAATCCGGTAACCGTCTGAGTCCTCCACACGAGTACTTGCTACAAAAGCACTACGGGAAGAGTGTGAACCTGTACATATTCCTGCCCCTGGTTACTGGCAATCAAACCGGCCAGGGGCTTGAATAGCGTCATGACCTGTTTTCACCAGAGGAAATGACCATGCGCCTGTCACCCGTTGCCGCCTCAATGCTGTGCCTGATCCTGGCCGGCACCGCCGTCGCCAAGGATGATGCCAAGCCACACAAGGGGGAAAATCCCCATGGCAAGCAGCCGTCGGCGAGCGTCAGCAAGAACACCGCAAAGGGGACACAGGATAAAAGCCAGCTGCGCTTTACCTTCACCGACAAGGAGCGCAACACGCTGAAGCGCCATCACAGCACAAGCCCGTCCACCGTTACCCGCAGCCTGCCACCCGGGCTGGCCAAAAAAGCGGCCCGCGGCAAGCCGCTGCCGCCTGGCTGGCAAAAGAAACTGGCCGCCGGACAAGTGATGGATCCGGTGGTGCTGGCGCATGCCCAACCCCTGCCCAAAAACATTCTCGGCCAGTTGCCGCCACAGCCGGATGGCACCATTGTGGTCACGGTCGACAACAAGGCCGTTCGCCTGATCGAAGCCACACAAACCATTATTGATGTGTTTGACCTGAAGTAACCGCCTCAAGCCGTCAGCTTGCCCGCTGACGGCTTTTTTGTTTCCATGGCCGGCAAACTCATCCGGAATCCCGCCATGGACCTGATCACGCTCGGCCTCTTTGTTCTGGGACTGGTATTACTCACTCTCGGCGCCGACATTCTTGTCAGGGGTGCCGCCCATCTGGCGGGCGCACTCGGCATTTCTTCCCTGGTCATCGGGCTTACCGTGGTGGCCTTTGGCACCAGCGCGCCGGAGCTTGCCGTCAGCACCGCCTCTGCCTGGAAGGGTCAGGCCGACATTGCCATAGGCAATGTCGTGGGCAGCAACATCTTCAACATCCTGTTCATTCTCGGCATCTCGGCCCTGATCATTCCCTTGGCCGTGCAGCAACAACTGCTGCGCCTCGATGTGCCCATCATGATTGCCGCATCCGTTTTGCTGCTGTTCATGTCGCTGGACCACGTACTCAGCCGAATGGATGGCGTCATTCTCTTCAGCGGCGTTGTTCTTTACACGGTTTTCCTGATCCGTCACTCCCGCAAGGAGTCTGCTGCCGTCACCAGTGAGTATGCGGAGGGTGTGGAAATCCGCGAAGACGACGGGCGACCGCACTGGACAAAGAATATCGGTTATCTGCTGCTGGGACTGGTGATGCTGGTGATCGGCTCCAGATGGCTGGTGGACGGTGCCGTCATGTTTGCCCGCGGTCTTGGCGTGAGTGAGCTGGTCATCGGCCTCACGGTTGTTGCCGCTGGCACGTCATTGCCGGAAGTGGCCACCAGCATCACGGCAGCCTTGCGTGGCGAGCGTGACATTGCTGTTGGCAACGTCATTGGCAGCAATATCTTCAACATTCTCTGCGTGCTCGGCCTTGCCTCCATGGTGTCGCCTGCAGGGATTCCCGTGGCCGAAACCGCCATCCAGTTCGACATCCCGGTGATGATTGCCATTGCTGCCGCCTGCCTGCCCATATTTTTTGCCGGCCGGATCATTTCGCGTGGCAATGGCGCAATGTTGTTTGGCTATTACATCGCCTATACGCTATATCTGGTCATGACAGCGCAGCATACGCCGGCCATTCACTCGCTGAATATCACCATGCTGTGGTTCGTGATTCCGCTTACAGTGATTACACTGGCCATCGGCGTCGGTCGCGAATTGCGCAAGAAAACCGGACCGGCATGAAAGCCGACAAGGCATCGGGAGAAAGACATCATGAGTGAAGCGAAGAAACTGAAACGCTCGCGCACCGATAAAATGCTGGGCGGTGTACTGGGAGGAATTGCCAGGCACTACGAACTGGACGCAACGGTGCTGCGCATCATCTATGTGCTGGTATCACTGTTCAGTGCGGCCTTCCCCGGCATGATCGTGTACCTGATCCTCTGGGTACTGATCCCGCTGGACGACGAGTGAAACCAGGCGGAGCCTGACGGCCCCGCCCGTCGTCATCAGGCCGGCTCGCCGATCAGGGCCCAGAGTTTGTCCTTGAGCAGGGCGCGCTCCTTCTTCAGTGACTCAAGATGTTCGTCGCTCAGCACATCCTGCTGGATTTCCGAACGATAGATCCTGTCGTCAATCGCGTGGTACTCGTCATACAGGCGGCTGAAATGGTTGTCGCCCTGCTTCAGCTCCTTGATGCGGTCATGGTGCTCGGGAAAATCACGCAGCAGGCTATGGTGCTCGATCGTCATGTAAATCTCCGTAGAGTGGGTTTATGTTCCCAGCATCGCGCAGATGGCGTGACAGCAAAATGATCTGGCGCAAGCCGTCCTCATTCAGCCAGGCCATGACGGAAGCAGCCGGTTTCATGGTCATCCACCATCCCCACCGCCTGCATGAAGGCGTACACCGTGGTGGTGCCGACAAAGCGGAAGCCGCGCTTCTTCAGGTCTTTGGCCAGGGCATCGGACAGGGCAGTTGAAGCGGGTGCCTGCCGGTAGTCCCGCACCCGGTTCCGCACCGGCCGCTCCTGCACAAACGACCAGACATAGGCGGCCAGGCTGCCAAACTCCTTCTGCACCGCCAGCGTGGCAATGGCGTTGTCCCGGATCGCCGTGAGCTTGCCGATGTGGCGGATGATGCCCGCGTCCTGCAACAGGGCCTCGCAATCGGCATCCGTCATGCGTGCCACCTTGCGCGGATCAAAGCGGAAGAAAACCCGGCGGTAGTTCTCCCGCTTTTTCAGCACGGTAATCCATGACAGGCCCGCCTGCTGCCCTTCCAGACACAGCATCTCGAACAGGTGGCGGTCATCCCGTGAGGGCACCCCCCATTCCGTATCGTGATAGGCCACATACAGCGGATCTGTGCCGCACCAGGGGCAACGCTGTTTTTCCACTCCCGACATTTTCCTCTCCCTCCCGTCATTGCCGGCTGATCACGTGCTGTCGCCGCACGGCCTTCCCGTTATACTCGCCGCTTTGATTCGTTTCGAGGGGAGCCCTCCGTGGCTAACGCGATTGCTGCAGGCCTGACTTTTCAGGACCTGATTCTCAAGCTCCAGAACTTCTGGGCCAGCCAGGGCTGTGTCGTCATCCAGCCCTATGACATGGAAATGGGTGCCGGTACCTTCCACACCGCCACCTTCCTGCGCGCCATCGGCCCGGAAACGTGGAACGCGGCCTATGTACAGCCCAGCCGCCGTCCTGCCGACGGTCGCTACGGCGAGAACCCGAACCGCCTGCAGCACTACTACCAGTTCCAGGTGGTGCTGAAGCCGTCGCCGGCCAACATTCAGGACCTCTACCTCGAATCACTGCGCCTGCTCGGCATCGACACCACCGTGCACGATGTGCGCTTTGTCGAAGACAACTGGGAGTCCCCGACGCTGGGTGCCTGGGGTCTGGGCTGGGAAGTCTGGCTGAACGGCATGGAAGTCACGCAGTTCACCTACTTCCAGCAGGTCGGTGGCGTCGAGTGTTATCCGGTCACCGGTGAAATCACCTACGGCCTTGAGCGTCTGTGCATGTACCTGCAGGGCGTCGATTCCGTGTACGACCTGATCTGGGCCGAAGGCGTGCCCGATGCCGAGGGCAACAAGCGCCCGGTCACCTATGGCGATGTTTTCCACCAGAACGAAGTCGAGCAGTCGACCTTCAACTTCGAGCACGCCAATGTGCCGAAGCTGTTCGAACTGTTTGATTTTTACGAAAGCGAATCAAATTCGCTGATGGAAAAACAGCTGCCGCTGCCCGCCTATGAAATGGTGGTCAAGGCCTCGCACACCTTCAACCTCCTTGATGCCCGCGGCGCCATTTCCGTCACCGAGCGCCAGCGTTTCATCCTGCGCGTGCGCGCCCTGGCCCGCAACATTGCACAGAGCTATCTGCAGGCCCGCGCCCGTCTCGGCTTTCCCATGGCACCCGCATCGCTGCGTGATGAAGTACTCGCCAAACTTGAGCAAGACAAGGCGCAAGAGAACAACGCGGCGTGATGGCAAGGATTTAACTGTGGGAGCGGCTTCAGCCGCGAACATGGCCTGACAAACGTTTCTGTTCGCGGCTGAAGCCGCTCCCACGAAGTGTTTATCCCTTCACGGGAATCACGGGATTAGTGAAGAAAATGAACAAAGATTTTCTGGTTGAACTTGGCACCGAAGAACTGCCCCCGAAATCACTGAAGGCCCTCTCGGAAAGTTTCCGTGACGGCATCGTCAACGGACTGGCCAGCGCCGGATTGCCACACGGCGACGTAAATGTGTTTGCCGCACCGCGTCGTCTCGCCGTGCAGATCAGCGGCCTTGCCATCCAGCAACCGGATCGCACCATTGCCGTTGACGGCCCACCCGTCAAGGCCGCGTTTGATGCGGCCGGCAACCCGACGCAGGCGGCACTGGGTTTTGCCAAAAAGAATGGCGTGGATATTTCCGCCGTCGACCGCAGCGGCGAGAAGCTGCGCTATGTGCGCGAAGTGAAAGGCGAGGCCGCTACGGCACTGCTGCCCGGCATCGTGTCGCAATCCCTCAATGACCTGCCCATTCCCAAGCGCATGCGCTGGGGTGCCTCGCGCGTGGAGTTCGTGCGCCCGACACAATGGCTGGTGATGCTGCTCGGTGACGACGTGCTCGATTGCGACATCCTCGCGCAGAAAGCCGGCCGCGAATCCCGTGGCCACCGCTTCCACGCACCCAAGGCCGTGCGCATTTCTTCGCCCTCGTCGTATCTGGAAGACTTGCGTGCCGCATGGGTACAGGCTGACTTTGCCGAACGTCGTGCGCTGATCCTCGACAAGGTGCAGGCACTGGCCGCGAAAGAAAACGGCAAGGCCATCATTCCGCCGGCACTGCTCGATGAAGTCACCGCACTGGTGGAGTGGCCGGTACCGCTGGTGTGTTCCTTCGAGGAGCGCTTTCTCGCCGTACCGCAGGAAGCCCTGATTTCCACCATGCAGGACAACCAGAAATATTTCTGCCTGCTCGATGCCAACGGCAAGCTGCTGCCGCGCTTCATCACGGTTGCGAACATCGAAAGCACGCACCCGGAATACATTGTTGCCGGTAATGAAAAGGTCGTGCGTCCGCGTCTCACCGATGCCGAGTTCTTTTTCAACCAGGACAAGAAAGCCAGACTGGAAACCCGCAACGAGCGCCTCAAGACCGTGGTGTTCCAGGCCCAGCTTGGCACCGTGCATGAAAAGGCCCAGCGCATTTCTGCACTGGCCGGCGTGATTGCGGCGCAAACGGGTGGCGACAAGGCCCTCGGCGAGCGTGCCGGTCTGCTCTCCAAATGCGATCTGGTCACCTCGATGGTGGGTGAGTTCCCCGAACTGCAGGGCATTGCCGGTTTCTACTATGCCAGCCACGATGGTGAGCATGAAGAAGTGGCCAAGGCTCTCAACGAACAGTACCAGCCACGCTTTGCCGGTGATGCGTTGCCATCCACCGTGACCGGCGCCGCCGTGGCACTGGCGGACAAGCTCGACACCCTTGTCGGTATTTTCGGCATCAACCAGCCACCGACCGGCTCCAAGGACCCGTTTGCCCTGCGTCGTTCTGCCATCGGCTTGCTGCGCATCATCATCGAGAAAGGTTTCAGTCTTGATGTACAGGCACTGGTGACGGAAGCCACGCGCAATTACGGTGACAAGCTGCTCAATGCCAACACGGCCAGTGATGTGTTCGAGTTCCTGCTCGGCCGTTACCGCGCCATGTACGAAGAGCAGGGCATCAAGCCGGAAGTGATTCTGGCCGTGCAGGCCATGAAGCCGGCCTCGCCGTATGATTTCGACCAGCGCGTGAAAGCCGTGGCGCATTTTGCCGCACTGCCGGAAGCCGCCGCACTTGCCGCCGGCAACAAGCGTGTGTCGAATATCCTCGCCAAGGAAACCGTACCGGCCAATGCCGCCGTCAATGCGTCGCTACTCAGTGATGATGCCGAAAAGGCACTGGCCGCTGCAGTCGCCGCACTGGCGACCGAACTGGCGCCGCTGTTTGCCAACCATGACTACACGGCAGCACTGACGCGCCTGGCCGCACTGCGCCCGCAGGTCGATGCCTTTTTCGATCAGGTGATGGTGATGGCCGATGATGCCGCCGTGCGTGCCAATCGTCTGGCCTTGCTGGCGCAGTTGCGCGGGTTGTTCCTGCAGGTTGCGGATATTTCCCTGCTGCAGGCCTGAGTCGTTTTCTGCGCCAGCCGTAAAAACGCTGGCGCAGAAAGCACGTCTGTTGCCTTGATATCAGTCAGATTCGCTAACAATATAGTTGCTGCTCCGCATTCCTTTTTGCTTGTCCCTCCGGCGTCCTCAGGTATGCTGTTTCCGCCTGATTGCCAGGCGTTGCACGCCATTAACCAGAGGGAACGCAATGAAGACGGGATGGCTTTTTCTGCGCTCACTGGTTTTTTACGCGGGCTACTCGCTCTCCATGATTGTGCAAAGCGTTCTGGCCTCTGTCGTCGGCGTATTTTCACGTGACATGGCCTACCGTATTTGCGTTACCTGGTGTGGCTTCGGTGTCTGGTGGGCCAGAGTCATCTGTGGCATCCGCTATGAAGTGACCGGCATCGAAAACATTCCTGCTGGTGCCTGCGTGGTGTTGTCCAAGCATGAGAGCGCATGGGAAACCCTGTACCTGCAATCCCTGCTGGTACCGGCAACCACCGTGCTCAAACGCGAACTTCTCTCGATTCCGTTTTTTGGCTGGGCCCTGCGCCTGCTTAATCCGATCGCCATCAATCGCGGCGAACCGGCACAGGCACTGAAAGCGGTGCTGCGTCAGGGCGAAGAACGGCTGGCGGCCGGGCGCCGCATCATCATATTTCCGGAAGGCACACGGGCACGGCCCGGTGAGCAACTGCCCTACAATGTCGGCGGCGCCATGCTGGCCGCGCGCACCGGGTTTTCCTTGCTGCCGGTGTCGCTCAACTCCGGTGACTGCTGGCCGCGCGGCACCATGATCAAGCGTCCCGGCGTCATCCAGGTTGTAATCGGCACACCGATGGACTCGCACGGTACGCCGGCCAAGGCGCTCAATGCACGGGCACGTGACTGGATCGAGGCAGAGCGCGCAGCGATGGGCCGTGCCGCCACCACGCCGGCCCCTCTTTCACAGAATATGTGACCCGCTGCGCCATCGGCACTGGCGGATTGGCGATCCCACAGCGAGAATGAGGTAACTGCCACACACGGACCTCTCATGGACCCGCTGCACCCCCGGAACAGTCGTCGCCTCCTGCTCGGTGTCTTCCTCGCCGGCCTCCTGCTGCTGGCCTGGCAAGTACTCAGCCCCTTCATCATTCCCGTGGCCTGGGCCGGCATCCTGGTGTATGTCACCTGGCCCCTGTATCTGCGCCTGCGTGCGGTTTTCCGGGGACGCCACACCCCCTCGGCACTGGTCATGACCGTGATGCTGGCCCTCACCCTGATCCTGCCGCTCCTGTGGGTGGTCTTCCTGCTGCAAAGCGAGATCAGTGGTGTCTACCAGCAGATTGCCCTGCAACTTTCGCGCGGCAATCTGGTCCTGCCCGACGCCTTCCGCAGCATCCCGTGGCTAGGCAACGAGCTGCAGGCCTTTTTCGACCGCCTCAATGCCAGTCCGGAAGCACTGAAAGCCCAGATCACCGAATGGAGCAACTACGGCGTCAACCATGCTGCCGGTTTTGTCGGCGGGGTGGGGCGCAACATGGGCAAGCTAGGCTTTGCCCTGCTCACCGCGTTCTTCCTTTACCGTGATGGCGAGGTCGTGGTGAAGCAGATCCGCCTTGTGCTGACCCAGGTACTGGACGAGCGCATCGACGACTATCTGCGCGCCATGGGCGACATGGCTCGCGCCGTGGTCTACGGCATTGTGCTGACCGCACTGGCCCAGGGCCTGCTGGCCGGCATCGGCTATGCCTTCGCCGGCATGGGCAACCCGGTCTTCCTGGGTGTGCTCACGGCACTCATCGCCTTCATTCCCTTCGGCACCCCGTTTGCCTGGGGCGCCGTCTGCATCTGGCTGTTCCTGACAGGCGAGACCTGGGCCGCCATCGGCCTGTTCCTGTGGGGCGCCCTTGTCGTCAGCTGGGTCGACAACATCATCCGGCCGCTGGTCATCTCCAGCGCCACCCGCATGCCCTTCTTGCTGGTCATGTTCGGCGTGCTGGGCGGTCTGGCCGCCTTCGGCATGGTGGGCCTGTTCATCGGCCCCGTCATCCTGGCCGTCATGGTCGCGGTCTGGCGCGAATGGCTGGATGACGCCAACGAGGCAGCCGACGCTGTCACGCATGAAGATGCCGAATGAGTGCACAGGCTGTGGCATGACCTGCCCGGAATTTTTTTGCTAGACTGGGCCGACTGTCGCTAACGACACTATAGCTAACGTTAGGCGGCAACTATGTGATGCCGGACCGGCAAACGGACTGTTTGCCACCCCATGGACCCGTCCGGCATATCAGCTTGATACCGGGACAGCACACAGGGACGACCGTACGCTGCCCCCCATTAACCAGAAGAATCCGGTCATGTGCGGAGCAATACAGCTGCAGGACACCAAGGTTTTTTTCCCCCACCCCAGTGCAAAGCTTCCCGTGCGCAAGCGCGACGGCCAGATCGAGTGGATCACCTGGGGCAAGCGTCGTGAAGATATGTGCGGATTTCCCGAAGGTGGCTGGGCGCGACTGTCCTCCAGCAAGGATGGCCGCTGGACCCGTCTCAACCCCAGGCCCGTGCAGATTGCCGTCGAGCGCTTCATGGAAAAGGACGCCGAGGGCCAGCGCTACTGGTTTGATCTGGAGGAGGGCGAGTTCATCCAGGGGCTAATGGCCTTCATTGATGGCGAAGCCCGTGTCTATGTCGTGACGCAGGAAGCCGAGCCACAAACCGCGATGATCCACCCCCGCTGGCCACGCATCCTTCAGCGTGACGCCGTTGATGCGCCGGCACCTCGCACCGAAAACGCCGCATGAAAAAAGCCCGCTGTCATGCCACTGCTGTCCCACAGTTGACGTAAAAAAGGAGGCCTGAATCCCTGCTGTTGATACAATGTGTTTCGCGAAAAACCGTTGTAAAAACAGAAGGATTCAGGCCTTGTCACATTCTAGCACGG
>JACCDZ010091131.1_pt1 | contig 10421 bp, 10 predicted proteins | sample 7449551 | NCBI WGS metagenome assembly JACCDZ01 (sample SAMN15323452, study PRJNA562643) | freshwater metagenome | isolation source: river surface water | place: USA:Blue River Watershed | collected 2017-08-18
ATGAACGTGACCGACCACATGGAAGACGGCGATGTGATCGGCACCTCGCGCGAGAACCCCAAGCTGTTCGACACCTACAAGGACATGGTCGTTCCGGCCAACCCGCTCTGGGTCGAAGAGCATGTGCGGCGCCTGAGTGCCGCGGGCATCCAGAGCGCCTTCCAGTGCTACAACACCAACAGTTTTGAATCGGTGGAGCGCCTGATCCGTCGCGGCTTCTACAAGGGCCCGCTGGTGATGAACTGGGTGGCCATTGGCGGCGGCATGGACACGCCCAACGTCTACAGCCTGGGCAACTTCATGCGCGGCGTGCCCGATGGCGCGGTGGTGACGGTGGAGAGCAATGTGCGCAATGTGCTGCCGGTCAACATGATGGGCATCGCGATGGGCCTGCATGTGCGCTGCGGCACCGAAGACGTCATCTGGAACCAGCGCCGCACCGCCAGGCAAAGCACGGTCAAGCAGATCGAGCAGCTGGTGCGCATTTCGCAGGAGTTCGGCCGCGACATCGCCACGGCGAAACAGGCCCGCGAAATCTGCAAGATCGGGGTTTTTTACGAGACCGCTGACGAAGCACTCGCCGCCAACGGCTTTGCCCCCAACCGCAATGGCGGCAACCAGGGCTATCTGCACAAATCGCGTTGAGTTGAGGGTGTCCGCGCCAAGCATGGACACCCTTCAGATGTACAGGAGACAAACATGGGTATTTTTCAAAAACTGAGCACATGCCGCAGGCTGTGGGTGGTCGCCGTGATGGCGAGCTTGGGCACATTCGCCGTGCAAGCGCAAGAGTGGCCCAGCAAGCCGGTGCGCATTGTGGTGGGCGGCCCCTCGGGCGGCACGGCCGATGCGCTGGCCCGCATCGTGGCAGAGGGGCTGGGCCCATCGTTGGGCAAGCCGGTGATCGTGGAGGCCAAGCCCGGCGCAGCCGGGGCCATTGCCGTGGGCGAATTGCTGAAAGCGCCGCACGACGGCCACACCTTGCTGCTGATCCAGGGCGGCATCGTCACCGAAACGCCGCAGGCCTACCCGGTCACCTACAAGCCGTTCACCGACCTCAAGCCGCTGGTTCAGGTGAGCCGGCAGGGTCTGATCCTGCTGGGCAATGTGGACCTGGAGGCTAAAAACCTGAAGGACCTGGTCGCGCAGATCAAGTCCAGAAAAGGTGGCATGGATTACGCCTCGTATGCGACCGGCATGCGGGGGCACACCTCCGGGGTGCAGTTTGCGCGTCTGGCCAAGGTCGAGCTCAAACACATCGGCTACAAGGGCTCGCCGCCGGCCTTGCAGGATGTGATGGGCGGGCATGTGCCCCTGATGTTCGATGCGCCGGCGACCGCGCTGCCTCTGATCAAGGCGGGCAAGGTCAAGGCTTTTGCCGTGAATTTCCCGACACGCATCACGGCCTTGCCCGATGTGCCCACCTTCACCGAACTGGGCTACCCGGCACTCAATGAGGTGGGCTGGATGGGGCTGTGGTCCACTGCCGATTTGTCACCGGCCATTCAGGGCAAAGTGCGTGAGCTGACGCTGCAATACCTGCAGCAGACCAAAGTGCGCCAGCGCATCGAGGCCATGGGCATGGAAGCCGGTCTGCCTTTGAGCCCGGATGAGCTGAGCAAGGACCTGCGCGCCAGTTACGAGCGCCAGGGCGAGCTGCTGCGCTCTATCCAGTACAAGCCCGAGTAAGCGACTGCAGCGCCCGCCGATGGGCGCTGCGCCCCTTGATTCTTTTGCAAGGAGAACCGCCATGGCCCAGTCCCTTGTCCGCGCGGCCTGCCTGACCCACTATGCCGAAGTGGCGCAGGCTTCAGGGCTCAACCCCCTGCGCATGTTGCTGGATGCCGGACTCAACCCGCGTGTTCTGGAGGAGCCCGATCTGATGATCCCAGGCGACAAGGTCGGGCGTCTGCTGCAGGACTCGGCCAGCCAGTCTGGCAACGAAAGTTTCGGCTTGTGCATGGCCAGCTCCCGCTTGCTGTCCAACCTGGGGCCGGTGGGCTTGCTGATCCGGGACCAGCAGACCTTGCGTGACTCGTTGAATTTGCTGGTGCGTTATCTGGCCACGCTCAACAGCGCGCTGTCCCTGGTGATCGAGGAGGCAGGCGGTACCGTCGTCCTGCGTGAACGCCTGCTGTCAGGCCGTGCGGGTGAGCCCACGCGCCAGCGCGTCGAACTGGCAATGGGCGTGATGGTGCGGGTCATTCGTCAATTGATTGGCCGGGACTGGCAGCCCCAGCGGGTTTATTTCGAACACGCCGCCCCCAGAGACGAACGCATGCACACCAAAATGTTGGGTCCGCGCATCGCCTTCAACCAGGAGTTCAACGGCATCGTCTGCACCAAGGCAGACCTGGACACACGCAATGAATTCGCCGATCCGGCCATGATCCGCTACGCACAAAAATTGCTGGATTTTGCGCCGCCTGCAGACGAGTCGTACATTCTGGACGATGTGCGTCGCACCATCTTGCTGCTCTTGCCCAGTGGCCGCTGCACCATCGAGCAGGTGAGCGAGCACATGGGGGTAATGCCCCGCACCATCCAGCGTCGCTTGACCGAAAAAGGGCAAACCTTTTCGTGCGCCATGAACGACATCCGCAAACAGTTAGCACTGCGCTATGTGCTGGAGAGCAAGCGTTCCCTGTCCGAGATCGCCGAGCTTCTGGGCTTCACGGCGGCCAGCAGTTTCTCGCGCTGGTACCAGAACCAGTTCGGTTGCAGCGCCAAGGCATCGCGTGCCAAACCCGCCGACCCTTCGCTGCACGCACCCTCCCACAGCCTGGCCCTGGCTGCCTGACCGCAACGCAGGGCCTGCTGGGGGTTCAGTCTTCCGAAATGTTGGCTTCTTTGGCGATCGAACTCCAGAGCTTCACATCGCGGGCGATGATGGCCTTGAATTCGTCGGGCGTCTTGGCGGGCGGTGGCTCCAGATTCCAGCCTTCCATGCGCTTGGCCATTTCGGGTGACTTCTGCACCTTGTTGATCTCGGCATTCAGACGGTCGGTGATGGGCTTGGGCAGGTTGGCCGGGCCGAACACACCAAACCAGCCGACCGCATCAAAACCATGACCTTGCTCGCCCATGGTCGCAATGTTGGCGGTGCGCGGCACGCGGACGTTCCCACTGACAGCGATGCCTTTGATCTGTCTGGATTCGATCATGGGCACCGGCGTCCCCGGGTCAGACCAGGCCACCTGCAGCACACCCGAGACGAGGTCGTTCAGGATTTGCGGGGTGGTCTTGTAGGGAATGTGCGCGATCTTCAGTCCGGCCTGCTTCTTGAGCCACTCCATCGTCAGCTGGCCTGAGGAGCCGTTGCCCCAGGTGCCATAGCTGTACTTGTCGGGGTTGGCTTTGACCAGAGCCACCAGCTCCTTGAGGTTGTTGGCGGGCACCTCCTTGTTGACCAGCAGCAGAATGCCGCCAGCAGCCGTCTGTGCAATGGGCGTGAGGTCTTTGACCGGGTCGTAGCTCATGGTCTTGAGTACCGCAGGCGCCACGGCCACAAAAGAGGCGTTGGAATACAGCAGGGTGTAACCATCGGCCTTGGCACGGGCCACCGTGCCACCGGCCAGCATGCCGCTGCCGCCGGGCTTGTTGTCAACCACCACCGGTTGCCTGAAGACGGCGCTGAGTGTTTGTGCGATCTCGCGCGCCGCGATGTCCACGCCGGAACCCGGGCCCGAGGCCACCACAAGGGTGATGGGACGGCTGGGCCAGGTGTCGCTGGTCTGGGCCTGTGCGTGCAGGGTGAGGGCGCTGACCGCCAGAGCGGTCAAGGCCCATCGGCGGTTAAAGAAAGTCGGGTTCACGGGGTTTGTCTCCAGTATTTTTGTGGGGTGCGGTCTCAGGCCATGTCCAGCGGCTTGCGCAGAAAGCCCTGATGGCCCCCATTGCGGTTGGGGGCAAAGCCGTTTTCGCGCAGCGTCTCTTCCACCGTGTCGTAGAACACGCCGATCTTGCAGATTTCGCGCGCCTGCTTTGCCGTGGCAATCGGGCGGCCGAATTCACGGGCGATGCGCACCAGCTGTTTGATCTGCTCGACCGAGCTCATCTTGCCTGAGCGGTCCTGCTTCCACAGCACGTCTTCGATGCCGCAGCGCACATGCAGGCCCAGGGCCATGCCGATCATGTTGATGGGCAGCACATTCAGCACCGAGCTTTCGACGGTGACCACCGCGCCATCGGGCACGGCGCGCAGCATGTTGGCCAGGTTGTAGATGTTGGCCTGGTCCATGCCGCCGCTGATGGCCACCCAGTTCATCACCAGCGGACCCTTGTAGACGCCCCGGCGGATCATGCGTTCGATGGTCTCAAAGCTGTTGATGTTGTAGACCTGAAACTCGCTCTGGATGCCTGCCGCGGTGAGGCGACGGATGTGTTCCTCGACGAAGCTGGGGTTGGACGGGACGATCATGTCCTTGTAGGTTTTGTGCAGGTGCGGGAAGCCGCGCGAAACGCCCCGGAAGTCGTCCTCGCCCGCGTGCTCGGTCACGTTCATCTGCGTGGTGTTGACGGTCACGGTCACCTGGTCGGGCTTGGGGTCGAGCTCGGCCAGCATGTGGCGCGTGTCGTCCGACAGCCACTTGGCCTCGCCGTCCGGACCTTCGGGCGCAAAGCTGATGGAGCCACCCACCTGGATGATCATCTCGGGCACCGCCTTGCGCACGCCGGCGATCAGTTCGTTGAACATGGACAGCCGTTTGCTGCCTTTTCCATCGGCTTCGCGCACATGCATTTGCAGCACGGTGGCGCCGGCTGCGTAGCAGTCGAACGCTTTCTGGATCTGCTCTTCCATGGTGATCGGGATGTCTTCCGGAAAGTCAGAAGGAATCCAGCCCGGCGCATAAGGTGCCGCGGTGATGATCAGCGGTTGCTGGTTTTCGGGGTAGAGGTGGCCGTCAAGAAAGTTCATGGGGAAAGATCTCCTAAGTGTTGTGGATGTCGGCGTGCCTTCGTTCGGCAACAAGACCCCGATCGTGAACGGATGCGTGACGGCCCGCTTGACCGTTCGTGCCGCTGACTTGGCTTTTCGTGACTGCGGGCCAACAGGCCTGGATGGCCTGACATCAAGTGCTAAATAAAAGTCACGAAATGGCAAATGGAGGGAATGGCTGTCCTTCTAAATTCATGGCTTCCCTCCGTTTCGAAGACCCCCCACCAAGCTGGCCGCACTCGTGGTGCGCAAAGCCTTGGCCCATAACGATACGAAAGCCAGTGCACATGGAAGAACTTAAATTTGAAATCAATGGGCTGCACGGCAAAACCGTCGTGATCACCGGCGCAGGTTCCGGTATCGGGCTGGCGTTTGCGCGAATCGCCGCCAGCCATGGCATGCAGCTGGTGCTGGTGGATGTGCATCAGGCCTCGCTGGATGCGTGTGCCGCCGAAATGCAGGCTTTGGGCTGCGCGGTGCTGGCACGCCGCGTGGACGTCTCCAGCGCCTCGGAGATGGACTCTCTGGCGGCGGCTGTGGCCGAGCGGTTCGGTGCACCGCATGTGCTTTTCAACAACGCGGGCGTGGCTACCCAGGGGCTGGTCTGGGAGTGCAGCGCGGCAGACTGGCAATGGGTGTTGGGGGTGAACTTGTGGGGTGTCATCCACGGCATCCGTGTCTTCACGCCGCTGATGCTGGCCGCCGCCAAAAAAGACCTTTCGTGGAACGGCCACATCATCAACACCGCCAGCATGGCGGGCCTGGTGGCGCCGGCCAACCTGAGCGCCTACTGCGTCAGCAAACACGCGGTGGTGGCCTTGAGCGAAACGCTGTTCACTGACCTGCGCCTGGTGACCGACCAGGTCACCGCCAGCGTGGTGTGTCCGTATTTCGTTCCCACGGGCATTCACCTGAGTGCCCGCAGTCGATCTGATGGTGAACAGCCCCAGTCCTTGACCAGGAGCCAGTTGATTGGCCGGGCCATGACGGAAACGGCGGTGACCGGAGGCCCCTTGACCGCCGCAGACGTGGCCCGTCAGATTTTTGATGCCAGGCTCAGCAAGAATTTTTACGTGTTCACCCACCCGGACATGCTGCAGCATGTGGCGGCGCGCATGGCGTCCATCCTGGACCAGCGCAACCCACCCGATCCGTTTGCCGCGCGCCCCGAAGCCGGGGCCCAATTGCTTGCAGCCTGACAGCGTTCATACCTGAAAAGACAGCCTGATGAACTTCGAACTTTCCCCTGAACTGCTGGACCTGCAGGCGCGAACCCGCCGCTTCATCGCTGACAAAATCATGCCTCTGGAGCGCGATGCGCGGCAGTTGTCCCATGGGCCGGATGAAGCCTTGCGAGAAGAATTGATCGGGCTTGCCCGTGCCGAGGGTTTGCTCACGCCCCATGCGTCCATTGAGATGGGCGGGCTGGGCCTGAGCCACATGGCCAAAGCGGTGGTCTTCGAAGAAGCCGGCTACTCCTGACTCGGTCCCACCGCGCTCAACATCCATGCAACCGACGAGGGCAACATCCACCTGATGGAAGTGGTGGCCACTCCGGCGCAAAAGGAGCGCTGGCTGCACCCGCAGGTGCTGGGACTCCCCGATCGTGTTTTGCCATGACCGAGCCTGGCCCTGGCGCAGGTGCCGATCCGTCCATGCTTGAGACCTCGGCGGCGCGCGACGGTCACGACTATGTGATCAATGGCCGAAAGTGGTTCATCACCGGGGCCGAGGGTTCAAGCTACGCCATCATCAGGGCGCACATGGAAGACGGCTCGGCCGCCATGTTCCTGAGCGACATGGACCGCGAAGGCATCGTGCTGGAACGCAACATGGACGCGATGGACCGCTGCTTTACCGGTGGACCCGGCGTGCTGCGTTTTGACAACTTGCGCGTGCCCGCCAGCGATGTGCTGGGTGAAGTGGGCAAGGGGTTTCGTTACGCTCAGGTGCGTCTGGCTCCCGCCCGCCTGACGCACTGCATGCGCTGGCTCGGTCAGGCGAGGCGTGCCCACGACACCGCCGTGGCTTATGCCAGCCAGCGCCAGGCCTTTGGCCAAGCCTTGGCTGCCCATGAAGGCGTGGGCTACAGGCAGGCCGACAACGACATGGACCTGCATACAGCGCTCTTGCACATCTGGCACACAGCCTGGATGCTGGACCAGGGGCACCAATGCAATTTCGAGAGCAACCGCGCCAAGGTGGTGTGCTCGGAGGCTGAGTGGCGCGTGGTGGATCGCTGTGTGCAGATCCTGGGCGGTCAGGGGGTCACCGGCGAGAAGCAGGTGATGCAGATCTTCACCGACATGCGCGCCTTCCGCATCTACGACGGCCCCAGCGAAGTGCACCGCTGGAGCATGGCCTGAAAGATCGTTCAGGCCCATGCTGTGAGAAAAGCATGATGGATGTCCATTTCTGACACCCCTGGCAGCCTGCGCATAAAAAAGGGGCCCCTGTCGGGGCCCCAAAACCTTGGAGAGGGCATGAACCACTTCAGGTCCATGCGCGCGTCATCAGAACGTGTAGCGCATACCCACCATGGTGGCGGTATTGTTCTTGCCTGCAGGTGTGGCTGAGCCAAAGACCGGGCTCAGATTCATGTTGCTGCCAGTATTTTTGGTGCTGGCTGTTTGCACGTAGACGATGGTGTCCTTGAACATGGTGTAGTCCAGGCTGATGGCAGCCTGGTTGGCTTTGCTGCCTGTGTTGGACTTGTCTTCCAGATCGTAATAACCGCCAGACACTTTGAGGTCGGCGTTGATCTGGTAAGCCAGACCGAGGGCGGTTGCAGTCATATGGTTCGAACCCTGCACAGTGGCCGCAGGAGCGTTGCCGGCGGCGACTCTAGCCCCAGACGGATTCTTGCCGTCGAAATAGGCGACGCTGGCGGTCCAGGCCCCCAGGGTGTAAAGCGCACCGACCGAGGTCAGGCGGTTGGTGTTGGTAGATACGGTGGTGGGCGCCCCCAAGGTGGTCGCGCCATTGCCTTTGCCGCTGTAGTACAGGGCCGACAGACGCAGGCCGTTGCCGTTGTTGTACACCGCGGTGATGGCGTCTTGGGAGCCAGCTCGGTCGCTGCCGTTGACGTTACCGAAAACGTGTTGCACGCTCAGGGTGGTGTTGCCGAATTTGGGTGTGGTGTAAGTGAGAGAGTTGTCGTTGTACACAGTGCCCATCATGGGATTGCCTGCTCCGGTCCATGCGCGAGTGGCGCTGTTCATACCGACCAGCGTGGTGAGTGTGGAACCAAAATATCGTGCGCCACGCGCATCGGTGCTGGCCATGGCGTAATACATGGGGGAGATTTGGCGGCCCAGCTTGATATCGCCGGCTTTGCCCGACAGTCCAACCAAGGCCGTCTGGTTGAAACCGTTGGTTGTGCTGCCAGAAGCTCCTGCACCTCCGAAGGCGCCGTCATTCAGCTTGATGTTGCCTTGCAACTGAAAATAGGCCTTGTTGCCATTTCCCATGTCGCGCTCACCCTTGATGCCGATGTTGCTGCCACCAATGCCACCGTCCTTGAAGCCAGTGGCGCGACCTGCGTCGGTGGCTGTCGGAATGTAAGAGGCGGCGGTGCTGGACATGCTCAGCACGCCCGCGTCCAGCGTACCGTAAATTGAAAAGTTATTTTGTGCCTTTGCCGTGCCTGAGCAAGCCAATGCTGCGGCAGCCAGAAGGGGCAGGTGTTTGTTCATGATGTCTCCTCGTTGGATGAAGTGGATGAAAGTTGGATGCACGGTGAAATGGTTCTCGTGCAATGAATTCCAGGACGCGATTCTTCTTGGATTGATGCAACTCAATTTATCTATTTGCGACAGACAGTTTTCAATTGGCGACAAGCGTCTTGCACTCGCGGGATAACCCTGTGGCTGACAGCTGGTCGATCAAACTGATGGCCATCGGCCATTCGCCATAGCCCGAAGCCGGATTGAGGTGACCGACTGCGCCCAGATGAACTGTCTCGCTACCCCAGTCTTTGGCGAGTGCCAGCACGCGTTCGCGTGCGGCCAGCGGGTCGTTGTCGCTGGTGGCCACCAGACTGCGAAACGGCAAAGGCTTGTGCGGTACCGGCAGCCAGCCACCGGCCTGCAGCGCGGCCAGTGTGGGGTAGCCCTCGGGCATGGGCTGGTCAAAGTCGGGCGGTGTGGCGAGCAATGCGCCCACCACGCGGTGCGCATGCTTGCTGGTGTGCGCCCAGTGCGCCACCATCACGCAACCGCCGCTGTGCGCCACCAGCACCACCGGCCCGTCGGTGGCGGCCATGGCCGCTTCGATGGCTTGCACGCGCTTGGCGCAGTCAAGGTCTTCGCGGCCCATGGGGGGCACGCTGTGCACCTTGGGTAATTGGGCCGCGAGCAGCGTTTGCCAGTGGGCCTCAACGTGGTCGCGCAAACCGGGAACGATCAAGACAGTGGAAAGCATGGGGGACATGAACAACTTTCAGGAAGCACTCTGCGCGCTGGCAAGCATGGCCGCCAGCAAGACCTCGGGTGGCTGTGCGCCAGAGATGGCCTGGCGCTGGTTGAAGACGAACAGCGGCACACCCGATCCACCGTCGGGCATCGCCCAGACCGGTGGTGCATCGCAGGTTTCGGCTTCGCTGCTGTCCACGCCGTGGTCCTGCGCCAGTGCCGCCAGCACTTGGCTGTCGCCAATGTCTAGGCCTTGCACAAAGAAAGCCTCGAACAAGGCATTCAGCAAGGCTTCGTGTATGTCGGGGTGTCGCTTTGCGGTGTGGGCCAACAGGCTGTGAGCGCGCCAGGTGTTGGGGAACACGGCGATGCGTTCGTGATGGATGGTCAAACCGGCGCGGGCCGCAGCAGCCTTTACCTGTGCGCGGCGCGCACGCACGGCCTCAGGGCCGCCGAGCCGGTGTTCGTAAAACGCCTGGTAAGGCCAGCCCTGCGGCGGCACCTGGGGGATCAGCTGCACCGAATGCCAGCGCACCTGAACCTGCACGTCAGGGTGGCGCTCGGCCAGCTGGCGGCGTGCCGTGTCCAGGTGCGTTTTGCCGATCCAGCACCAGGGGCAGATCAGGTCGAACCAGACATCGATCTGCACCGTGGTGGCGGTTGTCACGGACATCAGGCAGCTTTGCGCAAAAAGCCCTGGTTGCCGCCGTTGCGGTTGGGCGAGAAGCCGTTGGCCGCCAGCGATTCTTCCACGGTGTCGTAGAACACGCCGATCTTCAGGATCTCGCGGGCTTCCTTGCCGGTGGCCACTTCGCGGCCGAACTCGCGCGAGATGCGCACCAGCTGTTCGATCTGCTCGACCGTGGTCATTTTGGCGGTGCGTGTCTGGTTCCACAGGTTGTCCTCGATGCCGCAGCGCACATGCAGGCCCATGGCGATGCCCATCATGTTGATCGGCAGCACATTGCGCATGCTGCTTTCCACGGTGAGCTTGGCGCCGTCGGGGATGGCGCGCAGGAAGTTGGCCAGGTTGTAGACGTTGGGTGCGTCCATGCCGCCGCTGATGGCGA
>JACCDZ010188602.1_pt1 | contig 10421 bp, 7 predicted proteins | sample 7449551 | NCBI WGS metagenome assembly JACCDZ01 (sample SAMN15323452, study PRJNA562643) | freshwater metagenome | isolation source: river surface water | place: USA:Blue River Watershed | collected 2017-08-18
ATTCGAAGGAGGCAGTAACTTATTCAAAATCTGCTGCTTACGTTCTTCACTGTAACTCGGCACAATTAAGCCTTAACGCCCCAACTGGTTAAATTTTAAGTAGTGACAACTATCCTGCCAGAGCGGGTCGAGCTAGATAAAAATGCAACATTTGTTCCTCTGTGCACCAAAAATGTTTTCTTAAAATACTATAGTCAACATGTAGATAAGATGCTCTTTTGGGAGCCGAAAGATAACCAAGATCACCAAAATGCCATGGCTGCAGCAATTCATGGTTTCGCTTGTGGTACAGGAGTCTACAAATGAGCAAAGGACAAAGCTTAACATTCTACGGATTGTTTGATTTTGTAGAAGCAATTGAAATACCAATAATTCAACGGGATTATGCGCAAGGAAGAGAGGAGGCTGTGGACGTCAGAACACAGTTTTTGGATTCTTTACATTATGCTTTATTAGTAAACGAAGAAAGTGAAGCCTTACCCCTCGATTTAGATTTTGTATACGGGAGCTTTGAAGGAGAAGACGGAGATGTCTTGTCGGTTCTTGACGGACAACAGCGCCTGACGACTCTCTTTCTTCTACACTGGTTTCTGGCGCTGAAGAATTGTCAATTAGAAGCATTTCGAAATAAATTTGTCACATCTGATGGCCTTTCACGCTTTAGGTATAAAACAAGGCATAGTACAACGGACTTTTTTAATGCATTAACATCTGCTGAGTTCGAAGTCGATGACCGTCGTATAATTAGCGACCAAATTTGCGACAGCCATTGGTTTTTTTCCTCATGGATGTACGACCCAACAGTGCAGTCTTGTTTGTGTATGTTAGATGCAATTGCTCTTAAGTTTGGTCAGATTGATCTTGATCTGTATGAGCGTATTACTAATACCGTCAGACCTTATGTCACTTTTCAGTATCTTAACCTTCGTTCGTTCAAACTATCTGATGATCTATACATCAAGATGAATGCTCGTGGGAAACCTTTAACTCCTTTCGAAAACTTTAAGGCTTGGGTATTAGAGCGTGCTAAAACAGAGTACCCAGCAAGCAATTTTGAACATAAAGTAGATCTGCAATGGACAGATTTATTTTGGAAAAAAAGCGTAGAGCATAATAGTAATTTCGATCTAACTTATCTGAGTTTTTTTAATCTAATAGCCTTCTTCCACAGTTGTGAGATAACAGAAGGTAGTTATACATTGTTGAGTTCAGGAGAAAAGGCTTGGCTTAGGTATATCCGTGAACCTAGAAGCAATGTTTCTCAAGCTCAACTAGAAAAAATAAATGCTTTTACTAATAAAGACTTGGTACGTGTATCCAAAATTCTGGACTTTATGGTTGCCAACCAAGATATTAATATTTCCAATTTATTTCTAGATTCCCTTAAAATTGTAAATAACCTGTCTCACATAAAATTTTACGCGTTGATTGCATTTGTTGAGAATGCTCCAGATATAGGATTTTGGGGCGAGGATGTTCAAGTCCAGTTTGTTCGCTGGCTTAGGGTTACGGATAACCTGATAAATAATCATCGACTCGATGATATGACATCATTTATCGCCACTGTAAAAGCGATTAAACAACTTTCCGAGCAGAGCCAATTTATTTATGAGGGCATCACAAAAAAAACCTTTGAAATTAAAGGTTTTGCATTGGAACAGTGGAATGAAGAGATTTTAAAAGCTCAGTTAATACTCACTGAACCCCAATGGGAAATTTCACTCAAGAAGTATGAGTCACATAAATACTTGAAAGGGAAAGTTGGCTTTATACTCAAGATGGCATGCAATCAGTTAACTTTATTTGAGCAATATGCCGACAAAGTTTGCACACTTCTAGGTGCTGATGTTCTAGGCGCTTCAGACTTTGCCCTCCATCGAGCACTTCTAACGGTAGGAAATTACTTAATTGAAGATGGGTATAACAGATATTCGTTTGGTTCTTCAACAAACACTAGCTATCGGGAAAGATCAGAAAACTGGTTCAGAATTGTAGTTAAACCTTTCTTTAAGGAGTTGGTCGATAAAATCAGTAGTACAGAACACTCTATTGTAATGGAAGAACTACGAAGAATTATCGACAAGAGTGAAACTGGTGATTGGAGAGACTTGGTCGTAAAACATCCAGAGACGATAGATTATTGCAAAGAGAAGCTGATTCACAAACAAGGAAATTTGATTTATCTGCTTTCAAAAACTAATCGAAGAGGCTACCACGCAGAGCTATATAGCTTTGTCTTGAGTTTAAGGCTCAAAAGTTTACATAAAAGCGGTAACTTGCCGACTGAAATTTCCTTAATGAATTACGAATATGTATACGGTGATGAAACCCCCAAAGTAAGGCTGAAAATTGGTGATGAGGAGTTTGGAGTGTGTTTCAAGGATGAAAAGTACACGGTCGTAACCAAGACTGCTCACCCGTTGTACAATGGATACCTTGTTGACACTGTTATAGAGACTCCAGCTCAGATAATCAATTTATTGCTAATACTCGGGATCACTGAGGATGCTATCGCATGACTGACGTTGGCCAAAAAGAAAAACTCACCCAACAACGGGTAATCAAGCTTTTTACCCAAGAACTCGGCTATTGCTATTTAGGTGATTGGAAAGACCGCGCCAATAACCGTAATATCGAAGAAAGCTTACTGACTGCCTGGCTAGAAAAACGTGGGGTTTCGGCCGCCTTGATTGGCCGCGCACTGCGGCAACTAGACAAAGCTGCCAGCCTTGGCGAAGGCAGAAACCTGTATTTTGCCAACAAAGATGTATATCAGCTGCTGCGCTATGGCGTGAAAGACAAAGAGAGCGCTGGCGAGCAAAACCAAACGATTTGGCTGATTGATTGGCAAAACCCGCAAGCGAATGATTTTGCCATTGCCGAAGAAGTTTCCGTGAAAGGCGAAAACAAAAAACGCCCAGATTTAGTGCTTTACGTAAACGGTATTGCGCTGGGCGTTATTGAGCTTAAAAGCTCCAGAGTGTCGGTATTTGAAGGCATTGCACAAAACCTCGATAACCAGAAAAAAGATTTTATCCGCAACTTCTTCACCACTATGCAGCTGGTGATGGCAGGCAATGACACCCAAGGCCTGCGCTATGGCACCATTGAAACTTCTGCCAAGCATTACCTCGAATGGAAAGAAGACTGTGATAATCCTTATGAATACATTCTCGATTTTCATTTAAGCCGGATCTGCAATAAAGCGCGTATTTTAGAACTGATCCACGACTTTATCGTATTTGACTCGGGCCGCAAAAAGACCTGTCGCCACAACCAATACTTTGGCATTAACGCCGCCAAAAAATATATCGCTCGCCGTGAAGGCGGTATTATTTGGCACACCCAAGGTTCGGGCAAAAGCCTGACGATGGTGTGGCTGGCCAAATGGATCCGTGAAAATGTGCAAGATGCCCGAGTGTTGGTAGTGACTGATCGCACCGAACTTGATGAGCAAATAGAAAAAGTCTTCACCGGCGTTGATGAGCAAATCTACCGCACCAAAAGCGGTGCAGATTTAGTCGATAAGCTGAATAAAACCCATCCTTGGTTAATTGGCTCTTTAGTGCACAAATTTGGCCGGCATGGCGATGATGGCAGCGACGAAACTGGCAGCGCCCGAGACTTTATCGCCGAAATGAAAAAAAGCTTGCCCAGCGATTTCAGGCCTAAAGGCGATATTTTTGTGTTTGTCGATGAGTGTCATCGCACACAATCGGGGTTGTTGCATGAAGCGATGAAAACTATTTTGCCGAACGCGCTCTTTATCGGTTTTACCGGCACGCCGCTGCTGAAGGAAGACAAAAAGCGATCGATCGAAATCTTTGGTCCTTATATTCACAGCTATAAATTTAACGAAGCCGTGTCCGATGGTGTTGTTTTGGATCTGCGATATGAAGCGAGGGATGTAGATCAGCGAGTCAAATCTCAGAAGAAAGTGGATGAATGGTTTGAAGCCAAAACCAAAGATTTATCGCGCCTTGGCAAGCTGCAAATCAAGCAAAAATGGGGTTCGATGCAAAAGCTGCTCTCCAGCCGCTCCAGGCTAGAGCAGATTGTCGGCGATATTCTGATGGATTTTGACACCAAGCCACGGCTTAAAGATGGCCGCGGTAATGCCATGCTGGTTTGCGCCAGTGTGTATCAGGCGTGCAAAGTGTATGAAATGTTCGCCAATGCTGGTTTTGAAGGGCGTTGCGCCATTGTGACCAGTTATCAGCCGAATGCTTCAGAAATTAAGGGCGAAGAAGCAGGCGCCGGTGCAACTGAAAAGCTCAGTAAATACAAAATCTACCGGAAAATGTTGGCAGACTTCTTTGAGCAACCGGAAGATGAAGCGGCTAAACGGGTTGAAGAGTTCGAGCTTACGGTGAAAAAACGTTTTATCGAAGCGCCTGGCCAAATGCAGTTACTGATTGTGGTGGACAAGCTTTTAACCGGTTTTGATGTACCATCAGCCACTTACTTGTACATCGACAAGAAGATGGCTGACCACAACTTGTTTCAGGCGATTTGCCGAGTCAACCGTTTGGATGGCGATGACAAAGATTATGGCTATATCATCGACTACAAAGATTTGTTTAAGTGTTTAGAAAGCACAGTCAAAGATTATACCAGCGAAGCTTTGAAAGGTTATGACAAAGCAGACGTGGCTGGGCTGTTAAAAGACCGGCTGAAAATGGCCAAAGAAGATTTGGATAATGCCCTTGAAGCAGTCAAAACCTTATGTGAGCCAGTGAAAGCGCCGAAGCATCAAATTGATTATCAGCACTATTTCTGTTGTTTACCAGGTGCTAGTGAAGACGAGTTAGGTGAGAAAGAAGCGCTGCGGCTTACGTTGTACCAATGTGTGTCGAAGCTGATCCGTTGCTTTACAAATATTGCCAGTGAAATGCCACAAGCCGGTTATAACAAAGAACAAGCAGGCGCCATTCGGCTGGATGTTGAGCACTACAGTAAAGTGCGGGATGAAATCAAAATTGCCAGTGGCGATGTCGTCGATATGAAGCAATTTGAACCAGCGATGCGACAAATGCTGGATCTTTATATAGATGCAGATCCGGCTGAAACCTTGATGGACTTTGAAGAGCTTGGCTTGATCGAGCTGATTGTGCAAAAAGGCACAGAAGCGCTCGATGGCCTGCCGAAAGACATGAAGAACAATAAAGATGCGATGGCAGAAGCGATTGAAAACAACGTGCGTAAAACCATCGTTGATGAGAATCCGGTGAACCCGAAGTACTACGAACAGATGTCTGTATTGTTGGATGAACTGATCGAGCAGCGCCGCAAAGAAGCCATCTCTTATCAGGACTATCTGGAAAAAGTTCGTGAACTCGCGAAGAAGGTAAAATACCCGGCAAGTAACACCACACAAAGTTACCCAGAGAGTGTTGATACCATGGCCAAGCGGGCTTTATACGATAACTTCGGCAAAGATGAAGTACTAGTCACTAAAATTGATTCGGCTGTGCGCTACACCAAAAAAGCAGAATGGTTAGGCGATAAGTTTAAGGAAAGGGAAATTGCCTTCGCTATTCGACAGGAAACAGCAGGTTATGAAGTGGATATACAAGCAGTGATGGATTTGGTCAAAGCACAGAAAGAGTACCACTGATGGCTGAAGTGACGATTGGCAACATTACGCTGGATTTACAGCGCAAAGCCATCAAAAACCTGCATATTTCAGTACTGCCGCCGGAAGGCAAAGTACGGGTGTCTGCACCTGAACAATTAAGCGATACCGCTATCCGTATGGCGGTTGTTAAACGCATTGCGTGGATCAGACAACAACAAGCCGACTTTGCTGCACAACCACGCCAGTCAGAGCGTGAAATGTGTACCGGCGAAACGCACTATTTGTGGGGCCGTGGTTATCGTTTGGATATAACGACCGCTGAACAAGTTAGCGTCAAACTAAAAGCTGGGCGAATTGTGCTGACAAGTAAAGTGCCGGTTGATTCAGGCAAGCGCCAGGAGCTATTGCATAGCTGGTATCGGCAATTACTGCGTAAACGCATTGAACCGCTGATGCAGCAATGGCAGGAACGTTTAGGCGTCAGTGTGAATTTTGTCGGGATCAAACGAATGAAGACCAAATGGGGCAGCTGCAACGCCAGCACAGGTCGCATCTGGCTCAACTTGGAACTCGTGAAAAAGCCCCCTGAATGCCTTGAGTTCATTGTTGTGCATGAACTGGTACATTTGCTGGAGCGGCATCACAATGAGCGTTTTAAAGCTTTGATGCATAAGCATTTGCCGAAATGGCCGGAGTATCGGCGAACGCTAAATCGTTCGCCTTTGGCGTTTGATAAATGGGGGTATTAGTTTTTTGAGTATACCCTTCAGTTTTATTTTAGGCGTGTTTAAGTTTTAGTTGCGTCACTAAGATGGTTCCCGAAAAATTGACAGTCTGTAACTTAGGCAAATGAGACTCTCTATGCCCGCCATTGTGACTTCGGAACACCTGAGATTCACTGAAAGCGGACGTAAGCCAAGTAACACCTCGGAGGGCTCTCGAAATTTTCGAAATGTTTGCGCATTGCCACCACATTAAAAATACGATCGCTATTCGTACCTATTCTGACTTACTGGCCTGTTTGTAGTGACCAGCACGACGAATGCAAAGATGTTAAATGAATGTATGATACAGAATCACTTGGCGGGTTTGCACATGCTTTGTTCTCAACGCCGAAGACACTTGCTGCTAAAGCCTTGAGATTGATGTATTTTTACGTTAGCTTTGCAAGATGTTAAAAACTCAAAAAGATTGCCCCTGCTTAAAAGCGTGGTTTTACATTTTGATGAAATTGTTAGGTAGTGCAATGAAATCAAACCGATGTTTATCTCTAATTTTTGGGGCGCTCATACCAATAGCTGTGAATGCACAAACTCGCGGTGGCACTTGTCAGAGTGATCTCTGTGAATTTACAGGGGGATTAATCGGCTTAGCTTTACTTGTGATATTTTTTCTTTCTCTTTCTGCATCGATAGCTAAACACGGTTTTTGGAAAGGGATTTTTGAGCATTCAGCAGTGCGTATTCTGATTGTATATTGTGCAATGATTGCTGGGTTAATTTTTGCGATGTTGTTAGCTGTTGAAGTTTTTGGAAACATGGGGGGCGTTTTATTGTTCCTCGCTATTGCTTTCATGCCTAAATCTTGGATAAAAGGCATTAAAGAAGATGATAAAAAAAGCACCTAAGAATCGCCATCAAAAACTGGCCCGTTGGACGCTCGACTCGCAACAAGTTGCTCGCGTTTGTGGCGGGCGTTATATTTCAATCGGAGTACTTAAGTGAGTCAGCAGGTATTACACGACTTAATTATTTATCAAGATAGATACTTTGAGATATTGACCGAGTTTTTCCTCAATGTGACAGGTTGTCTACCTCGTGACTTTTCGCCACTGGATAGCTTTTCGGAAGCTATACAAAAATTGGCCATTACTTTGAGAGAAAACCCTAGCAAGGCTGAAAGTGGCATGGTGGCATTTTTAATTCTCGAAACGGAGCTTAAGAAACTATATTCTGAGGAAGGTGGTAAAGCCTTTGGTGCAGCTAAGAAACTAGATGCTTGTAAATTGAATTTAGGTGGAAGCAGCCGATTTTTAGAAACACAGTTAAATGCTACGCGCAAATCACTCCTATATTCCGATACAGTTTTAATACCAGACCCTATAATGCCATGGTTGGAGAAGAAAAGAGACGAAGAAAAGTTCGGCTATGTTATCCCGCTTCAAATGGCATTTTTCATATTGCATTTGTGTGATCTCAAAGGAGATGAATTTGATCTCCCACCATTTTTTGTATTTCCAAGCTTTGAGAAGTCGCTTGAAGAATATGATCAGCAAACGCAAGAAAATAGCATTCAGTTAATCACCGATGTTTTTTCACATTATGTAGACTCAGGAATCGCGCACCTTCAAGATATTTTGGAGTTTGCTGTCAAATACCCCGACCAGTACTTTGAAAAAATTGAAAGATCAAGGCTCTTTGTCTCACCAGGATCTGAGCCTGGAGAACCATTAAAACTAGAGTTGGAAAATTACAAAGCCGAGATGAGGCACTGGAGGTCAGAAGATTGGTGTAATGAGTTGTTTTCGAAAGGTGATGTTAGCGTTGTAACCAACGCGATTTTTGAGCGCATTATGCCAAACTACCATTTACTGGAAAATGCCGATGAGCTTAGAAGTCATCCTTTCCTTTGTATAAACGCACAGGCGCATTATTACCAACTTATAGCAAGTATGAAAAATTCCTCAGCTGGTGAAATGGCTTCATTTGATCCAGCAACCTCGGCAATTCTGCAATCCCTTACGTCTAAAAGACTCGATTATTTGGCCAATATTAAAGACGCGCAACTTGTGGCACTGAGGAAAACTGATGAGAATATTGAATTTAGGAGGGAGTTAAGAGATTTGGTTAATAGTTTGCCTAATGCCAATCTTGCAGATTTAGGGTATGTTGCTGCCGAAGTATGCTCTCATATTGAAAGAGCTATATCGAAGCACGAGAAGCAGATTTCATCACTAAACGATAAATATCAAGCTAAACATAAATACACAGCTTTAATTGCCAGTGGCACACTGGCTGTAACGATGTTTCCAGTGCTTGCCCCTTTCTTAGGTGCATTACTTCCCCTAGGTGGTGCTGCTGCAATGGGTAAATATATTTCCGATAAGCTCGAAGAAAAGGCAGAAGTCGGTCAGTTTTCTCACTCTATGATGGGTGTTATCTCGAGAGCGAAAATGAAATGAAATATAACAAGTACAGTGGCACACTGAATTTGGCCATCTGACTAGGGTGTTTTGCTGGGTTCACGAAAAAACGAATGTCTGCAAATAAGGCAAAGCAGAGATCCAGATTGTTCTATATTATTTTTGAAAGCGGCAAAATAATTCAATTTTGCCGAGTTAATTTCCTGTCAATTTACCTAATTGTTGAAGCCAAATTCACTAAGCACTTGCCTACAAGATTGAAGTGCCAAACGCTACGTAACGTAGCTTCCTCAATTCTTCACGAATATAGCTTTCCTTTTGAGGCGATAACACTAATAAAATTTGCAGGCCATTTTCTCTGCCAGCCAGCATGGCCTCTTGGTCAATCAGCTGCTCTAGCTTTTGAGTGATGATGGTATTCGGTTCAGTCGCCAATTGTGGGCTGTCTTGTCTGGCGCAGATTGCTGATGCTGGTCCTGCTGGGCTTTTTCTGTAAGGATTGAAAATAGCAACGGCGATGTGCCAAGTTGCGGGGTGATTACCAGTGACCCGGTGATTGGTCTTTTGTGATTACTCTAGCGTAACCAACTATTAAAAACAAAGGTTACCATGCTCATTAATGATTGAGTTTTCGGAGTTTTTCAGCCATTCCAAAATAGCGAATTATTAAGACTGAATAACATTATTTTTAAAACCAAATTAGAAAATTAAGACTCAAACTGGTTTTTAGATTATTATTTTGTTCAATACCGAAAATAATCAGCAATTACGTTGGTTTGAAGGTTTTCAGTCATTTGTTTAGTCTGATATTTTCTTAGGTAGTATTTCGTTGCCGCAGTTTATCTTGCCACTGCTCTTGTTCCGCTTGCGGCAAATCACTGAGCAGTCGTAACGCTTGCTGGTAGGCTTGATCCGGTCCTAATAAACCTTCGCTCTGGATGCCACTTTGTTGCTGCAATTGGTTTAGTTTGGCCAGTCGTTGCTCCACTGATAAACCTGCGGCCTCGATTTGCTGAAAATCATCAAGTTTAAATTGATGCTCGGCAAATTGATGTTCTTGTCCAAACATAGTCTCCGTCTGCTCGCCGAACACTTGTTCGCGTAGCGCCTTTATTTCGGCAAAACGTTGCTGTGGTGACAATTCGGTAGACATGACCAATTGGCCAAGTTGCTGTTGATATTGCTGATAAGCCGCCAGTAACTTTTTGAGCTCAAGCATTTCCTCAGCGGTTAACCCTTGTGCTAAATCGGCCAATCGCTGTTCACAGCGCTCGGTGTTTTCAGCTTGGCAAAGGCGCCAAAGTTGCTCTAGCCAGGCCTGTAAGTTACCTGGAGTTTGCGCACGAAGTTGACGGTATTCATCAGCGAGTTTGGTCAGCGCTTGCAGCCGCCGTTCTTCAGTAAAGTGCGCAGCTTCGCTAAGAGCATCTTGGTTTGGCTGCGCTTTGGATTGCTTGGGTTTAACCGCGTTAGCTGTGCTTTTATGCTCGCCAATTTTCTCAAATGGTTGTGCTGCCGCCGGCAAATTGGTGGTGGCAGCAAGCCACCACCAACCGAAACAGCAGATTAGCAAAATGAATATGCCGATCTTGCGATTGTTCATGCCGGTTACTCGCGAATTTCAGCCATGACCGGGAAATGGTCGGATAAATCCCACCGTTTCCATAAAGCATCAACGGTGGTTCGTGGTACCCGCACATC
>JACCDZ011147240.1_pt1 | contig 10417 bp, 7 predicted proteins | sample 7449551 | NCBI WGS metagenome assembly JACCDZ01 (sample SAMN15323452, study PRJNA562643) | freshwater metagenome | isolation source: river surface water | place: USA:Blue River Watershed | collected 2017-08-18
CACTGTATCGATCTTGTCCATCTGTACGTTCTCCTTGCCGGCTTTGTACTGTGCGGCACCGGGTGGGTAAAGCCCGGTTGGTCGTGCTGTGCGGTAAAGCGCACGGCGTACCGGGCTGTGTGCGGGTTTCTACACACTTTGGCTTGCGCGCTGGTCTGGTTTTTCTGTGTAAGTGTTTGTTTATGTGTGGTTTTTGTACTTTTTGGCCGTGCTGGCACGCGGCCTGCTCTGTCTGTGGCGCTTTTGCACAACACAACAGGGCTGGCAACGCAGCCCGACAAAGGAGAGAGACCGCATGAAAAAGCCTATTGCAGCCATCAGCCTGGCACTGGCCCTGAGCCCGATTGCCCACGGTGCCGAGTTCATCAACGTGCTGACCGGTGGCACCAGCGGGGTGTACTACCCGGTAGGGGTGGCCATGTCGCAGCTGTACGGCAAGGCCATGCCGGATGCCAAGGTGTCGGTACAGGCCACCAAGGCATCGGCAGAAAACCTGAACCTGCTGCAGGCCGGGCGTGGCGAAATCGCTTTCTCGCTGGCGGATGCGGCGGCCGACGCCTGGAAGGGCGATGCCGAGGCGGGCTTTGCCCAGCCGCTGAAGAAGCTGCGCGCGGTGGCGTCCATTTACCCCAATTACATCCAGATCGTGGCCAGTAGCGAGTCGGGTGTAAAAACCCTGGCCGACCTGAAAGGCAAACGCATTTCGGTAGGCGCGCCCAAGTCGGGTACCGAGCTGAACGCGCGCGCCATCCTGAAGGCGGCCGGCCTGAGCTACAAGGACTTTGCCAAGGTGGAGTTCCTGCCGTTTGGCGAGTCGGTAGAGCTGATGAAAAACCGCCAGCTGGACGCCACGCTGCAATCGTCCGGCCTGGGGGTGGCATCCATCCGTGATCTGGCCAATGCGCTGAAAGTGACCTTTGTGGCGGTTCCGGCCGACGTGGTAGCCCGCATCGGCGACCCGGCCTACCAGCCAGCCAAGATCCCGGCCAAAACCTATGACGACCTGCCGGCCGACCTGCCGACCGTGGCCATCAACAACCTGCTGGTAACGCACGACAAGGTGCCGGATGCCACGGTCTACATGATGACCAAGCAGCTGTTTACCAACCTGCCGGTGCTGGCCAACGCGCACTCCGCCATCAAGGCATTCAACCCTGCCAACGCGCTGAAGGGCCTGCCGATGCCGCTGCACCCGGGCGCGGAAAAATACTACCGCGAAGCCGGTTTGCTGAAGTAAGCGCCACCAATACGCAGCCAGCCCGGCGCTGTCGCCAGGCGTGGGGTGGCTGTGTTTTACCTTGGTTTCAGGTTTAGCCAGGTTGGCCGCAGGCAGTGCTGGCGGCAGGTACAACGGGGGTTGGCCTGCCGGCACGGCCTGTGCGCCACGCCAGGGCTTTTGCAGGAGAGGTTTCATGAGTGACTCACAACAACAGGGCAGCTTGCCGCGCAGCATTCTGCTGACAGCACTGCTGTTTTCTGTTTTCCAGATCATTACTGCCGCGTTCAGCCCGCTATCCAGCAGTGTGGTGCGTGCTTTGCACGTGGGCTTTTTGCTGTTGCTGGTGTTCCAGCTGTATAACGCCCGTGGCCAGCGCGGGGCAGGGGGCGGGCTGGCGGGTTACGCGCTGGCCGGTTTGTCGTTTGCGCTGGCGTTTTATCACTGGGTATTCGAGGCCGACCTGATCCAGCGCGCCGGCGAGATGACCTCGCTGGACATGGGCGTGGGTATTGTTACCCTGCTGCTGGTGTTCGAAGGTGCCCGCCGGGTGATGGGCCTGGCGCTGCCGCTGATCTGCCTGACTTTTCTGGGCTACGCCGCCTTTGGTGAATACCTGCCCGGCGAGTTGGCGCACCGCGGTTACGGGCTGGACCAGATCGTCGGCCAGCTGGCATTCGGCACCGAAGGCATCTATGGCACGCCGACTTATGTGTCGTCGGGCTATATCTTTCTGTTCATCCTGTTTGGTGCCTTTCTGGAACAAGCCGGCATGATTCGCCTGTTCAACGACTTTGCATTGGGCACGGTGGGGCATACCCGTGGCGGCCCGGCCAAAGTAGCGGTGATCTCGTCCGGCCTGATGGGCACCATCAACGGCTCTGGTGTGGCCAACGTGGTGACCACCGGCCAGTTCACCATTCCGCTGATGAAGAAGTTCGGCTACAAGGCCGACTTTGCCGGCGCGGTAGAAGCCACCAGCTCCATGGGTGGCCAGATCATGCCGCCGGTGATGGGCGCGGTGGCCTTCATCATGGCCGAAACCATCAACGTACCGTACGTGGATATCTGCAAGGCGGCCTTGCTGCCGGCGGTGCTGTATTTCTTTACTACCTTCTGGATGGTGCATCTGGAGGCCGGCCGCGCCGGGCTGGTGGGCCTGCCCAAGGCGGAATGCCCCGACCCGTGGAAAGCGGTGCGCGAGCAGTGGTACCTGCTGCTGCCGCTACTGGGCCTGGTCTACCTGCTGTTTGCCGGTTTCACGCCGCTGTTCTCCGGCATGATGGGTCTGGTACTGACGGTGATCCTGATCTTTGGCTCGGCGCTGGCACTGCGCATTCGCGGTACGGCCTTGCGCGTTATCTTCTGGCTGGGTCTGGGCTTGCTCACGGCGGGCTTTGCCAAGGGCGGCATTATTGTGCCCATCGCCGTGATTGCCGTGTTGGCCGTGGCATTGTGGCTGCGCCAGGATGGCCGCCCGGTATTGCGTACTGCTTACACCGCCCTGGTGGACGGCGCCATGCACGCCCTGCCGGTAGGGGTAGCCTGCGCGCTGGTGGGGGTGATCATCGGCAGTATCACGTTGACCGGTATTGCCACGACCTTTGCCGGTTATGTGGTGGCGCTGGGCAGCCATAGCCTGTTCCTGTCGCTGGTCCTCACCATGATTACCTGCCTGGTGCTGGGTATGGGCATTCCCACCATCCCCAACTACATCATTACCAGTGCCATTGCGGCACCGGCACTGCTGGACCTGGGGGTGCCGCTGATCGTGTCGCACATGTTCGTGTTCTACTTCGGCATCATGGCTGACCTGACCCCGCCGGTAGCGCTGGCCGCCTTTGCCGCCGCACCCATCGCGCGCGAGTCGGGGCTGAAGATCGGCATCCGTGCGGTGCAGATCGCCATTGCCGGCTTTATCGTGCCGTATATGGCGGTGTATGCGCCGGCCTTGATGCTGCAGTTCAGCGGCGAGGCTGACTGGTTGGCCGCAGGCTACGCCTTTGGCAAGGCGCTGCTGGCGGTATCGCTATGGGGTGTGGTGGCCATCGGTTTCTGGCTGCGCCACCTGCTGCTGGGCGAGCGGGTGCTGGCCTTTGTGGCCGCGTGCTTGCTGGTGGCGGCCTTGCCGCTGACCGACGAGCTGGGCTTTGCCGCCAGCGCCGTGTTCGTGGCCTGGCACCTGTACCGCCACCGTCGTCAGCCCGTGTTGCAGCAAGCCTGATGGCACTGTGCCTGACGACCGCCGTCACCAGCATCAAGCTGCTGGTGACGGCTTTTACCCTGGTGTGGACGCACTCTATCGAAAAGATAGACTGGCAAGAGCAATGGCAGGTAGCGCCGGATGGCCTGCTGCTTGCCGCCGCGACAGTACGAGGTAGCGGTGCCGGCATGGAGGTGCCCGACGGGGCCGTGTGGCAAGACGGTGCCTGGACCTATACCCTGCCACTGCGGGTACCGGCGCTGCGCTTGACGCGCAGCGCCTACGTGCCGGACTACCGCCTGTGCCTGCCCGGCCAGCCTTGCCAGCCCTTGTGGCACTGGCTGCCCGCCGACGATACTGTCACCACCGTAGCACCTTGCAAGGATTAAGCCGTGACCACCCAGCCAGCCCCCCCGCCGCAGCGGGCGCCCGCGCGTCTGCTGTTTGGCCTGCTGCTTATCGCCCTGATCGCGGCACTGAGTGGCTGGGCAAGCTGGCGTACAGCGCAAGGCGAGCTGCGCGAGGTGCTGTCGCACCGGTTGGCGCTGTACGCCACGGCGCTGGACGCCGAGCTGGACCGCTTTGAAGCCTTGCCCTATGTGGTATCGCGCGACCCGAATGTAAGCCAGCTACTGGGCGATGCGGCCAACCCTGCGCTGCAAGCGCGCATCAACCGTTACCTGGCCGATGTGAATGGCGAAGCCGGTACCGCCCAGCTGTTTGTCCTGGACCGCCAGGGCACCACGTTGGCCAGCAGCAACTGGCAAAGCGGCGACAGCCTGATAGGCAATAACTACGCTTTTCGCCCTTATTTTCGTGCTGCGCTGCGCGGGGAAACCGGCCGCTTCTTTGGTGTGGGTGCCACCACGCGCCAGCCCGGCATGTTCATTGCCCGCCCGGTGTGGCTGCAAGGCGAGGTACAAGGCGTGGTGGTAACCAAGATCGACCTGTCCCCGCTGGAGTCGGCCTGGGCGCGCAGTGGCGAGCGTGTGCTGGTAGCCGACCTGCAAGGCGTGGTGACCCTGGCCGCCAGTAGCGCCTGGAAGTTTGCCACCCTGGCCCCTTTGCCACAGGATGTGCGTACCCGGCTGGCCAATACCCGCCAGTACTACACCTCACCCCTGCAAACCCTGCCATTCATCTGGCACGGCAACGATAGCCTCAGCCTGGGGCGACAAGATTATCTGATCGTTAGCCGCCAGGTTGGCCGCCTGGGCTGGCGCATGATGTTGCTCGGCGATACCCGGCCCGCGCGCGAGCAGGCCTGGCTGGCCGGAGCCGTCAGCGGCCTGGCCTTGCTGGTGCTGACGCTGGCGGCCTTGTATGCACGTTTGCGCTTGCGCCGCGTGCGCGAGCGGCTGGCCGCCCAGCTCACGCTGGAGCGCACCGTGGCCGAGCGTACCGCCGAGCTGGCTGCGGCCAACCTGCGCCTGCAGGACGAAGTCTCGGAAAGACTACAAGCCGAGCAGGCGCTACGCGACACCCAGGCCGAGCTTATCCGTACCGGCAAGCTGGCTGCACTGGGCCGCATGGCCACCGGTATTGCCCACGAGCTGAACCAGCCGCTGGCGGCACTGCGCAGTTTTGCCGACAACACGCGGCTGTTTCTGGCGCGTGGCCGTCTGGATGAGGCAGATGGCAACCTGGGGCGCATCCTGCGTGAGACAGACAAGCTGGCCGCCATGACGGCAGAACTCAAGCTGTTTGCCACCCGCCGCCCGGTACACGGCGACTCCCCCCTGGCCGAGTTGCAGCAGGTGATGGAGCAGGCCTTGGCCAATAGCGGTGTACATTGCCACTGGCAGTACCCGCCCGCAGCCAGCCTGCCGCTCGACCCGCTGGCCGCAGAACAGCTGCTGGGCAATTTGCTGCGTAATGCTGCCGATGCCATGGCCCAGCAGCCGCAGCGCGACATTTACATCACCCTGCAATCCGCGCCTGGGCAGGCCATTTTGCACGTGCGCGACAATGGCCCCGGCCTGCCCGCGGATAACCCGCAACGGGTACTGGAGCCGTTTTACTCTACTAAAGCCTATGGTCACGGCCTGGGTCTGGGGCTGGCGATTGTGGCCGGTATCGTGCGCGATGCTGGTGGCAATATAGAGGCGGCAAACCTGCCGCAAGGCGGTGCCTGCTTTACCTTGCACCTGCCGCAAACGGATACTGATACCCCATGACACCCTATATCTTGCTGGTAGAAGACGATGCCTCCGTGCGCGAAGCCTGTGCCCAGACGCTGGAGCTGGCCGACTTTAGCGTGCAGGCCTGCGGCAGTGCCGAAGCCGCGCTCGCACAATTTGCGGCCAACCCTGCTTGTATCGTGCTGAGCGATGTACGCCTGCCGGGGATGAGCGGTTTGCAGCTGTTTGCCAGCTTGCGCCAGCAAGATGCCGAGCTGCCGGTGCTACTGGTAACCGGCCATGGCGACGTCGGCATGGCGGTACAAGCCATGCGTGATGGTGCCTGGGATTTTCTGGAAAAACCCTGGCCGCGCGACCGCCTGATCGACGCCGTGAGCCGGGCTATGGCACAGCGGCGTTTACAGCTGGAAAACCGCCGCTTGCGTGCCAGCCTGTCCGGCAACGGCATAGACAGCCTGCTACTGGGCGACGCCCCGGCCATGCTGCAGTTCAAGGCCCGGCTGGCCACGGTAGCCGGTACCGACGCCGACGTACTGGTACTGGGGGAGACCGGCAGCGGCAAAGAGCTGGTGGCCCGCGCCCTGCACCAGGCCGGGCCGGGTGCCCGTGGCGAGTTTGTGGCCATCAACTGTGCCGCCTTGCCGGAAACGGTGTTTGAAAGCGAGATGTTCGGCGCCGAACCCGGTGCCTATACCGGCGCCAGCAAACGCCGCATCGGCAAGATTGAGTACGCGCACGGCGGCACGCTGTTTCTGGATGAAATAGAAGGCATGCCCCTGCCGCTGCAGGCCAAGCTGCTGCGTGTGCTGGAAACCCGCAGTGTGGAGCGCCTGGGCAGCAACCGTGCCCACCCGGTGCAGTGCCGGGTGGTGGCCGCCACCAAGCTGGACCTGAAAGCGGAAAGTGCGGCCGGGCGTTTTCGTGCCGACCTGTACTACCGGCTGAACGTGGTTACCCTGCGCCTGCCGCCGCTGCGCGAGCGTGCCGAGGATATCCCGCAGCTATTCCACCATTTTGCCCAGCGGGCCGCCGCCCGTTTTGCCCGCCCGGCACCCGCGCTGTCTGCGGCCAACCTGGCCGCCCTGATGGCGGCCCCCTGGCCGGGCAATGTGCGCGAGCTGGCGCACGCGGCCGAGCGCTGGGTGCTGGGGCTGGACGATGACGCCCCGTGTAGCAACGCCAGCCTGCCACGGCAGGTAGAGCAGTTCGAGGCACGTGCCATTGTTGCGGCTTTACAAAGCCTGGCGGGGGATGTGTCCGCTACCGCCCAAGCGCTGGGCATTGCCCGCAAAACCTTGTACGACAAGCTGGTGCGCTACGGCATCCAGCCTGCGGATTATCGCCGGCCGTAGACAAGAGGCTGGCGGACGCACAGATTTCATCATTGCCCCGCAAAAATGCGCATACTATCTAAAGTGTAAATCTATAAGAATCTGCATAAGGGGAAGTGATGAAAATCGCGCATAAACTTGGCCTGCTGGTGTTGATTACGGTGTTGGGCATGCTGGTGTTAGGTAGCGGCGCTATCTGGCAGCTCAAACGCTTCCAGGGGCTACTGGACGATTCGGAAACCACCATTGCCAGCATTCAGTTATTGGCCGATGCCCGTGCCAATTTTCTGGATTACAACGGCCTGGTCTTGCTGCACGTCATCAATACCGATGCTAGCCGTCTGCAGGCGATTGAAGCCGAAATGAAAGAGCAGCGTAACCTGACCGAGGCATCGCTCAAATCTTATGAAGCACTGGTAGCAGACCCGGAAGACAAACGCCTGCTGGATGACGAACGCCAGAAGCTGCAGCGGGTGTGGAGCTTTTACGGCAACATTCTGGATCTGTCGCGCCAGCAGCGCACCGAAGAAGCCCGCCTGCTGTACGAAAGCAACCTGCCGTCCATCAACGAAGCGGTTGCCGCGCTGGACAAGCACGCCAAGTACAACAACACCTACGTAGAACAAAACCGTGTGAGCTCTGCCGCTATCCAGAGCCAGTCGCTGGCCATCACCATCGGCCTGACCGCCCTGGGCGCGCTGCTGGTGGGTCTGATCGGTTTTACGCTTTACCGCCAGGTGAACCGTGGCCTGGGTGGCGCACGCCAGCTGATGCAGGACATTGCCGGTAACCTGGACTTTACCCGCCGTGCCCAGATCCAGGGCAAAGATGAAATCGCGGAAATGCTCACGGCTTTCAACCAGCTGATCGACAGCCTGCGTGGCAGCCTGAGCCGGATCATGGACGGTGCCCGCCAGATTAATGAAGCATCCGAAGCTGTAGCAGGGGCGGCGCACAAGGTAGCGCACGGCTCGGACGTACAGTCTGAATCGGCGGCAGCGATGGCGGCGGCACTGGAAGAAATCACGGTCAGTATCAACCATGTTGGCGACCGGGCGCAGGAAGCCGACCAGCTGGTGCGTAGCGCGGGTGCCAGCGCTGGCGGTGGCCGCAAGGTGATCGACAGCACTGTCGGCAGCATTCATGCCATTTCGTCTGCCGTGGGTGAGGCGTCGGGCAATATGGCGCAGCTGGACGAGCGCAGCCGCGAAATCGCCAGCGTGGTATCGGTGATTCGCGATGTGGCGGACCAGACCAACCTGCTGGCGCTGAACGCGGCCATCGAGGCGGCTCGCGCCGGCGAAATGGGCCGAGGTTTTGCCGTGGTGGCCGACGAGGTGCGCAAGCTGGCCGAGCGTACCGCGCTGTCTACCCAGGAAATCGAAGCCAGCGTCAGTGCCATCCAGAGTGTGTCCGGCAGCGCGGTTTCCCGCATGCAGGCGGCGGTCGAGCGGGTGGATGGCGGCGTGGCCGAAGCCGGGCGTGCCAGCGAAGTGATGGGCGATATCGTGAGCAGTGCCACTCAAAGCTGTGAGCTGGTAGGGGAAATTACCCTGGCCATCCGCGAACAGGGCGCTGCCACGAATGGCATTGCCCATCAGGTAGAGGCGGTAGCCAGCATGGCTACCGACAACGCGGTTGCCGCCGGCGAGGCGTCCAGCCAGGCACAGCGCCTGCGCGAGCTGGCGTCCAGCATGCAGCAAACCGTCTCCGCTTATAAGCTGTAAGGCTATTCACCCTGTGTGCGGCCAACCCTGGGGTTGGCCGCAGTCGTTTTGACGCCAGCATGCTGCTGCGTCACACTCGCCCGCTCGCTCTACGCATGACAGGCGTCACCATGTTGCCCTATATCGCCCTCACCGCAGCCATGCTGCTGTGGTCCAGCTCCTTTATCGCCCTCAAGACGGTGTTTGCCGTCTTCGACCCGCTATTCGTGCTGTTCTGCCGCATGATCATCGCCAGTGTCTGCATGCTGCCGTTTTTGCTGCGTCGCGGCCAACGCTGGCGCTATCAGGCTGGTGACTGGCGCTGGCTGCTATTGATGGGGCTGTGCGAGCCTTGCCTGTACTTCCTGTTCGAGGCGCAAGCGTTGCTGCATACCAGCGCATCGCAAGCCGGCATGATTACGGCCACCTTGCCACTGCTGGTGGCGGTCGGTGCGCATTTTCTGCTAAAAGACCGGCAGCCGCGTACGGTCTGGCTGGGCTTGGCGCTATCGTTGGGCGGGGTGCTGGTACTGACCGGCGGTAGCGAAGCGCAGGCGAGCGCCCCCAACCCGGTACTGGGTAATTTGCTGGAGTTCCTCGCCATGCTCTGCGCAACCGGCTACGTGTTGATTGCCAAGAAGCTCTCTACCCGTTATTCCGCGCTGGTCATCACCGCCACGCAAACCCTGATGGGCAGCGTATGGTTTGGCGCGGCGCTGCTCACGCCATGGGGTAGTTGGCCGCAACACTACCCGCTGGACGCCATGCTATGGGTGCTATACCTGGGCGCCTGTATCACGCTGGGCGCTTACGGTATGTATACCTGGGCGGTGGGCAAAGTGCCCGTTGCGCTGGCCGGTGCGTTTATCAACCTCATCCCGCTGTTTACGCTGGTACTGGCCTGGCTGTATCTGGACGAAACACTTAATACTACCCAGGCGTTTGCCTGCGTCATGGTGTTAGGCGGCGTATTGCTTAGCCAGCTGCGCCCACGCACGGCAAAAGACTGATATCAGACAATTGAGTTTTCCCGGCTAACGCCGATACTGTTAAAAGCTCACATAAATTTGCAAGGTGTCCATATGGAATACAAGGGGATGGTTAAAGCGCTGCTTGGCGCGCTACTTACACTCGGCACCACAGCGGCCATGGCAAACGACGCGCATGCCCCCGCCGCCCCGCCAAAAGCAGCGGCCAGCCACGCCGCCCCTGCCGAGGCCGCCAAGCCTGCAGAGGCGGCTGGCCATGGCGCACCGGCAGAGGCCAAAGCACCCGAAGCCTTGGCACCATCCATCCATCCGCTGCGCCGCCCGGCTATCCATACAGCCTCGGCGGTGCATAAGCCAGCTACGACCGTCCACGCCCGTCCGGCTAGCAGCCACAAGCCAGCCGCCAGCCATGGCAAAGCCAAGGCTCACGGCGCGGCTGCCGCTGGGCATGGTGACGCACATGACGACGGCCACGGCCACGACAGCGAAACCGGCAAAGTCCAAAACCTGGTAAAAGCCATGCTGGCGGCCAACACCAACTATATGAAGCGTAATAACAGCAGCTACTTTGACAAATTCGCCAGCAAGCAAACGCCGCGCGCCACCGTGGTGACCTGTGCCGACTCCCGAGTGCAAAGCAATGCGTTCCACCCTGATGCGGTTAACGACCTGTTCATGGTGCGCAATATCGGCAACCAGCTGGCTACCTCGGAAGGCTCGATCGAATACGGCGTACGCCACCTCAACACCCCGCTGCTGATGTTCATTGGCCACGCGGTTTGCGGTGCTGTGGCGGCGGCCAGCGGTGACTTCAGCAAACTGGAGCGCCCC
>JACCDZ010464552.1_pt1 | contig 10416 bp, 11 predicted proteins | sample 7449551 | NCBI WGS metagenome assembly JACCDZ01 (sample SAMN15323452, study PRJNA562643) | freshwater metagenome | isolation source: river surface water | place: USA:Blue River Watershed | collected 2017-08-18
AGACTAATTTCTCTCCTAGAGATAAAATAACTGGTTATACTATCAGTAAAGATAACCTAGATAAATATTGGATTTCATTATTTTATCAGACGGAACTAAGTTCTCTAATGATAATCTTTTGAAAAAGACTCAAACTAAGTTAAAAAGAAAACAAAGAGAATTATCTAGAAAGAAAAGAGGCTCAAATAACTATAAGAAACAAAATATTCGTTTAGCGAAGCTACATAATAAAATAAAGAATCAAAGACAGTATAGAAATCATTCTATTAGTAAGAAGTTAATTGATATTTATAGTTTTATTGGTCTTGAAAGTCTTTCTGTTCTACAGATGATGTCAAAAGATAATAAAGGGATGAAAGGTCTAAGGAATGCAATATCGAACGCAAGTTGGTTCGATTTCTCTTCTAAGTTAAAATATAAAATGGCTGAAAGCCAAGGCCATTTTATACAAATAGATAGATATTTTCCAAGCACTAAACTCTGTTTCTGTTGCGGAACAATAAGAGACATAGATTTATCCGAGAGGATATATACTTGTGAATGTGGATACATTGAAGACAGAGATATAAACGCTGCTAAAAATATTTTAGCTGAAGCTAAGAGATTAGCTAGTTTATAATCTCCAAAATAAAGAGCTATCGAGAAGTACCCGAGAACTCTATAAAATTAAGTCTGTGGATTATTATAGCTTTATTCTTTAGAATAAAATGGTTATAATTTAGAAGCAGAAAGGAAACTTCTTTAAAAGAAGTATACATCTATATTAATATAGATGTATTTTTCCAGGATGGAATTAAAACAATTCCATCTTTTCACTTTTATTTAATTACTTTAAACTAATTTATAACTGAAATAAATAAAAGGGGATTCGAATGAATCTAAAGAAAGACTGTATAATAAATAAATAAAAACAAAAAAAAGGAAAACAATGGACGAATTTGAGCCAATACTACTTAAGAATTTACTTAAGAATTCTGAATTTTTCTCGAAATCTATGGGAATAATTGAACATAATTATTTTAAAAGCATAGGTAATTCAGAATTCTTCAAACTTATTAAAAAACACTACTCTGAATACAAAACAATCCCAAATAATACTGAAATTATAGCAAGCGTAAAAAACGTTCAAAATTCTGAAATAAGAAATGCTATCGTCGAGAGTTCTAAATCTATGCAACCTGTAGAAGAAATTACTAATACTAAATTTTTACTAGATGAAACTGTTAAATGGGTAAAAGATGCTCTTTATCTAGAAGCACTTCAAATTGGTTCAGATGGGTTAATGAAAAAAGATGATGCTATGAAATTAAAAGCTCAAGGTATTCTTGATAAAATGGCAAAAATCTCTATAGATTCTGATTTAGGTTTAGATTTTGATGATATCGAAACAATGATAAAGTACTACCAAGAAAGAAACGTTGGTATAAAATCCACCCACAAAGAACTGAATAAAAGATTAGGTTCAGGATTTTTACCAGGAACATTGAATGTGATATTGGCAGCGCAAGGGATAGGAAAAAGTTTACTAAAAGTCGATTTGATGTCTGGCATGCTAAAAGATAATAAAAATATATTGTTTATTTCTCTTGAAATGTCAGATAAAGAAATTATGAAAAGAGTTCATGCTAATGCATTAGATTTACCTATTAATTCATTAGTCGATTTAGCTAAAACCGAAGGCGAACTTAGAGAAATAAATGATAGGATATTATTAACAAAAGAAGATGTCGTTACTGCTTATAACATGGCTAAAACTTCAGGTAAATGTGGTAAACTATATGTTAAAGATTATCCAGCAGGTTCATTTAGTGCTCTTCAATTAGAAGCTCTTGTAGAATCTTATAGAATAGAAAAAGGTATTATCTTTGATATAGTGTTTGTGGATTATTTAGGTATTATGAAGTCTGATTTAGTATCACCTGCTGCTGGATTATATTCTTATATTAAAAGTATAGGCGAAGAAGTTAGAGCTTCAGCAAAAAAATTATATGTTCCGATCGTAAGTTCTTCCCAGCTTAATCGAGGAGTTCATGGAAAAGAAGCATCTGATGTAGATAATAGTTCTATATCAGACAGTATGGGTACGGCAATGACAGCTGACTTCATGCTTTTTCTTCTTCAAAATGAAGAAATGAAAGAAAGAAAGGAATTCATTCTTAAATGCACTAAAAATAGATATACAGGAAGAACTGACACTTGGATGATGAATATTGATTATGAGCATATGAGATTTAATGATATGATTACCGAGAATTCTCTTGAACATACTAAAATGCTTGAAGATTTAGCGAATAACAATAAACCATCTGACGCTCTTGATTTTGGTATTGTTACAGCAGATAAAATGAAAGTTGCTGATGAATTTGCAACTCAAGAAGTTAAAGATATCATCTCTAAAGATATGGAAATTTTATCGAAAGAAAAATCTAATCCACTATTAGATAATACCGAGGAATTATTTAGACAATTAGGAATCTAAGCTTTAAAGCTTAGATTATTTTAAAGATCTATTACTATTCTAATTGTTCTAGGTTTACTTCCACCCATTAATCTTATTTTATTTTTAATTTTGATAAGTTTAGACATATCATTTTGAGTAAAATCAAGTTCATCTGATTCTCCTGAAAATCTTTTTTCATCTATTTCAAAACTATCTAAAACGTTAATCACATCAATTTCTTCTAATATTTTATATAAATCTGGATATTCTGTTTTAATATCTTTTACTTTACTTTTTATAGATGATAATTTTATAATTCTTTCTTCGTTTAATTTAGCTTCTGCTAAATACTCTCTAAATGTTTTCATTCTTTTCTCCTTTTAATTTTATTTATATAAACCAGAGATTACTCTCCAGCTTGTCTTCTTACTTTAACAAAATGTTTACCTTTTTTGATAAACTTAGCTCTACTTTTTTGATAACTTTTTAACTTAGCTTTATTTACTCTAGTATACGATCTTTTATCAGCTTTGTTCATTCTATTTTTCTTCATCCTTACGGCTCTTTCTTTTCTAAGGGTAGCTGCTGATTTTTGATAGAACTTTCTTTGTTTTCTATTTAAGTTCTTAGCTCTCATAACTCTGGAAACTCCTTCGGCAATGTCATCCATCTCAACTTCTTCGTATTCTTCAGAATCGTCCAAGTCTTTAGAACTCTCAAAATCTTCTGGTAATAATAGATCCAAAATCATAGAATAAGCATCTTGGTACTCTTCTCCCAATTCCTTTACCATTTCAATAACCGAATCAACGTCAAAATAAACATCTTCAATATCATCTTCTGGAGTTTCGAAAAATTCCACACTTAAAAATGCTCCGAACTCATCAAGTTCGTCTTCCGATAACTGTCCTAAAATATTCTCAATTTCCGTTAATAAATCATCTGAATTCATCTCAAACTCTTCTGCGCCTTCAACAATTAATCTTGGGTCTAATTGTAATAAATATTCTCTAAATGTCATTTATTTCTCCTTTTATTATTATTTATATTATAAATAAATTAAAAAGAGGCACTATGAAAACAAAACAATATAATTCAATCACTAGAATAGAATATCCTAAATGGTGCGGATGGAAAATATTAGATTTTTATAATTCTATTAATTGTCCTTTAGGCGCCAAGGAAGAATCTTTAATTAAAATATTAGAGGAAAACTTTTATCTTATTAAAAAGTTAGAAGCAATTTAAATGAAAATAATTCAAAAATATATTTATCAAAAAATAACTACTGTAAAGTATTATGATGTAAGATTTATAAAAAGATATATAACACTTATAAACAACTATTCATTAATTCAAAATGATATAATTAATAATTATGAGATTCATCACATTTTACCTAAATCATTATTTCCTGATGATAAAACTAATTCAGATAATTTAATAAAGCTACCACATAAAGCACATTATATAGCACATTATTTTTTATCTAAGATATATAAAGATAAAATGATATATGCGTTTAATTTAATGTGTAATAAAAATATAAAAAATAATAGAATCAAAAAATATAACAAGTTTGTATATAATAGTAATAAAGAATTATTTTCAAAAAATCATAGTGAATGGCACAAACTCGAGCCAAACAATGATGGTATAAGTAATAGTATATTAATTGGACAAAAGACTAAGAAAACTAAAAATTTAATTTCTGAAAATTATTATACTGAAATTTCACAAAAAAGTGCTGAGACTATGAAGAATACTATACAAGAAAATGGATTAACAATTGCTCAAAATAGGTCGTTGAAATCGGCAGAAACTATTAAACAAAATAATTCTCTAAAAGGTGCTAAATCTGCTAATGCTAAGGTTATACAGGTGTATAATAATTTAGATGAATTACAATATGAATTCTTTGGAGACTTCTTTAGTAAATCAAAAGAACTTGGTCTTCCGACTCGTGCGTTCAAAAGTTCATACAATAATAATTCAAAGCCAATATACACAACTAAATGTGGAATGTCTGTTGCACATAATAATGGGTACAGTGAGTATATTGGTTGGTATGCTGTTTGTGTTTGTAGAACAAGAGATTATCAATAGAACACTTCAGGTTCTATAATATAGCTCAAATTATTATAATCTTGAATATATATTTCATTTTCTTCTGTGCCGTCATCAAATGAACCTATAGATAAAAATTCAGAAAATGATGATAAATCATCATTATAAGATTTGTCAGAATATAATCTACTAACGAGTCCTTTCATATCCTCGAAATTTTTAGTATTACAAAATGGGGCAAACCCCAAAGCTAAACTCATAACCATATCATCATGGCAGTTTTCATCTGCTTGATATTTGTTATTTAACAAAATAAACGTATAGAATTCTTTTATAGTTTCTTTGTCATTTATTTCTAAATTATTATTTTCTATAAATAATCTAAGTGTTTGAAGGATTAGTTTCCTAGTTCTTGTGCCTGTTCTAAATCCTGGATATTTTTTCTTCTTTTTAGACCCAACATCTATATCATAATGTAAATTCTCATATTCATAATCGTTTTTCATTTGGTCTGCTATTGATTGACCCGAACCTTCTAGATTTTCTATTATTAAATATGGTTTGTTATAATATTCACACCAATCATTAATATATTCTGGCATTAATAAATAATCTATTTGTAATTGGGCTGCTGCCACTTGTACAAATTTAAACCCCGTTATATCAATTATTTGAACTGCAAATGCGTCTTTACCATCTTTAGCTGAATCAATTGACATGATATATTGGTGACCCTTTTCTGGGTGTTTATATATCTTTAATTTACCATCTCTAATTTCAAGTGGTTCTTTCGCAATAAACTTTGACAAAGAATCAGCATTTATTAGTGTATGTGATGAACCGATTGCGGCGTTTGCGTAATTTTGATTGAAATAGATAATACCATGTTTAGCTACAGTAATTTCTTTGAATACTTCAGGTTCCAGTAATATTCCCTTAGCATTATATCTAGGAACTCTTTTCCAATCCAAATCATATAAAATAAATCCATTAGTTCCAATTTTCAATACAACATTATAACTATCTTCTTCTTTAATTATATTATCTATTAATAATTCATTTGTTATTGCTTCTTTATCAGTTATAATAGTTTTATATTCTTTATTATAAAAATCTTTCAAATAACATTTATTACCATTCTTTAATTCAATAACATCATCAGGTTCTGCTATTATATTCTTTTTATTTTCTGCCGATTTAGTTATCTGATACCAGTGGTTCATACCGTTCATTGTTGAAATTATTATATTCTTTTTCCATGCTAACCCCGATTGAGAAGGCATAATAGAGTCAATAAATTCTTCCCATCTGTTCGATCTCACGAACCCCGCCTCATCACAGACTAAAATAGAAATAACGAATCCCCTGAACGCATCAGAACTAGGAACATCGGTCATAATTCTCATTTTTGATTCATTTTCAATAGAACCTTTATTCCAAACTTCTGTTCCTTGTTGCATCCAAATCGGTAACGATATAATCATATTTTTTGTAGTATTTAAAAATTCTCTTGCTTGCGAACCTTTATTCCCTACTATACCAATATTTAATTCTGCCGTGAAATTATACATCCATGTGAGATATATGCCTGTGGATACCGATTTACCGCTTTGTCTACTCATTTTTCCTGCTATATTTTCATGTTCGTCTGGTAATATCGTGTCTATGAATTCGTTTTGATAATCTCTGATATCTGGAAAATTAACTCCTTTTGGTGTTACTATTTTAATATAATTATCTTTGAAATAATGAATATCGTCTGCACATTTTTGTAATTCCTCGATATGAATCGGAGATAAATCTAACTTTGTAAATTTCTTTTTCAAAGCTCTATTACCGTCGAACGATATTCTATTCCCAAATGAATCTAAATAATACTGTTCCGAATCTTTAGGAAAATCTAGAATTTCAAGAGCAAGATGTTTTCCTTCGTTTCCAAAAGATCTTAATTCTTCAAGAAGTTCTCCTGTAATTTGATCTTTATTATTTTTCAAGAATTCAATGATGTCTGGATTGAATATCTCTTTTAATGTTTTCATATTTTTATCCTATTATTCTTTTATATAGAGACTGGATAAAATCTTTTACGATTTGTTTTAGATTTCTTTTTAGAATTGGTCTTTCAGTTTTAACAGGTTTTTCTAAAATAGTATATTCATTTACTTCATAAAAATCTTTTGGAGTTTCTGGATTCCTTTCAAGAATAATAACTTTACAATTTCTATCAGCGTATAACGATAGAGAACAACTATTCAAACAACCTCTTAAATTACTTGGTTTAATCGTAGATGCGGTTTCAAGAATTAAACAACTTAAAGATATTCCTCTAAAAGAGTTATCGTCCGCGAGAGAAATGATAACTCCAGAACCATTTTCAGCACGCATTGAAGTTTTTAAATTTCTAGATTGTACTCTCATCCACTCTGGCAAATGTTCGTATAAGTTTGTTGCGTTAGAAATAAATTGTTTAGCAAAATCCAATTTACTAGATCCAACGCCAATAGTCTTGTTTGCATGGAAATTAAGTAACCACAAAGCGTATACTACAGCAGCATAAGATTTCTTAGTAGCTCTACTCGAAGTTAATTGTACTTTTGGATTCTGTAAAATCCCAGTGATTAGTTTATCTTGAAGAGGGTCTTTATTTAAAATAATCAAATAATTATCTTTAAAATATACGATATCTGCTCTACACTTTTCTATTTCTTCGAAATGAATATCTTGAATCTGTTCCGACTCGGATATATCTAAAATATCTAACGCAATTTGTTTTCCAGATAGTCCAAAAGATCTCAACTCTTCTAAGATTTCTGTTGTTATTTGTGATTTATTATTTTTTAAAAACTCAATTCTTTCTAGATTATATTTTTCTATTAATTGTTTCATTGTTATCCTTTTTAGTTTATTTATATTTAAACATAAATAAAATATAATTTTAACCTATATTTAATAATATTTATTATATAATTCTATAAAATTATAAAGGAATCACATGAAATTAGATATACCCGACCAAGAGATACGCGCACTTATTCAAAAACACTTTCCATTCGCCGCGATAAGAGACATACAAACAGAAGCAATATTTAAAATTATTCAATCTCTAGTTCAAGAAGATAAGAAATATTTTATCCTAGAATGTCCAACTGGAGGAGGTAAATCCGCAATTGCTGTTACCGTATCCAGAATTCTAAAAGAATTATTTCAGATGCGTAGTACGATTTGTACGAGCACAATTGGATTACAAGATCAGTATTTGAAAGATTTTCCGGATTTAGCTAATCTGATGGGTAAAACTAATTACGAATGTTCAAGAGCAGGGCATAAGACTTTAAAATATAACGAATTAGCTTGTACTGATTTGCAATCTTTGAAATTATGTAACCCCATAAGAGACTGTCCTTATGTTAAAGCTAGAAATTTTTGGCAATACGAATGCGACCATAGAATAACAAATACTCATTTCTTAGTTGTGGCTTGTACATCAGTATATTCTGGGGTAGAAGAAAAAGCTCGTACTCCATTTACTGTGGTTGACGAAGCTCATACTCTCCCAAATATAATGTTAAGTCATAGCTCTTTTAAAATTGAACCAATAGATCTTGCGGATATCTATATTGTTGAATCTGGAGATGAGATGTTGGTAAACGAATTCAAAAAATTACAAACGTTATTATTGCGAGCTTTCAATATATCTAAGAAGCAAGACGCAGATTGTATTTTGACTGGTTCTGGAGAATTAATAGAATTGAGTTCAAAAATTATTGGATTAGTAGATAGATTGACAGACGAATTGTACGAGATAAAAGATGATTATAGAACTAGGTACGAACTAGATAACGGTATAAATCCCGGAGATTGTACGTCGTTGCAAGATTTTAAAAGATTATATTCTAGATTAAGATACCCGAATTACGTTAATAAATGTATCGAGTTACTTGAATCTCTTCACGATATTCACGAAGTTCTTTGCGAATTTTCTCCGGACGAAAAGATAATCGCGAAATCAACATCAAGAGAAATGGTTGAAATTTGCCCAGTAACTGCAAAATCAATCGCATGGTATACTCTTTTGAGAAAATCAGATAAATTTTTATTCATGAGCGCGACAATTTGCGGTATGAATGATTATGTTGAAGAATTAGGATTAGATCCGTCTGAAGTTGCTGTACTTTCTATGAATAGTCCGTTTGATGTATCTAAGAGAAAAATAACGTACATTCCTGTTGCTAAATTTTCTTATGCTAATAGAGAAGAAGCTATCGATAATATTATAACTACTTCAGATAAAATTATCGATATAATGTATAATTATTATGGAAAACCGGTAAGAGGATTGATTCATTCGGCTACTTATGCTAATGCAGAAATATTTGCCGAAAAATCAAAACACTCTGATAAAATTCAAACTCCTAAAAACATAAGAGATGCTATTAAATTGACTCAATCTAAAGAAGATGATTTAATTCTTGCTAGTCCTACGATTTACGAGGGAATAGATTTCAAAGACGATCTTGCTAGATTTCAGATAATCATAAAAGTTCCATACGATTCATTAACGGATCCTCTAAAGAAATATACCATGAAGTACAATCCTAAGAAGTACTCTAAAGAAGCAGTTATCAAATTGGTACAAGCTTACGGCAGAGGAACAAGACACGAAGAAGATTATTGTCAAACATTTATCTTAGATGCAAATTTTGAATCAATTCTTTATTCGATGCAATTACCTCTTTGGGTAAAATTAGCAATTACTAAACATGAAAAGAATTAATACTATTTAATAGTATTTTAAGGTTCTTTATAATATAATAACGAATATAAACTAAAAAGGAAATCAAATGATTAAAAATGTTAAAATGCAAGTAACTCCAGAACAAACTAGAATGATTCAAAAGATAGTTTTTGACAACACAGGTACTTGGGATAATAAAACTAAAACATGCAATTGGTTGATAGTAACCGCTGGCGGAGATATCTCTTGGGGAACCACGGATGTATTGAAATGTTATTCTGAAATTTCAGCAGAAGAATTTATCGCAGACTCGATGGATATCTTCCCAATTTATAAAATGCAAAAAGATGGAAATTTCATAGTCGGATTTGACGGTAATAGTTCTGGTCGAGTTTTTTGGGTTAAATCTGAGTCTGATTCCGAGTATAAAGTAGGCGAATATAGAACAGATTGGGTCGATTTCGCCGATTATAATTGGAGAGGTGTGGATGATATCGGGGAGTATTTGTCGCAGACACAACCAAATGCCTCGATCGAAAACGACCATGAAGATCTTGTAACAGTAGAAAAAGATATTACGCAAGATATCCAACCAGGAACAATCGTCCTAGCTACTAGAAAAAGTACTTCTGATAAATTCCAAGACTACTCTTGGCAAGGAATGTATTACGGTAAATTGAACGACCATTACTTATTGGATTATAATGGGACTCATTATCAAGTTGCAGATACGGTAGAAATAGTTCCAACATTAACAAAGAAAGAAGCAAAACAAAAGATTTCTGAATTATTTGCTAATCCTAAAACAGTTTCTAGTCAAAAGATTAGAGATATTATAGATTTAATAGAAATATAATGAGTTTATGGACTAATTACAAAACAATAGAATTTCATACAATAGAAGGTAGATATAAATTATTTCTATCTGGAACGCATTTAAGAATTCAAGACATGGATGCGAGTTTAAATGGCGGTAGAATTATATGGGATACTATGTACCGAATTGATATGTGTGGATTTTTAGAAGGATATTTAATTGATTTTAATGCAAGATTCGCATATATTCTATCTGAATGTAAAACTCTAAAACAAGCAAAAGAATACGTTGAATCTAAATTTTTATTAGGATAGATATTTTTAATAAAAATATAAGGTTCTTTATAATATAATATCT
>JACCDZ012079339.1_pt1 | contig 10414 bp, 4 predicted proteins | sample 7449551 | NCBI WGS metagenome assembly JACCDZ01 (sample SAMN15323452, study PRJNA562643) | freshwater metagenome | isolation source: river surface water | place: USA:Blue River Watershed | collected 2017-08-18
GCCTGGGCATGTTCGTGCGCCACCGCTGGAGTAGTTGGGCGCAGCGTTTCGAGCCGCGCGCCACGCGCATTGCGACCGTGCTGTTCGTGCTTATCGTGGTGCTGGCTGTCGCGAAAAACTGGCACTTGATGGGCGACAACTTCGCCACGCTGGCGCCCTTTGCCCTGCTGCTCAACCTCAGCATGCTGACCGTGGGTTTTACGGCAGCGTGGGCCGTACGCTTGTCACGCCGCCAGTCGATCACGCTGGGCATTGAAACCGCCGTACAGAACGCGGCACTGGCGCTGGTGATTGGCGCCACCGTACTCCAGGACGATGCCATGGCCATTCCCGGCGCGCTCTATGGCGTCATCATGTATGTCGGGGGCTTGCTGTTTGCGCTGACCATGCGCCGCCTGCAGCCCGCCGACACTCCCACCGCCTGACTCACCCGAAGGAGCTCCCCATGCCGAACGGCGCACAAGCCCTGATGAAAACCCTGGTCGATGCCGGCGTTGAAGTCTGCTTCACCAACCCGGGCACCAGCGAAATGCATTTCGTGGCCGCGCTGGACGACGAGCCGAAGATGCGTGCCGTGCTGGCGCTGTTTGAGGGCGTCGCCACCGGGGCTGCCGACGGTTACGCGCGCATGGCCGACAAGCCGGCCGCCACGTTGCTGCATCTGGGCTGCGGTCTGGGCAACGGCCTTGCCAACCTGCACAACGCACGCAAGGGCAAGGTGCCGGTGGTGAACATTGTCGGCGACCACGCGACTTACCATGTCAAATACGACGCGCAATTACAGTCGGATATCGAGACCGTCGCGCGCAATGTATCGCCGGGATTTGTGCGCACCTCGCAGAGCACGGCCGGGTTGTGCAAGGACGCGGTCGATGCCATCGTCGCTGCGCGCGGCCTGCCCGGGCAAGTCGCCACGCTGATCCTGCCGGCCGACGTATCCTGGGGCGAAGGCGGTGCACCTTGCGCCATGCCTGCGCCTGTTGCGCCCGCCGTGGCCGACGACACCATCGTGGCCGCGATTGCCGATGTCATTCGTTCCGGCAAGAAAACCGCCCTGCTGCTGGGTGGCCGCGCCCTGCGCGAACCCAGCCTGCTCGCCGCTGCCCGCATCGCCGCCCACAGTGGCGTGAGGCTGCTGGCCGAAACCTTCCCCACGCGCCTGGAGCGCGGCGCCGGCCTGCCGCCGGTGGAACGCATCGCCTATCTGGCAGAACTGGCCGGCGTGCAACTGGCGGACATCGAACACCTGATCGTGGTCGACAGCAAACCGCCGATTTCGTTCTTTGCCTATCCCGGCAAGAAGAGCGTGCTCACGCCGGAAACCTGCACCGTGCACACGCTGGCCGCCGCCGACCAGGATGCGGCCGGCAGCCTCGACAAGCTGGCCCGCGCGCTGGGTGCCGCCAACGCCACGCCACAGCTACAGCCTGCGCAACGCCCGGGCAGTCCGCGCGGCCGGCTGACGGCCGAGAAGGTATGCAAGGCGGTCGGCCACCTGCTGCCCGACAACGCCATCATCGTCGACGAAGCCATCACGTCAGGCCTGATGCTGCCGGTCATGACCGCTGGTGCGCCGCGCCACGACCTGATCACACTGACAGGCGGCGCCATCGGCCAGGGCCTGCCCAGCGCCATCGGTGCCGCGATTGCCTGCCCGCAACGCCCCGTGCTCGCGCTGATCGGCGACGGCACCTCGATGTACACCATCCAGTCCCTGTGGACCATGGCGCGCGAGAAGCTCAACGTCACCACGATCATTTTCAACAACGCGTCCTATTCGGTGCTGAACATCGAACTGGAACGCGTGGGCGCCGAATCGATCGGCCCCAAGGCCAAGTCACAGCTCGACCTGAACGGCCCGGTGCTCAACTTCGTGCAACTTGCACACGGCATGGGCGTGCACGGCGTACGCGTGAGCACCGCCGAAGACCTGGTGAAGGCGATGGAATATGCCTTCAGTCACGCAGGCCCGCACCTGATCGAAGTGATGGTGCCGGAGTCGCTGAATGGCGTGAAGCGCAAGATACTGCCGTGGGTGCTGCGCTCGCTGCCCAGCCTGCCGCTGCCGGTGACCCGCGCACTCAAGCGCAAGATTGCACCCTGAGGCGAGTACAGGAAAAAGCGGCATGCTCGCACGCCTCATTGCCAGGCACTGCGCAACTGGACTACAACCGCAGCATCTCCTGCTGACGACAACACCCCATGCGCCGCCCCGCCCTGCCCGTGATTGACCCTGACCGCTGCACCGGCTGCGGGCGTTGCGTGGCCGCGTGCCCGGAGCATGTGTTGTGGCTGGAGACGGAAAACCCCAGCGGCTTTGGTGACAAACATGCCGTCCTGCATAACGTGCCGGGCTGCACAGGCTGCGCAAAGTGCGTGGTGATCTGTCCGTTTGATGCGATTGCAATGTCGCGCACGCGCCACCCTCACAAATGAGGTGGCCGGCTGCCGGGCACCACCGGCAGGACAGCTCCCACACCAATCCCAAACATCATTTCGGCCTGCTGCACGGCAGTTTCCAGTTCATCCAGCGACTCGTCCATATAGCCGATGAGCCGTTGCGGATCGCGCAGGGCCTCCGGGGTACTGGTGATGCTGATGGACAATTCATCTCGATAGCTGAGCACCACCATGGTCAGCGCCATGCCGTCAAAGACGCCGGCCATACCTGTAAAGCCGCGCATCATGGCGCCATCCAGATACAGCGGCACCGGCGAGCCCGGCACATTGGTGATGACCATGTTGAACATGGGCGGCATGCGTCGCGCCGTATTGCCCTGCGCATAGCGCGACAGGAAGTGCGCGGTGGCGGCATGCGGCAGCTGGTCGAACAGGGCCTCGACGGTCATCTCACGGCTGTAGTCCTTGGCACAACGGGCGCTCTCGTGAATCTGCTGCAGGCGCTGCAGGGGATCGTCAATGTAGGTGGCCAGCCGGATCAGCATGGACGACACCTTGTTGCCCAGTGATTTTTTCTGGTCGTGATTGCGCTTGGAGATGGGCGCCATTGCCACCAGCGAGCGCGCCGGCATGGCGCCCTCATCCTCCAGATAGCGGCGCACCGCACCGGCACAGACCGCCAGCACCACATCATTCACGGTCAGGCCGGGCACACGGTTCTTGAGCTGCTTGATGCGCGGCAGTGACAACCCGGCCGTGCAGTACACACGCTCCCCGGTGATGGGCGCATTGAACGGCGTGCGTGGCGCGGTGAAGTAGTAGGGCAACAAACGCTCGCCCTCGCTTACCGTGCGCTGCAGGAAGCGTTGCCCCAGCATCTGTGCCGAGCGCTGCAGCTCGCGGCCCTGCGCCTGCCATGCCGGCGCCGTCCGGAGCTGGCGCATCAGCATGGCCACCTGCCCCGGCGGGGTTTCAGGCAGCCAGATATCGCGCGGCAGGGTGCGCGGAACGACATCCTGATCGAGCAGGCCGGCAATCACGGCTTCGGCCGACACCCCGTCCAGAGCGGCATGGTGCACCTTGATGAGCAGGGCAAAGGCCCCGCCCTTGTGTGACGCACGCCGACGGCCACTGCTGGCCGACTCGACAAAGACCAGCTCCCACAACGGCCGGTCGCGACGCAGGCGCTGGCTGAAAAACGCGGCGCTGAACTCCTGCAGGCCTTCGTTGGTAAGCGGCGCATCCACCGTCTCGTGGCGCAGATGATTGTCCAGACTGAAGTTCTCGTCCTCCACCCACCACGGTGCATCCAGATGCCAGGCCGGCATCACCACGCGCTGGCGGAATACCCGTGCCGTCTGCAGACGCGCCGATACATGCTTGCGCAAGCGCTCAAAGGTCATACGACCCTGCGCCAGTGCGTCGAATATCAGGACGCCGCCGACATGCATGGGGGAATGGTCGTTCTCGAGATGCAGGAAAGAGGCATCGAGATTGGTCAGTTGCTGCATGGTCATCTCCACAAGCGTGAACACTTGTTCACTTGCGCAGACTCTAAAGCGGACCGGCCTGATACTGGCTTGACGGCGGTCAAGTTCGTCCCGGGAGGATGACGGGGGCATTGCCGCATGAAAAACACCTGTTGTGGCAGGCTCCCCCGTGAATACGGGATGGCTCCGGCAACGCAGCCGCGGTAATGTTTGCAAAAAGCCATCCAGCGTGGAGGACCCATGCGCCGTCTGAGTTCCTTATTGCCAACACTGTTGCTACCCCTGCTGTTCGCGCCGGCCGCCCACGCCGACCGCGCCGGCGATCTCATGCTGCAGGAAGCCCTGCTGCGCCAGTACTCCACTGCCGAAGCCGAGCAGCGCTACGAGGCCTACCGCAAGAACCCGGATGCGGCCACCCAGGCGCTCGGCAGCGGCATGAGCAACCTGGTCGGGCGCATGTACCAGCGCAGCCAGGAACGGGTAGCCGCCGCCGCTGCCGTGCAGGAAACGCGCGACCGCTTCTGGCAGGCCGTGCTCGACGGCAAGGACATCCAGCTCCGCAACGGCGATGACCGCCGCCTGCTGGTGCAGCTGCTGGAGGGCAAGTCCAATGAAGGCTACTGGCCGGCCACGCAGCGCCTGGTCGAATACGCGCTGTGGCTGCGCCCGGGATCGGAAGCGGTGTTCGAGCAGCCGATGGAGCCGCAGGCCGCCTTGCTGCTGCGGCGCGCGGCCTATGGCACCGAGGGCCATTACGAGTACTGGGCCAGCGGCCTGCTGGCCAAGCTCTACCTGGTCGGCCGCGGCGTGCCCCGCGACGAGGAAGAAGCACTGCGCCTGTTCACCCTCTGCGCCCAGGGCGTCGGCCAGATCCAGTCCAGTGGGGGTGCCCTCGGCGGTCTGGAAGACACGGCCGCCATCCGCGCGCGCTGCGGCTTCAATGCCGCGCGCATCTGGGAAAAAGGCTGGGGCGTGGATGTCGACACGGCGAAGGCCGACAAGCTGCGCCAGGACGCCACCGCCTTCTACAACAAGATCAAGAGCTCGCAGCTCAGCGTGGCGCAGGTCGAGGAGACTATCCGGCCATGAAGACCTCCTTTCACCGCTTGGCCCGCCTGCTGGCCACCACCACCCTGCTGCTCTGCACCGGTGCCTGGGCCGCCGACCCCAGCCTGCGCTTTGACGACAATTTCTCCACGCCCGGCAACTGGGCCGGGTTCAGCAAGCCCTACGGCACTCTCACCGTGAGCGACGGCCTGCTCAAGGTCACCCGGGGCGAGGGCAAATACCTGGTGGCCGAGCAGCCGGTCAGCGTGCGCCCCGCCGCGCGCTGGCGCGCGACCATCGATGTGAACTTCACGGACTACGCCGCCGACGACAAGAAGGCGCGCGGCGGCATCAGCCTGAGCGGACCGCTGGGTGACGGCTTCTATGTGATGCTCGACCCGGAGGGCGACGTCAAGGTCCTGTACTTCGACGGCAAGGCCTGGGTCGACAACGACCCCCTACCCTACACGCGCGCCACCGCTGCCAAGCTCGGCAAGAACGTCCGCAACACGCTCTCCATCGAGCGCGAGTCCGGCTACTTCCGCATCTACGTCAACGGTGTGCACGTGGGGCGCACGCGCATCATCGATTTCACGCCGCGCAAGGTCGGCATCGTGCTGACGTCGGCTGGCGCTCTCACCGCCGAATTCGACAACCTGCGCCTGGACGAGCTCGGCATCGACACGCGTTTCTCGCGCCTGATCAACAACGATGGCACGCCCGGCGCCCGCAATCTGCTGGTGGACTACTTCGACCGCAAGCGCGGCCAGGAGGAAGGCTGGTGGGTCGGCGAGGATGAGTCCAGGCGGGCCGAGGTGCGCGACGGCCGTTACTTCCTGACGTTCAAGCATGAGGGCCAGAGCAACTGGGTGACCAGCGACGCCGCCGGGGACCGCAGCAAGCTCGATGACTACGGGGCGTCCTACGCCGGCTACCAGATCAGCGCGCTGATCAAATCCGAGGCCGGCGACGACGAAGCCAGCCGCGGCATCCTCGCGCTCGGCGAAAAGGCGGACAAGGATGTGTACACGCCCTATGTGGTGCTGAAGGTGTCGGGCCCGCACTTCCAGGTCGTCCACTCCGACGGCGCCGGCACCGACCACAAGCTGGTGGGCTGGACCGAGACGCCCTCGCTGAACCCCAAGGGTGCCAACCGCCTCAACCTGACCGAGACCGGGGACGGCCGCCTGCTGATCTTCATCAACTCCGACTCCCAGACGACGGTGACGATGCCGCAGTTCTTCCGGATGACGGCGCCGGGCGTCTTCATCTCCGGCCAGCAGACCATCTCGGTGGACGAGTTCTACGCGCGGGAAATCTGACACCCGTCACCAACCTGAAACAGAAAGGCCACCTTGCGGTGGCCTTTCTGTTTGAACGGGATGGCTCGCTCAGAGATCCAGCGACAGCGACAGACTCAATCCGTGACTCGCATCATCGTCAGCCTGGCTGGAGACTGAAAAGCCCAACGGCTTTGGTGACAAGCATGCCGTACTCCATGACATGCCGGGGTGCACGGGATGTGCAAGGTGCGTGGTGATCTGTCCGTTTGATGCGATTGCAATGAAGCGGATCCGGCCCCTCACCAATGAGTTCCAAGTAGCCGGAAATCCCTGGCCGACCTGAAACCCGCCACACCAAACGTCATCTCAGCCTCGTTAATCACGCACTGTAGTCTCTGGCCCAACAGGCACTGGCATGTCTCTACTGCAGATGCTGCAGGGAATCATCAATGTCAGGCGCCGTCAGAAATGCGAGTTCACGCAGTCAACTCGCAAATCAGTTGTTTTTATAAATCATGTTGCTGTGGGGGCTCGATGAAAGGCAGATCGGCATGAGCGGCTGCATCTGCAGCATCCGTCGCATGGTCGTTCGCTGGTTCAGGCACATCGGTATGCGTATGAGTGAAGTCGTGACTCATGCCGGCCAACAACTCCGACGGCAAAGGATGTTGGTCGGGAAGAGCAAGTGTCGTCGGGTCTATACCGACAGCACTCAGGTAGCCACTCAACTCAGCATGAGCAGGCTGTCCATTCTCAGCACCTTCCGAAGTCCCCATTTCATGCAAAGCAACAAACTGCAGGTAATCATGCAGCGGGCTCTCCGGAACCAGAGCATGCGCCCCCCCTTGGGCAACATCTGCGTTTTCGTACACCAAATTCGAATCGGTGCCAGCGGCGACAGCTGTCACATGGTTTGAACTTTCAGTGTTCTCTGTGTCATGCACTGTACTTGCGGGATGGTCCGAATGGATGACGATGATGTCATCCCCCCCAGAATGGTTGCTCAGACTGAAAGTGGGGTCATCATGTTGCTGATTGATATCTCCATCTGGCACTGGAGCAGGCGCCGGTGAACCACCGCCCGGCGGTGCAAATAACGGTACGCTGATCGGATGAACAACCTGGTCTTCCGGATTGCTGGTGCTCGCAACCTGGCCAAGGTAGGAAACACGGAGATACCCTTCATCTCCCGCGTTGTGCAGCCAAGGCTTGATCTCGCCACCGGGATTTTGCGGATTGAAAACCTGAATCCAGTTTGCTCCTGGATTTGCGTTATGAAAACTAACCAATGCGCCAAGGTAAATACTTGAAGACCCGGTCCGCGGATCCACGTTGACCTGGGTACTGGCATTGCCTTGGGGATCAGTCAACACGATGCCAGCACCGTTGATGGTGAGCTCCACATTGTTCAACTGCCACGCATTTCCTGCCTGCATGGCGTGCGCGACTGCGACATAGGCCGGGTTGCCTGTCGCCAAAAAGGTGTCGATCAACTGCTGATAGACATCACCCGACTGCACAACATTTGACTGCAACACATGGTTTGTTGGCGGAGCCTGGATCAAAGCAGGTCCGTGGAGTGTGGGAGGCATCGGCTCATCGACACCGGCGACGGTCACAAAGATATTGTGCCGGGTGCCATCGACCGACTGCACGGTAATGGTGTCACTGACCAACTGCCCCGCATTCAGGTTCTGGATTGCGGCCTGACTGTTATCCGCGCGGTATATCCATTCCCCTTGTGCATCGATATCCAGAGTGCCATACAGTCCATGTAACCCCTGCTGGGCCACAAAGTGATTTTCTCCGGTATCAATATCGATGATTTTCAGGCGACCACTGGCCTCCAGCATACCGCCATGTACCGATTGGTCTTCACGCACGATTTCGTAGTCGTCACCGCTGATCCGGGCTCCATCATTGCTGCCGGTCACCTGGATTCTGATCCCGGTTTCCGTGAAGCCCCCCCCGTGGCCGCCCGACACTGTCACGGGAATGTCGATGCTGAGCACTTCGCCTTGCTTCAGGTGCTGGTACTCGGTGTAACTTGGCGAGAACGAATAGCTGCCATCAGCACTCAGCTGAAAACCCGGAATGTGCGCAGTCGTGCTGTAGGTATAGGTCGCAGCGGGCGAGGCGTTGGTCAGTTGCACCTGCCCCGAAGCAAGTGCGCCATCTTCGACAGCCAGCAAGGTTCTCACTGCCAGATGAGCTAGATCGTCTGTCCCGTTGATGTTGATGTTCAGTGTGTGGGCCGTGCCGTCAATCGAACGGACCACCAGCGTGTCCGAGAGGGATTGCCCGAGGTTCAGCGCCTGTACCGCCGGGTCAGCATTGTTGAGCTGGTACGTCCAGCTGCCATCGGCCGCCAGCGTAAAACTACCGTGAGCACCGTGCGTACTCGACTGCGCCTGGAACGCAGCCTCGCTAGCATCAGGGTCGACAATAGTGAGTCGCCCGGACGTTATAAGCCTGCCGTCCTCAGTCACGGATCCGCGATCAGCACCAGCGACGACGGCTCTGTCGTTGCTACCGGTGACGGTAATGAAGAGGGGCTGGGTATCCGTCGCGCCGCTGCCGTCGGTGACGGTGATGTCTATGGCGACATTGAGGCGCTGGCCTTGGGCGAGGTGCTGGTAGGCGGTGTCGCTGGGGTCGAAGGTGTAGCTGCCGTCCGCATTGAGTGTGAAGCCGGCCACCGGGTGTGCGAGACTGAAACTTTGCGTGTCGCCCACATCGGTGTCGCTGGTCAGAACTTTGCCGCTCACTTGCGCGCCGTCTTCGGCAACACTGTGACTGCGCACGAGCAGGCTCGGACTGTCGTTCGTGCCCCGAATGGTGACCGCAATGGTGTGCGTTGTGCCATCGGCACTGCGGACCGTAAAACTGTCCGTCAGCGTGGCGCCAACCTTGAGCTGCTGGATCGCGGCCTGACTGTTGTCGGCGCTGTATGTCCAGTGACCCGCCTGATCGAGGCTGAAGCTGCCGTAGGTGCCTGCGGCATTGGTCTGCGCGGTGAATTGGTCTTGGCCCACATCTGGGTCTGTCACCGTGAGCTGACCACCCGTTTCGAGCTTGCCTGCGGTGAGGTTCGCGTCTTCCTTGACCGCACCCGTATCCACGCCGGCAATCACGGCGCCATCGTCCGTGCCTTTGATCTCGACACTGAGCAGGTGCGTCGTGCCGTCCGCACTCTTGACGGTGAGACTGTCGGTGAGCAAGTCATGGCTGTTCAGGGCCTGTACTTCGGGCTTGCTGTTGTCAAGCGTGTACGTCCACGTGCCATCGGCCGCCAGCGTAAAGCTGCCGTGCGCGCCAGCCGTGTTGCTCTGCGCCTGGAAGGCGGATTCCTGATCGTCAATGTCGCTGATGATGAGCTTGCCGCTCGTGCTGAGCTGGCTGTCTTCGGTCACCGCGCCTTTGTCCACGCCTGTGATGACGGCACCGTCGTTGCTGCCGGTCAGGCCGATGATCAGCGGCTGGGTGCTCTGCGCGCCTTGGCTGTCAGTGACGGTGATGGGGATGCTGAGGGTGAACTTCTGCCCTTGCGCCAGGTGCTGGTAGACGGTGTCGCTGGGGTCGAAGGTATAGCTGCCGTCCGCATTGAGTGTGAAGCCGTCGATGTGCGCTGTCGTGCTGAATGTGGCGGTGTCGCCCGTATCCGGATCGCTGACCAGTACATTCCCGCTGATCTGACTACCATCTTCTGTGACGGCATGACTGCGGACCATCAGAAACGGGGCGTCGTTGCTGCCGGCAATGGTCACAAGGACGGTGTGGGTCGTGCCATCGACGCTGGTGACGGTCAGGCTGTCGATGAGGCTGCTGCCCTTTTGCAGAGCGTCGACGCTGCTGTTGCGGTTGTCCAGTTTGTACGACCACGTACCGTCAGTGGCGAGCGTGAAGCTGCCGTAGCTGCCGGGGCTCTGGCTCTGGGCGGTGAAGGCCGATTGCTGGTCGTCGATGTCGGTGACGGTGAGCTGGCCGCTCGTGGTAAAGCGCGTGTCTTCAATGACGGTGCCGGTGTCGCCCCCCGCAATGACCGCGCCATCTGCGGCACCCGTCACCGTAATCGTCAGGTTCTGTGTGCTGGTCGCACCCGTGCCATCCGTGACCGTAATCGGAACGACCACATCCTGCGTCTGGCCCGCCGCCAGATGCTGGTACGCCGCATTGGATGGATCAAACGTGTAA
>JACCDZ011006610.1_pt1 | contig 10410 bp, 15 predicted proteins | sample 7449551 | NCBI WGS metagenome assembly JACCDZ01 (sample SAMN15323452, study PRJNA562643) | freshwater metagenome | isolation source: river surface water | place: USA:Blue River Watershed | collected 2017-08-18
CCACACCACGCACTTGACAGCCGGCCTGTGCTGGTGTACACTGGAGGCATGGGTGGACAGACAGCCGCCCTACACCACATTGACCACAAGTGTGGCGCGGATGCCACAGTGCCCACTTGACAGACGGCTTGTGCTGGTGTACACTGGACGCATCGACTCACCCACACCACACACCACACACCCCCTAGGAGGCACACATGCGCAAAGAGATCAAGGCCGCCGTCGCGGCGGTAATCGACACCCTCGGGCAGTACAATCTAACCGTCACAAGCGACGGCACACACATCACAAATGGCAGGTTGAGCGTGCGCATCCCGATTAGCGTAAACGCCAGCCGCGCACTATCCAATTGGAAAGCGCAAACCGTTAATCGCTTCCTAAAACCCGCCCGTAATTAAGGAGATCACCATGTCTGAAATCGAAAACCTTGAAAACGACAAAGAGCCTGTTGTAAACGTGCAACACGATGGCACGCACGCCTTTGTCCCCCTGCGGTCAATCTACGCTGCATGCGAGATAATCGCACCGTATACCTGCAACCTTAACAACACTCCCGAAAAACTGCGCGCCGCAATGCTCTGGCATGTACTGAATGCGCCCCCTGTGAAAGAGCGGCGGCGTGCTGCACTGCCTGCTGAGAGCATTGTGCGTGACGCCCTGATTCACTTACAAAGTCACGATCACTTGCCTGTTAGCTTGCCTGTTAGCCTTGAACGACTGCATTTGACGGCTGTCGCTGCTGCGCCAATCAACAACGTGGAGGCGCTGCTGTCAGCCATCGCTGATCTGCCTGAGCTGGCTGGCTATTGGTAGGACGAGGCCGGGGTGTGGCATCCGCGCCACACCCTACGCTTGACAGGCCGCCGGTGCTGGTGTACACTGGAGGCATGGATGGACAGACAGCCACCCTATACACACACACACACACGCCACCTGTGGCATCCGCGCCACACCAGGGGTTGACAGCCAGCGCTCACCCTGCTAGACTGGAGGCACTGGATCACACACCACACAGCGCAAGGCGGCTTGCATGCCGCGTCTACCGTAGGACGCCTTGCGCTGTGTGTGGTAAGAACGCCACACATTGCACTTGACAGCGCCGCAAGGTGCTGGTACACTGGATGCACAGCCTGACCGAACGCTGACACCAAGCGCCGCACCCCACTGTGGCACACACGCCACACCTGACGCTTGACAGCCGACCGCCTTGCTGGTACACTGGACGCATCAGATGACGCCGCCCAGCGCACGCCACCTGTTGTATGAACGCCACACCTGGGGGTTGACAGCCAGGACACACTGTGGCATACTGGATGCACTGACTCACCGAGCCAGCTAACACACACTCACCCGTATAGGAGCCTTACCATGTCTAAGACCGCCACCAACACCAAGACCAAGACCGCCGCTAAGACCGAGCGCATTTACCGCGAAATGAGCGAACCGTTCATGACCATTGCCGGCGACAACGACACCGAAACCACGCTTAACGCCACCGTTGTTACCGTGATTGATCCCAAAACTCAAACCAAAACGTACTCGTTTGCGGTAAAGCGCGGCACGACCGGCGTCCGCAATGATGGCACCGAATGGCACCGCTGGACTAGCGTTACCCTGCCGCTGGACGTGGATGTGCTGGACGCCATGATCGAACGTGTGCAAAAAATCCGCGAACAAATCGCCGAGAAAGGCACGCAAGGCGGTAAGGCTTACAAACTCAATGCCAAGGACGTCCAGTTCATGCAAATGCACGGCGACGATGCCGACACCCCGGCAGAACCCAAAGCCGCTAAGGCAGAACCCAAAGCCGCTAAGGGCAAAAAGGACACCCAGGAATCCGCGCCGACTGCTGCTGACGATGACGTCACCAAGACCGCCGGCTGGCTGGTAGAGAATGCCGGCAAGGTTGTCAATGGCGAAAAGTTCATCAAACACCTGATTAAATCGGCCGATGCCTACGGTGGCAAGAACGTCCTGCAAAAAGCCGGCAACGTGCTGGCCGCCAAATACGGCAAGGACAAATTGATGGGGCAGCCTGCAATTGAGACGATTGCCGCACATATCGCCGCGCTGTTTTTCAAGCCTGAAACCAAGCCGGAAACCAAACCTGCTGTGAACAAGAAGCCCGTGGTCAACATGCCGCCGGCGCTGGGTGACGACGAAGACGACGACGACGACGATGGCAGCAACACCCCCGCCAAGTCCGCCAAGCCGAAGGGCAAACCCGCTGCAATCGACCTGGCGGATGATGATCTGGAAGACCTGATCGGCGACCTGGAACTGTAACACTCAGGGCGTGTGTGATAAACCACACACGCCCTGTCTTTTTGAACGTCAAACTGTGGCGTATACGCCACACAATCTAACGCCTGCTATAGGCTAACCCACGGCAACGTCCGCCACCATCTGGAGATCAAACCATGTTTAACGCCCGCTACAAACCGACCATTATTACCGCTCAACCTGACATCTGCGATCTGCGCCAGGAATACAACGACAACGGTATGCACCGAATTGTGCATTCTGACGGCACCGCCACCCCGTTCGTGCCGTACCGCGATTTTGCGTATTACGGTGGCTATGTGTCCGTCACGGCCTTCTGGGCTGACGAAGGATTATATAGCGCTGCCGACTTTGCCTTGATGGTGGCGACTGGCGTAGTCGCCACTAAGCAACAGGCTGCGGACTTTGAGAGCGGCAAAGGCCGAGTTCTTATGCGCGACTTAGCGGATACCCCGGTAGCGGTATCCGTCGCCAATAGCCCGAAGGATTACACGAAAAAGCCGGTATCCGACTGCGATGATGTCATTGGCGATGATGTCATTGAATGCGAAGGCTGCGAAGAAGGCTGCGAAGGCTGCGTTTCTGGTGATGCTGACTGGAAAAAAGCGGCAAATATGCTCTCAGCGGCTGCAAAGCCCGTAACGCGGCACTGACGCTAAGAAAGGGGGGTGTGGCTTATAAGCCACACCCCCCTTCCCTATTGCCTAATTGTGAAAGAAAAAACATGCGTATTCCTACCGAGGTCACTACCGGCTTTCGCGTTATGCTGATTGACGCGCTTCTTGACGCTGGCGCTGCTGGACAGCGCGAGCGCTTTTTTACCACAGTCGAACTCATGGCGTCTATGCTGGACGTGTACATTAAAAATCTGCCTGATGGTGATATGCCTTATTGGTCTGGGTACACTACCAGGCTTTCAATTCTGGAAGACAAACTGAAAGAAGCCCGAGGTTCAGGTGTGCGTCGCTTTGTTGCTGAAAGCCGAATTCCGGCCGCATTTTGCGATGTGTTCGCAGCAGCAAGTACCTGCATTAAAGAAGATACCCAGCTTCCCGAAGTTCTGCTGGAAATTCTGGCCGAACGTGGCATCTTCCGTGGTACAACATCGCCGTTCTTTTACTCACCTGAAACCGCAGACAGCAAAGAAAAAAGGTTGGTTGGCGTAATACAACGTTTTAACTAACAGCAGCATAACCCAGAACAATAAGGAAAACTAGCATGTCCAAAACCGCAGAATTGAAATCCGCTGGTACTCGTTTCGTCATGAACTCAGTAGTGTGGAACGCTGGCGCTAAACTGGCGCAGGTAGTATATACCGCACTGGCGAAAATCGAGAAAAGCGGTGGCGTCCTGTCAGCGCAAAGCGCAGCATCCAGCGCGTGTGATTCGCCGCTGATGCAACGTGCTGTAACGCTTCTGATTGAGGATGATCCGCAGTACGCTAAGATTTGCGCTAAAGTCGAGCTGGCGCGTATCCTTGCCGACGTCAACATCGGCGTGCTTGTTGACGCCACCGAATTCAGCGAAAGCCTGGCTGAATTGTTCTGCGATACCCTCAACAAAGTCAACGCGGCAATGTTGGAACAGTACCATCCCGGTTATCGGGTTTCTCAGCTTGTGGTTGGTAAGTACCTACCTGTTGCAGGTAATCTGCCTTTCGAGAATCTGCCTTTCGAGGCGGTACTTAAAGGGCGCGGTAATAGCCGCTGCTACAAGATTGTTGGACGTGCTCACCCCGCGCTGACGTTCGATCACGACGGCAACCCGTCGCTGGATTGGCACCTTTCGTCTTGCGCAGAAGGAGCAACACCGCCGTCTAGAATCGGTACACGGGTTGTTAAGGATGACTACATCGGTTATGTTTTGGTGTAACTTTGGTGTAATGGAGATAAACATGAGCATTTCTGCCGCGTTAATTAAAGCACTGTGCGCAGACAGTGAGCGCCATTTTTGGGCGCTTCTGGCGAGCGCCGTTGAAGTACATCAAGCCTCTTTTCAGGAGTTTCCAGTAGAGACACCAATGTCTGTTATTGGAGACGGCGATTTTACACTGTCAGTGCATGACGCGCTGAAAGTTGCTGCGTCCGTGCTGAAATTCACGGACGAAGACAGTTTGAACGCGGTGGGTACACTGCTTTCTGCCAAGCACGCTGCGCTGTACAATAACCGTATGTTCGAGATTGCCGTTAATGCGCAAATCTACGACAGGTTTTGTCCGGACGCAGTTCCTATTACGCGCAGTGAGATCGGCGACCACATCGCCAAGTTGCTGCCGCAAGGTTGGAGTGTTAAGGGTGTAACTACCTGCGCAGCGTACAGCAAAAAGCGTGTGAACCTGCCGCCGCACACCCCCTATGTAGATTACCGCACTTTCGACTTAGGCGAACCCGTAGACTACTCGCGGGCGCTTGTTGTCCTACAAAACGGAGCACCGGAAAATGCTCTCGTGCTTGTTATCCCGAGCGTAACGTTCGGGTCAGATGGCGTACCTGAATGGCGGCACAAGTACATCACGTCAGCTAACGTGAAACTGCCGCTCATCGAAATCCTCGAATAGGAACCCCCATAATGTCCACCCCAATCGTTGAAAAACTGGGACACGAAACCATGTTCCCAGAGCTTTATTCTCACGCTAAACGGATCGCAGGAACTACCCAAACTGCTGATCCCGTTGTTGCTGTGCTGCAACGTCACGCGGTAAAGTACGCACTTTTGCGTTGTTTTCTGTGCGAGCCATTTCCAGTTTCCGCACGAGATCAATTGGACAAGGATGTCCTAGCTGTGTTGCGAAGCACCAGTCGCAGTCTGCCTACTAACCAAAGTATCCTCCTGCATTGCACGCCGTCACCTAGCGATGTTATTCCGAACTGGGACATGGACTTCATTAAGGTGCGCCCGATTTATAGTGGCGCATCTATCGAACTTCCGGTAGTAACGGGCAGTTTTGTTTTCCACGTTACATACTGCAAAGACGCAGTGTATCTGGTGGCGCTGGACAGCGCTTCTGTCCGGCTGGAGAACGGAACGTATGTAAACGTGCAGTTGAATGGCACGTTTACTTTTCTGTTCGACGCTCAAACTTTGAACGTCGTGAAAGAATAACCTGACAGCGCGCCCTATCGTCGCCGCACGCCCGAATCACAATCAAGTGGTAACTATCAACTTTTCACAGAAAGCAATATATGCCCTCAGCATTCGCAGAGGCGGTGCGTTTGCACCGCCACATCGCAAGTACCAACGGTATTCCGCTGGAAGCCTACCTTCGCTCCTGTGATACATACACAGGAGTTCAGGCAGAACTCATGAACTACGTTGCTGACGTGACCTGTGCTTCGGAACAAGTTAGCGATAGGCTGCTGTTTGCAGCGCACGTAGGGCGTGCGTTTTTCGCTGACTACGGTATGGACGCTTTTGCGTCCTACGACGATAACGACGAAACCGTTTATCTCACGCTGGTGGCAGTTCAGGCCGATGAAATGTCTGTGCATCTGTGTGAGCGGTTGGTAACGGCACTGCGCCGTTTGCAGCGCTATTGCCCGCACTACGCGGGTTGTCGTTTTGAACAAGTAACGCAGTTCGGCCTTTGCCGCGTTGCGTTTTACAAGGAGTGATGTATGGGAAACGCAAAGGTAAAAATCTCCAAGCGCGCCAGTATCAGTGGCTATGTGGCTATTGAAATCCTGGACTCTGATTCCGGTGCAAATGTGGTTGCGTTCATGGAACTGGAGGACTTCGCACAGGCCATTCTCGGCCGCGGTCGGGTTGATGCCGAAACTGAAGTGCGCGACATTCAGTTTTGGGGGCATACTCGCACGGCGGAGAAACGCACTTTGTCAGTTGGTTTGCTGCCGGGTGCGGGTGTCTCTGTTGACTCTCAGGCATATTGGGAAATGTTTCTGCGTGATAACGTGCAAGTGGAGCCAAACCAAGTTCTGGACTCGTACCTTGGAGCGGAGAACGCAATTCGTCGAGTAGGGGACTCAATCCACCTGGAGTACCGAGTTCTTACCTATACACCGCCAACGGAGGCTTGACTATAGATGTTTCGTTCAGCAGCATACTAGCGTGTGCTGCTGCGCAAACAAAAACTGCAAAAAAATCTCAACTATGCACTACATATTTTCTGCTGTAGTATGTGCAGGAATGTCTGTCGTAGAAACCGACGAAAAGCACCAGGCAATTCAACTGGCGCTTTGCGGTTTCTTTCTCGGTGTTTTGATAGTATATAACTGGAGGTAGCTATGGGGAATGAACTCGTTACGACTGTTATTCACGCAACAGGTGATTCCATTATTCAAGATGGCAGGTATAATGCCATGAAGTGGGCGTATAGTGTAGCGGACGGCGCAGTGACGATCACTGCGAGTGTGTCCGGCGTAACAAGCGGTTGGACTCCCACCATTGACGGCACGCCAACTGAGCGCGTGCTCAATCTGGATGCCGTGTACACGGTGGTAGTGCGTAATCTCACGCCGCTGCCAATCGCATGGTCTATGATAGACGCTGAGTACAACTACGCAGCCATGGACAAAAACAGAACCGTGTGGTTCTTCCGCGATAGACCTGCTATCGCTATTTTTCACATCGGAGAACCAGAAGACTGGCGTTCGCAGGCAAGCAGCGACGATACGACAACGCAGGCTAGGGGGCCTGTGTTGTATATCAATACTGATGGTGTGGTATGGTACAGCAGCCTCACCGCACGCAACCCTGAATAAACTATGGTTGCGTGACACCCACGCGGAATATATAAGGTTTCGTGAGTGTTGCAAAAAAGCAACACTCCACCTTGACAAGGTGGCCCACCTCGGCTATAATAGGTGGGTCGCTGGCCAAAGCCGGCTTATTGCTTGGAGAAAAAACCATGACTAAAATGCTTACTGCTACGGCAGGTAATGATGCCGCAGTGGACGTTGACTTTGAGCTTCCTGCTGATATGGAAGCCGAGGACATCTTTGCTGTTCCAGTCGTTGCCGGTCGTGTACAGCAGTTTGAATCAGAACAAGATAACCCGTTCGCAGAGGACGAGGAGGCTGAAGTAGACGATTTGCGCAGCTTTACTGAAGCTGAAGAACAGAGGCGCGAGCGACAGCTTTTCACGACAGTTCCCGCAACGGTTTCCGCAGAGGCTGTCTGCAATTGGATTGTGTCGCAGTTCTCTGAAAAAGCGCAAGCTGGTGAGTCGAACTCGCTGCGTTTCTTCACGAAAGAATGGCTCACCAAACTTATTGAAATCTTCGGTGGTGCGCCAGAAGACCGCGACGATGTTCTGAACCTCATCAAAACAACGCTGGAAATGCGTTGCGGGTTCTTCACAGTACCTGACAAACCCGATGTTGTCGGGGTTGTTATGTACCAGCGTCCTATCAAGACTATGACGGCGTTGCCGACGGTTGGCGCAAAGAAAGTTGGTTTGCACGTACCGCCGGCGCAGGCAACCATGCTGTCGCTGGAAGCTCGACGTCAAGGAATGACGGTATCTGATTATCTGGCGAGTAGTATCGCCGGTGGGGTACGTCTGAAAGCCGTGGCGGAAGCTCGCGGCGTATCTGTGGAGGAATTGCTTGCGCAGCTTAATCCCACTCCTAGCGAGTAACTTGGCAGCAGCTTCCGTGCTAGATGTTAGCGTCTTTGACGCAGTAAGTTTGGCACGGAACTGCAACCCAAGATTAACGCTTACACAAAGCCTGGTAGTGGCAGACGCTGTGTTCAGCGCTGCGAAAAAGTACAGCGTCAAGACCAGTACCCTACTTGGAATCATAACCGTTGAAAGCACGTTTGACCCATCCGCCGTAAGTTCATACGGTGCAGTAGGTCTTATGCAGGTAGTTCCTCGTATGCACCGCGATAAACTTGACGCGGTGAAGAAACAAGCAACCAACGTTAAAGACAACGTTGACGTTGGCACACAAATTTTGCAGGAGTACGTATCAAAGTACGGTAACGATCGTGGTTTGGTAAAGTATTCAGGCAAAGCAACCCGCTACGGAGAAAAAGTTCTCCGAGCATCATCACTAAAGAGGAACCAGCAATGTCCCAAGTAACTTCTTTTGAACAATTCGTAGTTCAGACCGCCGACCAGATCGGCGTTAGCTTGGCTAATAAAGCCGTAAGTCTGGTGAAAAACTACGATGTGTTCGGCGTAGACCCTGATTTTGCAGAGATTGCGTCAGCCCTGGCTGACAACCTGGTCAAGACTGAGCGCGAAGCTGTTACCGAGTTTGCTGCTCAAGTAGTGAAGGGAGAAGATGCCGAAGAAGGTGATGCTGACGCAGATGATGAGGTGCAGGATTACACGAATGCCTTGCTGGAAGGTCTGGCGGAAGTTGCTGTCGAGTGGTTGACGGCGGCACTGTATTGTCATTACATGGAACGGGATGGTCTTATCCCACACGAGAATTTGCTGGCTGCCGCAGTAACTGGCGTATTCGTTGCAGAACTCAACATCGAAGACGGCGAAGAAGACGATGACGACGAAGAAGAATCTGACGCACCTGAAGTCGAAGACGACGAAGACGACTACCAGTAACACCCCCGCGAAGTAACAACAAACCCCTTCTGCCTTGACAGAAGGGGTTTTTCTTTTGAGAAATTTTGAACAAGGAGTTTCCAGATGTATACCATTCCCGTTTTCGTGCCTGAATACAAGAACACTACTCAACGCGACGCTACCGACGGCGTGTTCAGCCTGACAACCACAACGATCAAAACAGTTACTGCCAGCAGCGCGATCAATTCACTGCTGGCGAAGTACGGCGGCAGCAGCTTCCGTCTGGAAACCAAACAAGGCTTGTGGCACTACGCACAGCAAGCCTCTGGAGCAGTCATTTTTGACTTCGGTGCTGTGTTCACTGCGCCGATGATCGGTGGAAACGAATGGGAGTACGTCCTGAAACGCGAAGTGAACCCGTACCCCGGTCGAATTGTTAAGGCAACATTCTACGTCATCCCGGATGCGGACGGCAGTATTGTCTCAGCAGGTGAGCGCGCAGAGCGTGAGTTCCTCGATGCACTGCAAACGCTGGTACTGGATACGCTGTCCGGCGAAGCAGAGCTTTGCAACGTACAACCGAAGGAGCTGGCGATCTGCCGAATCTCTCGGCTGCAACCCAACCTCGTTTGGGAACGTCCTCGCAGCTACGAAACTGTGAGCGAACAAACGCTTCAATTCCTGTCGGATGTCGCACGTGACGCGGCAGCACTGCGAGCGGATAATTCGGCAGACGATACAGCATTTGCACTGCCGGGTTCCGGCACGAATAACGGCGAAGCCGAAAACACGGTTTCTACACTTCCGGCTTACGATGGTACTTTGCAGGAAGTTTTGTCCGCAGCAGAGGCTGAAGCCTTGGTTCGCGCAGTTACCCCGGATCACATGCTCGGAACCCCAACCGTGCCTGCAAGCGTTGGCGCTGCTAGTGACGGCACTCAGTCCTACAGTACCGCTGTTCTTGAACACAAGCTGACCCAAATTGATTGGGCTGAACTTGAACTCCGCAAACAGCAAGGGGCTGACAGCAACTTGCCAGATCACCAATGCGAAGCTACCTGCGATGGCGAATGCTCTGGCAAATGCGAATCTGCTGACAATGAACAACAAGCGGATTCCATGTCGAAACGCGGACTGGCGCACCTGAACAAACCGGAACTGGCTCCTGACGCTCACGAATACGAAGATGTGGACACTGAGCGTGTTGTTCTTGATCGTGCTCAATGGCTCAAGTCTCCGGTGGCTAAGGTCGAAACCAGCACGAAAGGCGCAGACCTGATTACCGAGCTGGAGGCAGCGAACCTTCTTGGTGATTGGTCGCTTCGACTTGACGGCGAAGTGCTCAAAGCGCGCGTGTTGTTTCGCAACCCACTGGACAGCCGTTTGCTGTCTCTGGACAGTACCGGCAATCTGTGCTTCGCAGGTGTTGCAACATCACCGGCGGCTGTTTCTGGCTATGACAAGCCAGTGGAACTCACTTACAACGCGGCAGCACCGGCTGCCTTGAGCGTTCTTGCCGCAATGCTGGAACTGGCGAAGTAATCTTGTACGGCGGTGGGAACCGTTCCCACCACCCAACACAAAGGGCGCAAGCAATGATTCTAATCGTTATTAGTGGTGATAATAACTACCGGCTA
>JACCDZ010894510.1_pt1 | contig 10408 bp, 9 predicted proteins | sample 7449551 | NCBI WGS metagenome assembly JACCDZ01 (sample SAMN15323452, study PRJNA562643) | freshwater metagenome | isolation source: river surface water | place: USA:Blue River Watershed | collected 2017-08-18
GGTGTACCTCGATTTAAATAGTATATAATATAAAGGTGACCACTTGGTCGCTTATCAGTTTACGTAAACATAATTTTAAAAATGAAAAAAGCATTAAGTCTTTCTGCTCTTGTTGCAGCATTCTTGCCTGCAGTTGCAAGTGCGCAGCAAACTGGTGTTGGTATTGGAGGTTTGCTTGGTCTTTTAAACCAAGCAAATGATTTGATTAATCGTCTCATTCCGTTTGTTATTGCTCTTACTGTACTTATCTTCCTCTGGGGAGTGTTCAGGTTCGTAATTGCTGGTGCCGATGGAGATCAACGAAAGGAGGCACAAGGATACATGATTTGGGGTATTATTGCTCTATTCGTCATGGTATCTGTATGGGGACTTGTAAATATCTTGGTTCGAAGTTTCAACCTTGATGTATCTGCTCCTCCAGCACCTCAACTTCCAGTTCCAGGGGGTCAGTTCACTAGATAATCTACCATTTTCTATTTATTTAAGAACATCTCACTCACATTATGAACGATGCAAACATCATAGACTTCATACATAAAGTAAACGTTGCAATTCTCAATCCGATACTGAAGCTTCTCTTTTTGGTTGCATTACTCTATTTTATGTGGGGTGTCTTCTCTTATGTTAAAAATGGGGATAGTGATTCTGATCGTGAGACAGGTCGTCGACATATGATTTGGGGCATTTTTGGAATGTTTATTATGATTTCAGCATATGCAATTATCAACATTATCCTTGGTACCATAGGAGTTGATGGTTCTACACAAACTGAAATCAATAAGGTTTTGAAATTGTAGCCATGTCTATGGCATAGGGCAGTATAGATTTTTCTGTATTAGACTACCGAGACCTGAAAAAACGCAAAAGAAAAAGGGCGCCTCCGGATAAACCGGCGGCGCCCTCGCGTTTTGTACCTCAGGGGTACACGATGTGTGCTCACCGCACTCCCGATGCATTGCATCGGACATGGAGGATCTAAATTAAATCCTATAGTTACGAGTACGCCTGACAATGAATTGCTTATCACCTATGACTCCTGGAAGGAGTTTGAGTGTAAAACTATCATTTGCAGGCATATCAGTCACCTGAATCTCCGTCTCTGTTTCAGCTTCCACCTTGTAGTACTTCCCGTTTTTAAACCTTGCGGTCATGGTCTTTTGACCATCACGGTAGTAGTTGTACTCAATTTCACAGGGGAAACCTGAGGGAGGGGTCATGATCATGACCCACCCATACGGGTTTATCAATCTTGATTCGGTCGCCGCATTGAGCAACAACTGGAGGAAGGTGGTGGTTTCTGTCCTCTTCCCATTCACTGTGGTGAACTTGGGGACATCTTCAACTACCATTGGTAGATGTTCAAGTCGATCAGGGATATCAATCCCGTAGCGAATTTTGAACATGTTCCTTACTCGACTGTCTGGGACACCTTGGGCACCCTCGATAATCGAGCGAGTTTCATCGGGTGGAATATCATAGGCGGATTGCATCCGTTCTACGAGTATCTCCCTATATCGACTCAAGGCCACCTCGTCCAAGCGAAGCATTTCTTCGTCTGGTGTGAGTTGCCTGTGTGCCGGGACAGTGGGTGGGCTCGCGGCCCACTTTTCCATCCTAGTTCCTACAGGGCGAACCCAGTACCACAGCACGAACATGACTGGAGTGACCACGATCAGTGCTGAAATGACACGAGGCCATGGAGATGGTCCGTGTGGTGCGGGAGGGGTTGCTGCAGCAGGTGGTTGATTACCTGCCGCTACTGCACCTCCACCTCCTGCATTTGATGCTGGAGGGTTTTGGCCTGGTTGTGAACCACCTCGTTTGGGAAGGAACTTCCAGGTCACGACTGTCAATAGTAATCCAAAGAGGATTAATAGAATTTGCTGAGTTGACATGTAGGCTTAGGGTTGAATTATTACCGGAGGTGTTGGTGTCCCAGGTGTTGATTGGACGTAGGTTGTGACATTGCTTGCTGCAATCGCTTGTGAGACGAGTACTTGAACAATATCAGGGTTTGATTTCACTGCATCTGCGAGTGCTTGCGCACCTTCGGCTTCAGCTTCCTTGAGTAGGCGAATCGCTTCAGCTTCTGCTGCACCGGTTAGGCGGCGAGCATCGGCATCGGCAGCACCTTTTTGACGTATGGTCTCAGCTTCGACAAGTGCTTTAGTATCGCCTTCGAGTTTGATCCCGATGGCTGCTGCTTCAGCGCGGAGTCTTTCCGTGTCCTTGTCTACTTCCGCTGCCTCACGCTTTACTTTAGCTTGGCGCAAAAGCTCCTGGCTTTCAGCGAGCTCGTAATCGGCGACAGATGCACTTCCTTCAATTTTGACCCCGATAACAGATATACCCGAATTCAATTTAGACTCACTGTTTTTGGGGCCTTGCGTTGGATTCGCATCTCTCATAAACAAATTGAATTCATTTACAGGATTTGACATGAAGTCGTGTTTTGCGAATTGTTCAAACGTTAATGTACCGAGGTAGTTGATGATTGCTTGCCTCAGTTGAAGATCGATCCATGTACTGACGTCGGTGTGTACGAAAAAGACCTCGTTGAGATCTAAGACGCACATACCAGTGACAGACAATACAAGATTGACTTGCACATTACCTTGTAGCTCTACATCCCCGAGATAAATCACTCGTGGAAATTCAAGCCTAAGGTAAGGTGTAGTTTCTTCTGCGTGACCGCTGCTATGTGTGACCATCTTGCTGATTGGGGAATCAGCTGTGTAGGCGGGATCAAGTCGAGTCCTCACTATCTTGATTTCCTTAAGTGTCGACGGAATCCAGGACTTGAAGTGAAGGTTGAAAAGCCTTACAAACAATCCCCAGATTACATGCGACTCTCTTGTAACCAATGTATCAAAGTCAAAACCCTCAAGCTTGTGGCCATCAGGTAACGCTCCGATTCTCTGTTGCAGTCTTGCTTTATCTTCAACGTTGCACATGTAGTGCACGAGTTTTCCACTGATTACCACGCATACAGCATGGTTCTTTGGAATTTTTACGAAGAATTTCGGCGCAAGGAGGAGGATTATGCATCCGATTATTCCATACACCAGCAAGATGTTGATTACGTAATCACTTGCCTGACCACCTAATGATTTGCCGAAAAGCACAGCAAGTAAAAGTGGTACAGACAAAATAATTGAGCATAGTGTGATAGGGAGCGTGAGAGACCTGGATGTAACTCCAAGTTTAGTCCGCTTTTCTTTATTCTTGATTTTCTCTTCACGGGCCAATTGCTCCGTGGTGTTCTTTGCTGCCGCACATCGTTCATCGTATTCATGTTTAGCTTCTGCTGCAACAGCTTCGCGCGCTGCTCTGTCAGCAGCCCGCTTTCTTGCTGCTTCACTTGCTTTCGATGCCTGTTCTGCTTTCTGTCTCAGTGACTCGGCTTTCGCATCAGCTTCTTTTTTAAGAGCCTCTGCTTTAGCGTCACGCTTCGTCTTGTCGGCAGTTTCTTTTACTGCAGCACGCTCCTGGCGCGCAGTTTTCCTTCTTTGGCGCCAGTCACCAAACCCTTCGGCGATATCGCCGAAGAAGCCGATGAACTGAGCCCAAAGAGGACCTAGTAGTTTCTTCATGTTGTGTCGTGAGTTGTCAATGAACTCCTCTGCCGTCTCCGCAGAATCGTCCAAAATTTGTTGTGTTTCTGAATGTTGTTGGAGAGGGTAGGGATTGAACCTACACCGGTACTGTAGACGGACAGTTACTGCATATATTATACATTATTTATTGGTATACTGTCAAGTTTCATGGCATGGTAAATATTGTGTAAATAATCCGTATTTTTCCTCTATACAGTAGGGCTATATCCTTAACCTTGCTCTCGACTCCAAACCGGTTTCCAGAATCGATAAGCTAGGTCGAGAAAGTTTTAACCTGTTATGCTCCAAGGAGGATAAGATTTTCAGATCGAAATAAACACACCTTCATCAAACTGGAGTTCGATGAAGGTGTGTTTGCTGGTGGGCACGGAGGGACTCGAACCCTCAATCCTTACGGAACTAGTTCCTAAGACTAGCGCGTATACCAATTCCGCCACGTGCCCCTAAACCTTGTTCGTCTTAAATACGATAGGTCCTCATATCATACATGAATTTAATAATTTTTCCAGCATCCGCTTTTCCAAATGATAGAGCATAACACCTTGCCCAAAAGCTTATACTTCCTCCTGATATACCTAGAGATATATTGTCCGCCTAGTAGGATTCGAACCTACGACCGTTCGCTTAAGAGGCGACTGCTCTACCAACTGAGCTATAAGCGGATATGATGACTATCATAGCAAAATCTAACGATTTTTCAACACACATTCTCATACATACTCATAGATTCGCATAGAGGGATTTTAGCAAAATCACTTTCTTGAGCATTGAAGACAAATAGAGAAGTGCTTGCATTCCAAGTGTATGTCTCAAATTCACATTCAAGTTTACTTAAATCAAAATGCATCTATATTCCAGCGCATGGAAATGATTGATCGAGTACTACTACTTAATATAGTATGCATACCATCGAGTGCATTTGATTCTTCCAAAAACAATACATCTCCAGTGGAACCTGTTTTATATTGAAATGAGGCCGGAGAACGGGTTATCCAATTATAAGATTAGTTATTAAAATACTGATATAATGTCTATTGTTATGAATGACTCACATGTACCTGATGTATTATCTGCTAATCAAATGGTAGAGGTGGATCCTGTCCTAACATCTACCAAACCTTTAAAAGAATTCTCTAAAGAAAACGCTCAAACCGAAAGAGATTCTTTGGCTCATGAAATAAAAGCTTCAAGAAGAGAAAGGCAGACTAAGTTAACAGATGTAAAAAAAGAAAGCGCTACTAGTTCGGAGATCTTAGAAAAAGTAGCCGAGGACCTAACAAGCTTAGCTCAGGAAATAGAAGCAATATCTAATAATAGTTTTTCTAAATTAGCTAACTTTATTAAACTAGGAAGATTAAAAAAACAACTCAGAGAAGCAAGTGACCTAAAAGACGAGGTTGAATCAAAAAAAACTGCTTCAGACAAAACCATTAGCACGCTTTCCATATCTAAAGAAAAACTTCCCGCAGAATTTGAAGAATCAAAACGAAAAATTGAGGCATTTTATCAAAGACAAATGGAAAAATGGAAAAAATTGCCATACGAAAAGTCCGATGTAGAAAAATTCTTCAACAAGGATTATCTCACTTCTCTTTCTTTAGCAGATTATGAAACACTTTTAGCTAGATTTTCCAGTAATATGGTCACACATGTTACAAGACAAGGGGTCCGAGATCACTCTGGAATGGTGGAACATTCTGTAGGATTAGGTAAGAATTGGAATGGTTTTAAAGAGCTTGTCAAGGATAGAAGGCTTAAGCATGCTATTGAGCTTAAAATAACAGAAGATGATAAGGAAGCGGCTATAGCAAGGTATTTTAATCTTGCCAATACTCCAACCAAGGAGAGTGCTTTATACAAGTTGGAACGTTTTACTGGGTTAAACACTCAGCATTATGCAGGAAGTTTTGTTGATTTTCATGCAGTGCATTTTGCAGTTAAAAGTGTTGCTAATGAATTTTACGGATCAGAATCTGGCAATGAGATATTTATCGCATACCCATCATATGTAATGGCATCAAATTATTTCCACAGAAGAGATCCTCATGTGCCATTAGATGGGTCGAATTACAATGATTTGTGGGTCTACATTGAGGAAGATGATGAAATGCCTGTCGATGCTGGAGTGGTTTTTATTCCAAAAAATGCCAGAGTTAATCCTAACACTGGATCAAAATATGAGATTGATGAAAAAGACGAAGCTTTACCTGACAGCGAGAGAATACATAAAATTATAGAAATAATTAAGTTAGATGGCTTCAAAGATTTTAGTCATAAAGCAAGGCGACAACTTGGAGAGATGCAAGATGGTTTTTCTGGTTACCTAAGAGGTGATAAATATGGACATGAAGCTGAGTTTGAGGCAATTGAAACTCTACTTACTGAGTTAAAAGAAATATATCCAGAAATAACTGAAGAGGAAACTCGTGTGGTCATGAACTATGGCTTTCTATGGAAATTACACATAACCGAGCCAAGAGATACACACGATAGAGTAATTGAAATCATAGAGGGGAGGTTGATAGATCTTGGCATGTATTATAAGAAATCTAAAACCACTATTAGTTCAGAGGAATATTGGGAAAGGTACTTTGCTGAACATCCATCACAAAAACCCTCTAAAATTGTGTATTATGAAGGAGAAGATCCTACAAGCGCCCTCACTAATTGGCAACGAGAGACTGGGCAATCATATGGCAAAGACCATGCCTCTATCGAAGAAAATCAATTGCAAGTAGGTGGAGACAATGCAGTCCTGCCGGGGGAAATTATAATCGAAATGCAAAAGTTTAAGTCTATAGCAGAGAGAGTTATAGATAACTTTTATAACAGCAATTAATCATCTGATTGCAAGCAGAACAATACCTCATAAAGTAGTATTCCACATCCACTTTTTGGAGTGCATATAATTGTGCCCAGGGCGGGACTCGAACCCGCACGACTGTTGAGGTCAGGGGATTTTAAGTCCCCCGTGTCTACCATTCCACCACCCGGGCATATAGATTTATTTCCTCGATAGAGGGAGGCGTAGGCCGGGATTGAACCGGCGCATAACGATTTTGCAGATCGTCGCGTTAACCAGCTTCGCCACTACGCCAATGTATTTACATGTAATATAATGCAAATAGTGCATGTAGAGCAGGTATGTATTACATATGCTCATACTTAGAGATTCTAGCTTATTTTTGGCTCAAAATCTAGGTGTAAATGAGGTGCAGATGTAGAGTGTAAATGCATGGTGCTACTATGAACATATGAAAATTGCACCAGTAAAAATGCACATAAAATATGCTACATAATCAGAAAGTACCAAACCATGTTACTACACCCCACTACATTGCATTACACTAAAGCATCTACAATTTGTCGGTTTTTTTCACCGAGATCGAGTTCGACATCGAGAAAGGGGAGAATAGAGAGTTTACTTTTTTCTTTGATATAAGCGCGAAGTTCAGCTCGCTTCCTTTTAGCAAAATCGAGCGCGGCAGTTGCTTTGTGATCTGGAAGAACAGAGATAAGTATGACTGCCTTTTTTGCTCTCGCATTGAAATGAACATCGGTCACCGTCACGAGAGATTGTCGATTTGATTCTTTAGATAAAAACTCTGAAGCCAAAGCTTTTAGAATATCTACCGATTTTTCATGTTTATAATCGTTTGTATTGTGCATAGTATTTGATTTATTTGAACACAATTTCAAATGCGATAAGCTTGTCACCTGGGGCGAGTTCGATTTTTGATTCAACCATAAGACCGCATTCTTTTCCTTCTTCAACTGAACCAACTTTATTTTTAGTTTGTTGCAATTCCTTGATTCGACCTTTACCAATTTCAGCTTCACGGCGCATAACCTTCACTTCATCATGATGAGACACGGTACCTGCCTCAACGCGCCCTCCAATAACCTGTTTATCACGATTGGCACTAAAGCATTTGAGGATTTTAAGTGTCCCTTTTTCTTCTTCAACATGTCGCTTTGGTACGCACTCTTTTGCTTTTTCTTCAAGCCATTCAGTCAATTTATAGATGATGTCAAATGTTTGTATGTCTACACCTACTCTAGCAGCAATTGATTTTGCAGAAGCATCTACTTTTGTATTAAAACCAAGGATGATAGTACCTGTTTTACCTGCTGCGACTTTGACATCGGCTTCCGCGATATCGCCGATACCAGTATGAACGGTCTTGAGAATCACGCGGTCAACTTGTATTTTTTGGATTTCATACTTTACTGCTTCGAGAGTACCATTTGTATCTCCTTTAAGGACAATCGGGACGATAGCGATTTCTTCGCCGTTTGCATCTAATTGTGCAAATTGAGGTGTTTGATTTTGTTGTGTAGTAGTAAGTGCAGCCAGTTTCTGCTTTTCTTCTTCAATAAATTGTTCAGCAGCTTTTTTGTCTCTAAAGGTAAAACAAAGGCCACCTACTTCAGGTGCTTCACTCCAGCCTACAACACGAATTGGTTGCGATGGGCCACCGCTTTTGATTTGCTTTCCAAGGAAATTTTCAAGAATACGTACAGTACTTAAGGCATATCCGGAAACAAGAACATCACCTGTTGAAAGTGTCCCATTTTTAATAATGAGTGTGGCAGATATACCTCTGATTTTATCTCGGTTTGATTCGATAACTATGCACTCCGCAGGAGCAGAAGCATCTGCCTTAAATTCTTCTACTTCAGCTGTGAGTAAGATCATATCAAGAAGATCATTTACTCCTTCACCTGTTTTTCCTGAAAATGGAACAAAGGGGATATCACCACCATATCCTTCAACGTAGATTTCATGTTCAGCGAGAGAAAGCTTTACACGGTCAACAGAGGCATTTGGTTTGTCAATTTTACTGATGCCAACAATAAAAGGAAGTCTGGCAGACTTGATTGCTCGGTATGCATCGAGTGTTTGAGGCTTAACGCCATCTTCTGCGGATACAATAAGGATAGCGATATCGGCGGCGAGTGCCCCACGTGCTCGCATAGCATTGAAAGATTCATGTCCTGGTGTATCGAGGAAGGTGAGTTGTTTTTTTGTGCCCGCTTGATTATGAGTTACTTCATATGCAGACATTCGCTGTGTGATACCTCCTACTTCTTTATCAACGATATTTGTATGTCGAATATAATCAAGGAGGGTGGATTTTCCGTGGTCAATATGACCCATGACCACAACAACAGGTGGTCGTGATGATTCTGTAGAATCAGTAGGGGTTTCAGTATGTTTTTTTAGCGTAGAATTTTTAACAGACATAAGGAGGATGTGTCAATAGACTCTACACTATTTAACCTCATTTTGCAATCTTTTAGGCAGTCAGAATGTGCTCAGTTGGATGTAAAGTAGGGTAGTATTCATATATGAAAAATCGTAAGCCGTTTTTCATAGGTTCATAGTAAAATCAGCTTACGATTTGCTGATGATTGGTCTGCCGCCGGCCCATGAACTACTTCAATTTTGCAGTTGCTTGAGCTAAGACTTCTTTTTCTTCTTCCGTTACTTCGAAAGTCGGTGCAAAATTGGTGACAGGCTTGGCAAAAATACTTACTCTATCACTTGAGTAGAGGCTAGAAAGAATCACACCGTCTCCTTGTTCATTTATAAGTGCAGTTGCAAAGCTTTGATTGCCACCTGTTCCAGTCCCTTTGAAAGGATTAAATCTAATTGTTTCAATGCTTTGTGTTGAACGTGCGATTTTGCCATTCATAATATTGAGATCACCAATTGTTTTTTGTTTAAATAGATCAAGTGCTGAAATACTTTTATAAATATGTATTAGGACTTCATCTATATCCTGAGCATTTTTACCATGTAAAAGTCGAGCAATACGCATTCGAGATGAGATAGATACAAAGATTGCAATACAGGCAAAGAGAAGACTAAGTGCAATACAGATTAATAAGATGAGGTTATATGGATAGGTGCTAAATAGTGTTTCCCAGTTGAAAGATGTAAAAGATTCATTGTGCATAGATTCAAGTATACAGATGCATATTTTTTTTGTATAGTGGCAGGCACATTATGTTTAAGAAATTCATCAATACTATAACCACGGAGCTTGCCAATCTGATCGAACAAACCAAATCAAGTCATACACTCGATCTCCGCATCCGCCGAAAAAACAATATTCATCTTATTGATAAAAAAGAAGATATTGATCTAGAGACATCTGGAGTGGCTTCAGTAGGTCTTGAGCATAGAAGTTTTGAGCAATTTGCAGAAGAAATAAATTCGGAAAGTGAAGATATCGAAGCTGTCAAAGAGGCAAATAAGGAAATGTCTCAAGTGGGACCAGATATATCGCAGAAGACTGGTTCGGTTCACAGTGTTCGTCAGCGTGTTCTCAATACAGTAAATCCACTTTCGGATAAGCGAATTTATGCAGATTATGCATCATTGACTCCGATTGATCCACGTGTCATACGAGTGGTATCTGAAGCCATGGCAGAATATACTGCTAATCCTTCATCGCTCTATACTGAAGGGGTAAAGGCTAAAAAAGCTCTTGAAGATGCAAGGCTTTCGGTTGCATCACATTTTGGGTTAAATAAAGATGAAGTGATATTTACATCTGGCGGCACTGAGGCGAATAATTTGGCATTTTATGGCCTGTTGTCTGCTTTTGAAACTAGCGAACTCCGTAAAAAACTTGGAAGTAAAGCAAAGCCACATATTGTTATCTCTACTATAGAGCATCCGTCAATTATTGAACTTTCACTTGCACTCATCGAACAGGGGTATGATATTTCCTTTATCCCAGTAAGTGCGTCTGGGATTGTTGATCCGCGGGATATAAGAA
>JACCDZ010319080.1_pt1 | contig 10406 bp, 7 predicted proteins | sample 7449551 | NCBI WGS metagenome assembly JACCDZ01 (sample SAMN15323452, study PRJNA562643) | freshwater metagenome | isolation source: river surface water | place: USA:Blue River Watershed | collected 2017-08-18
CCACAGGCGACAAGTCGATCGATCCCATGCCGTGCAACGAATCCACCAACATCCTCATGCATCTGCGGGGCATTCGGACCAAGCTCCAGCATATCCCCTAAGACTGCAATCTTCTTTCCCTTAGTCCTGATCTGGGCTAGAAGCTGAACCGCCGCCGTCATCGACGCCGGGTTGGCATTGTAGCAGTCGATGATGAGCTTGACCCCCTGAGAAACAGAAACCTGTGATCTCATGGCAGCCGGTCGAAATTTCAAGAGTCCCCGAGCGATCGCCGATCCTGATAACCCTAGGACTGTGCCCACCGCTGCCGCTGCCAGCGCATTGGCGACATTATGTTCTCCTTGGACCCGGATATGAACGGCAGTACGACGTACATGTCCTGGAAGCAGGAGATGAAAGATCGTTCCGTTGCGCTTATCCGTTGCGACATCCATTGCACGAACATCGGCCTTCGCTGACAGCCCAAAGGACACCACGCGGCATCGGGCTCGTGCTGCAAGATAGTCATAGTAGGAATCATCAGCATTCAGGATTGCGGTTCCATTTTTCGGAAGACAATCAAGCAACTCCGCTTTCGCTTGAGCAGAAACGTCCATGGATCCAAAAAACTCAAGATGATCCGGTCCGATGTTCGTAATGATGCCAATCGTCGGGTCAGCGATCTCACACAACCTGGTCGTCTGCCCGACATTGTCCACTCCCATCTCGATAACCGCTCCTTGATGTTGTGCATTGAGGCGGAACATCGTTTGAGGAACCCCCAACCGATTGTTGAGGTTGCCCTCTGTCTTGAGTATCTTCCAACGATCCGCCATGACACTCGCCACCATTTCCTTGGTCGTCGTCTTTCCGTTACTGCCCGTAACGGCGACAACAGGGATGTCGAAGCGATGTCGAACATACGCAGCCAGCTGCTGGTAGGCATACAGTGGGTCAGGAACACCAAGAATCACCGGCCTTATTCGCTTGGAGAGAGGTTTTCCAGCACAGAGTGAGACGTCGTATGAGTCGAACACGATCGCCCCAACCGCACCTCGCATGAGCGCCGTTTGAACAAAATCATGGCCATCGAATCGCTCACCTCGTATCGCGACAAAGAGATCTCCCGGCCGAAGGGATCGAGTATCAAGACAGATGCTCCGGACACGCTGTTTCCCCCAGTCAGCTCCGTCTCCGAGTAAGACTCGCCCCCCGATCACCTCCCGCACCTCTTCGCCGGAAATGAGTGTCATGGCTGCACTTCCTCGCAGCGACCAATTTCCTCTGGTCTGTGTTAAGCGTGAAATTTGAGTCTTTCAATCGCATCGCGCGCCACTTCGCGATCGTCGAAGTGATGCTTCGTTATGCCGATGATCTGATAATCCTCATGCCCCTTTCCGGCGATCAAGACGATATCCGCTGCTTGTGCTTCACGTACGGCCGTCTCAATCGCTTCTCGCCGATCTGCAATCTTTCGATACTGCACGTGAGGCCTTTGCCGCAACGCCTTCACCACACCCTGTTCCACTTCCTCCAAGATCACATGCGGATCTTCCGTTCTTGGGTTGTCCGAGGTGAGAATTACGACATCACTGGAACGCACCGCTGCTTCCCCCATCTTCGGCCGCTTCCCCCGGTCACGATCCCCGCCACAGCCAAATACCGTAATGATCCGTCCAGTCTTCACGGCGTCCGCCGCCATCAGCAGTCGATTCAATGCATCCTCAGTGTGGGCATAATCAACTACAACCGTGAATGGTTGCCCCACCATCACTCGTTCGAACCGGCCAGGCACATTCGTGACTCGAGTGACGGCGTGATGAATCTGATCAGGCGTGGCCCCTTCATGAAGAGCAACCCCAATGGCCGCCAGCAGATTGTAAACGTTGTGCTCGCCCACGAGGTGACTCTCGATTCGAAAATTCCCCAATGGAGTCACGGCGGTAAACTCTGCCCCCTGAAGGGAAAGTCTCACATCTTCCGCACGTAGGTCGGCTTTGGCCTTGAGGGCATAGGTCCACACTGGCACGGGACAACCTTCAACGATACGTGGGCCATAGGAATCATCAATATTGACGATCGCCCGTTTATTCGCTTTATGGCCATTAGCCAGTCCGGTAAACAGTCGCAACTTTGCCTGAAAGTAGGCTTCCATTGTCCCGTGAAAATCGAGATGGTCCTGTGTCAGATTGGAAAAAACTGCAACATCATATTCACACCCACTCGTACGATCCTGAGCCAAGGCATGTGAGGAAACTTCCATCACGGCCGCCGTGCATCCGTACGTCACCATGCGTGCGAGCAACTGCTGGAGTTCAAGCGCTCCGGGAGTCGTATGTGCCGCAGGAATGACGGTGTCCCCAATTTGATAAGCAACCGTGCCGATCACTCCCACCCGAGCACTGATCGCTTCCAAGAATGCTTTGCAGACATATGTTGTCGTGGTCTTCCCATTCGTTCCCGTCACGCCAATCATCCGCAACCGCGCCGATGGATCACCATAGAACTGGCTTCCTAGAAGGCCCAACGCCTTTCGCGAGTCCTCAACGCAGACAAAGGGGATCGCTCCCGTCTCCATTGAGTGCTGTGCAACCACACCCCCGACGCCCTTGCTCACTGCCATCGGTACAAACTGATGCCCATCCACTCGCTCGCCTTTCACAGCCACAAACAAACTCCCGGTTGAAACCGTACGGGAGTCGTCCGTGATCTCCTTCATGGCCATACCGAGGTCGCCTCGACGCTCAAGAATTGACACGCGCCCCTCAAGTGCTTGGAGCATGGTGGCAAAGGTCATCGCGGTTTCCTAGTATAATCAGGTTTACTACCGTGCCATGGCCAGCGTAACTGGTTCGTGCGTTCCCACACCTAAGTAGCTGAGCACCTGCTCACCGACCCGGCTAAACACAGGAGCGGCCACCGTCCCGCCCCACGCATCGCCCTGAGGTTCATCGATCACCACGATCATCGCCAGCCGCGGATTGTCCGCAGGGACATACCCCGCGAACGATGTCACAAACCGAGAAACCGAGTAACTACCCGTTCGAGGATCAATCTTTTGGGCTGTGCCCGTCTTCCCAGCCACTCGAAATCCCGGGATGGCCGCCTTTCCCCCTGTTCCATCTGTGACGACTCCCTCTAAAATCTTCGTGACCGTATGAGCAGTTTCTGGAGACACAACTCGTCGTCTCACCTGAGGAGACACTCGTTTCAGAAGATGCCCCTCGGGACCTCGAATCTCAGAAACCACGTACGGCTTCATCAGTACGCCTTCGTTTGCCAAAGCTGCTATTGCAGAGACCATCTGAAGTGGCGTAACCCCTATTTCCTGTCCCATTGAAATCGAGGCAACCGAACGCCGCCCCCAGTCCTTTGGACGCTTGACCAGCCCTGCGCCTTCCCCTGGAAGATCGATCTCCGTCTTTTGCCCAAACCCGAACGCCTGAAGATACCGATGAAGCCGCTGCTCTCCCAACGCCATGCCGGTCTTCGCCGCACCAATATTGCTGGACTTCTGTATGACCTGTGAAAAGGAGACCCAACCCAGCTTTTCATGATCATGAATGACCGTGTTGGCAATAGTCATACGACCATGCTCTCCAAAGACCATCGTATTCGGCTTCACCACACGCTCTTCAATGGCCGCAGCCGCCACCACCGCCTTCAGTGTTGACCCAGGTTCGTACGCATCTGCGAGAGCCTTGTTTCGCCATCGATCGGGACTCAGATTAGAAACAACATTTGGATCGAAGCGGGGGCTCACCGCCATAGCCAACACCGCCCCCGTCTGGGGGTCCAAGACAATCATCGTACCTGACTTTGCCTGAGCGCGCGTTACGGCATCCTCAAGCTCTCTCTCTGTGATGTACTGAATAACCTCATCGATCGTCAGCGCGAGGTTATGCCCCGGTGTGGGATTGCGTTCCGTCAGATCGGTGGGAAACACCGAACGCCCCAGCGCGTCACGTTGGAGGACCATCATTCGTTTTTCACCGCGCAAGTATGATTCATACCGATGCTCAACGCCTTCCAGCCCCTCCCCATCCATGCCAGCAAAACCCAGCACATGCGATAGAAATGGCCCCTTGGGGTAGAACCGGCGTCCCTCCATTACAACCCCGACCCCGTCGAGGGATAGCCGCTCCAAACGGCGCCCCTGCTCAGGATCCAACTTTCGAGCCAGCCACACAAAACTCCGCGTCTGTCGAAGCTTGCGCTCCAACTCATCGCTCCGAACTTGCAAGACGGGAGCAAGCACCCGAGCAGTTTTCGTCGGACTGTCCAATGTAGTCGGAACCCCAAACGCGGACGGCACTTCAACATTCATCGCCAAGACCTTACCGTGCCTATCGACAATCGTACCGCGCGTTCCCTCCAGAGATACCGTCTTTCGATGTTGTCGATCCGCTTTGACCGACAGTTCAGCAGCTTGCCAGACCTGCAACGTCACCAGGCGGAACAGAACCACCCCAAATCCACTCAGTAGCAGCAATAGCAAGATATAGTGACGACCGCTAGGAACAAAACCCGCCACTAGTACCTCCTAGCCAGAAGCTCATTCTTCGCGATTCGGACTTCTACCGGCGACACATTAGCTACCGCCACCGGCTGCATACTGCCCGGCCTGAACTGAACCAATATGACCTGCCCTTGCTGCGGCAGACTCATTCCGAGCTCTTTGGTCGCCACCCGTGCAATCCGACCGGACGCACTCAAGGTGGAAAACTGCACCTTTAATTCATCACGTTGTCGCTCCAACGTAGTTTTATCGCGCTTCAGTCGTTCGATCTGATACCCAACCCGAACCATATCGACGCGCTCCCACACGAACACGAACACCAGACACAGCCCAAGAAGAACAGCCAAGATTTTCATGACAGCTCCTGCTTCGGTTGACGTTCAGCAACACGCAATTTGGCACTTCGTGATCGCGGATTCCGCTCACACTCTTCCCTGGACGGAATGAGTGGCTTCTTCGTGCACAAGGAAAGTTGTGCGTGAGGCCCCTGCGCAAGAGACCGGAACGTGTGCTTGACCCTACGGTCTTCAAGAGAATGAAAAGAAATGGCGCAGATTCTCCCACCCTCCGACAGAACGTCCGTTGCATCTCGTAGTGACGGCTCAATGCTCTCAAGCTCTTGGTTCACAGCAATGCGAATCGCCTGAAACGTGCGCGTCGCGCAATGAATCCGGCTGTGTCGATACGACGCCGGCACCGAACGCGCGACGATTGCAGCCAACGCCCCTGTTGTCTCAATCCGACAACGCTGCCGTTCCTGCACAATGGCCCGAGCAATCCGCCGCGCATACCGCTCCTCTCCGAACTGGTAGATAATGTCCGCAAGCACGAATTCGGAGCTGGCGTTCACCACATCGGCGGCAGTGAGACCGATCGACTGGTCCATACGCATATCGAGGGGACCATCCTGCTGAAAGCTGAATCCTCTTGCAGCATCGTCGATCTGCGGAGAGGAAACCCCAAAATCAAAGATCACCCCCCCAACGGTGGAAATTCCCGCATCTGCCAGATGCCGTTTTAAATCTCGATGGTTCCCCTGGCGCAACACGACGTGATCTCCAAACCGACTCAACCGCTGTCGACTGAACTCAATCGCGTCCAGGTCGCGATCCAACCCTATGACTTTCGTTCCAGGTTGACCAGACTGCAGGAGCAATTCGGCATGACCACCGTATCCCACCGTACAATCCAAAATGGTGATAGGCCGATTTGGAATAAGCCACTCACAGACCTCATTCCCAAACACTGATATGTGCGGAATTTCACAATTAATCTTTTTCACCCACTATCCACCACTTTTACCCATTACTTGGGGAAGTATACTCTCGCATTTCTAGTTGTCAACTGCATTTCAGTGACTTACAGCTCGTTGTACCTGTAGATAACGTGAAGGATGGCACATGCCATAAAGGCTAATTCTTCTGTCCTATAGGTCTAAGTGGCTAGATCATTTGCCCTTTTTCAATTAGTCTCCCTACTTCACCTCGTCCAACCCTTTGAGTTTCATTGACTTCCCCAACCATGAATTAGAGAATGACGTCATGTGGAAAACTACCCCCACTTATTTCCTTACAGGTCTTTCCCTCCTAGTTGCCGCCGTCTTTTTGATCGGGGAGCAAACCTTGGCCAAAGACTTTAATCCTGACAACCCACTCAATCCACCGGCGCCGGTCTTTTGGTGTCCTGACAAGACACCCGACCAGCAGATTACGACGGGCAAGAACTCCGGCTGCAAACCCCTCTATGACCAGCAGGCCATGGAATCGTTCCAAGAGTCCGTGCGGAATCGAGGATTTGACCTTCCGGAGCGTGATCCGATCAAAGTCGTTGACTTACAAAATGCCGCTTCGAAGTTTTCTGATCGCTATCGGACGTTTGTGTCCTGCTGCCTCACCGACGGTGACGCACCTGAGGATATCGTGGACCTTATCGATGAGGCGAACCACATCCTGAAAGCAGTCCAGCAAAAGGGCATCTATAATTCGTCCGGGTTTGGGAAGGGACAGGGAGCCACCACCACAGGTCCTGGGAATGGCACGGGAAATGGCGGCCTAGGCGGTGGCCCTGGAGTTGCCCCAAAACTTGGGACATTTGCACGGCAATTCACGCTCAGTGAAATCGTGGGAACCGTTGCACGTGCCCGTGAAGATCTGCTTCGCCTACACGACCGCCTGGACATGTTGAATAAAGCTCAGGAGAACCTCAAAGAGGTTGACTATGAGAGCAGTGGGCGTGCCAGATTACAGATTCAGGAGGAGGAGGAAGCAATCAAGAAGGAGTTCCAGACAAAAAAGCCACCCTCCGCCGCCCCAACAGGCATGGCCATACAGGACACCAGCTTACGCTCACGAATCGGTGGAGATATTGAAGACACTAGATTGAACGCCAACTTCGGCGCAGACATCGGCGCCTCGGTTTCTCCTTACAGCAATGTGAATGAATCACTTCGCCCTCGTCGAGGGGAGACCATTCACGACAGCCAAATCCCTCATCGACCGGGCACAGACATTCAAGACACCACCATGTCGAGCAGCACAGGCTTTGAAGTGGATCGCTCACAAAATCGCGACGGATCTTCTACCATCCCTCGGCGGGGAGTCGGCGCCGCAATTGGAGATTCCGATTTAAACAGCCAGCGCCGATAGGTTTTCTCCCACTATCCTCCGACCGGTGACATGGGCTCCCACGTCTCACCTGCATCCTGACTCCGATAGAGACCACTCCCGTTAGTGCCGGCATAGAACACTCGAGGATCGATGTCGCTCTGCGCAATCGCCCTGACATTGGTGGTCGCCAATCCCCTATTGATCAGTTTCCACACCGTCCCTCCATCGTCGCTTCGATGCACCCCATCACGCCCCGTGATATAGATCACACCTCGACGGGCTCGATCCAGCACCATTCCCACAATCATTTGATCCGGGAGGGATACTCCTATTCTCTTCCAAGACTTGCCTCCATCCGTCGTTTTGTATATCCCAGCCAACGTGGCCGCATACACAACATCAGGCTCATAGGGGTCAACCAGTATTGCCGTCACGTTCAACGCTCTTGACGTCTTCACCATATCCGGCGGAACGAGTCCATTGTTCACCTTTTCCCAATGGCTGGCCTGATCAATCGACTTGTAGACGCCACCGCTCGTTCCCGCGTAAAGAATCGACGGACGAGTGGGATCCATCCCAAGTGTCACGACCATCAAGACTTCCTTCATGCCGTCCATTTTTTTGACCCACTGCTCGCCGCCATTCTTCGTTTCGAACACACCCATCGTCGTAGCGATGAAGATGTGCTGCGCATCCGCAGGGTCAAAGAGAAACTGATTCACGACTGAGCTGATAGTCGCATCATCAAGCCCGGATCGCATCGAGGCCCACCGCTGTCCCCCATCATGGCTCTTGTAGACAGCGTCGCCCTTCGTCCCAGCATAGACCGTCGCAGGATAGGCAGGGTCTATGCCCATGGCGATGACACGGGAATGGCTCATCCCTTGCGAGAGATTCGCCCAGGTCCGCCCACCATCACGAGTCTTATAGATGTAATCGTTGGTGGCGACGTAGATGATGTCAGGGTTCTTCGGATGAAGCTGGATGAGAACGATGGGGTCGCTACGATTGCAGCCTGCGAAAGAGGTTGCAAGAAAGAGGAGAGCGAGCAGAATCTTCATAAGGTTGCCACAAGCGCCACACCACTTACCTATAGTTTGTAAACTGAAGATCGATTCCGAAGTCTTTACCTTTCAAGAAGGCAATAGCCGTTTGGAGGTCATCCTTGCTCTTCCCCAGCACCCGGACCTGTTCGCCTTGAATCTGAGCTTGGACTTTCAATTTCGAATCTTTCACCGCTTTGGTAATTTCTTTCGCCTTCTCCGAAGCCAGTCCACTCTGGATCTTCGCGACTTGCCGCACCGTCCCACTGAGCGCCGGCACAACTTCACCATAATCAAACGCCTTCAACGACACCCCGCGCTTCACACACTTCGCCTTGATGATCTCATGTACCGCCTTGAGCTTGTAGTCATCATCGGACACCACGACCAGCTCCTTCTCCTTCTCTTTCAGAGTGATCTCCGTCTTGGAGTCTTTAAAGTCAAAGCGCTGCTTGATCTCTTTCGTCGCCTGGTCGAGTGCGTTCCTCAGCTCCTGCATGTTCACTTCAGATACCACATCGAATGAAAACTGATCAGCCACGATCTCCTCCTCTTCCTCCCACCTCCCTCGGTGAGAGGTGGGTTGGTTGATCTCCCACTGCGCCCATGGAGGGAGCACTGCCCTTAATTGAGAATCTTCACTGATCCCGCGTGCGCACTCCGGGAGCACAGGAGATCAGCCAACCTTCCTCTCACCTTCCCTAACAACACCCCGTTCCATGCGGCAACTTAAACCGCGGCTCATCATCACCACGATGAATCGCCGTCTGCACCCGTCCCGCCGATCCCCCACCCGCCATCACCACAACCTCGCTCGACGTAAACGGTTTCTTCAAGACCACATAGCCATACCATTGCCGTATACTATCGCTCAAGACAACCAATCCCAATACCGCAACCAATGCCACCAGCACCGCATCGAGATAGAGCGCAAATGCCTGGCCTGATGCCACCGCCCCTGCTTTCTTCAAGAACATCCAAAACATCTCATACGACCCCGTTAGGGTAATCACCCCCACAAAGAGCATCGGCAACACCGTCACCCAGAGATAGGGTGACTTCCACATCTTGATCAGGACGGTCGTCCCAATACACAGGGCCAACGTGCCCAACAGCTGGTTCGCAGCCCCGAACATCGGCCAAATGGTCGAAATGCTGCCGGTGCCGATCAGATAGGCCCAGCCCCCCACAACTACACCACTGCTCAGAAAGACCCCCGGGAGCCAGTTCATCTGGCGAAATGGCTGATAGACCCGCCCTGCCATCTCTTGGATGAGATACCGAGCCACACGGGTACCTGTATCGATCGTCGTCAGGATGAACAAGGCCTCAAAGACCAATGCAAACTGATACCAATAGGCCATCAAGCCAGACATACCGGGCAACGCCGAGAAGATCGACGCCATACCGACTGCGAGCGACACGGCCCCACCGGGTCGTCCTGCCACATCCACTTCAACCATCTGAGACAACTCTGCAATTCGCGACGGGGCAAAGCCCATGGTTGCTAACGCATCGGCACCCAGTGTCGTATTGATTGCGAGATAGTCACCGGGAATCAGAACCGATGCGGCGATCAAGGCCATGACACCCACGAAGCTTTCGAGCAACATCGCGGCATAGCCCACCACCGCTTGTGACTCCTGCTCGATCATCTTCGGTGTCGTCCCAGACGAGACCAGCGAGTGGAAGCCGGAGATCGCTCCGCAAGCAATCGTAATGAATAGAAACGGGAAGAGCGTGCCCGGAATAATCGGCCCGCCCCCATTGGCAAACTGCGTCACACGCGGCATCTCAATCGTCGGCGCCATGAGAATTACACCGAACCCCAGCAGAAAGACGACGCCGAGCTTCATGAAGGTGGAGAGATAGCCGCGCGGAACGAGTAGCATCCAACCCGGCAAGACCGAGGCAAGAAAACCATATCCCGCCAGCAGCCAGATCAGCGCAGGCTTGTCGAATTCGAAGAGCCAGGCATAAGAGGACTGCGCGACGACACGGCCGTACAACACGGCGGCGATCAGCAGAACCACGCCAAAGATCGACACTTCAGCTACCGCCCTAGGGCGAAACTTCTGAAGATAGAAACCCATCAGGAGTCCGATGGGAATCGTCATCGCAATCGTAAAGGTGCCCCAGGCATTGTGGTAGAGCGCATTCACCACGGCAAAGCCCAGACCCGCCAGCGCCACCACCACAATAAAGAGCACCGCCACCGCCGTCGCAGTCCCGGTGATGGAACCGAGCTCATCGTGGGCG
>JACCDZ011360379.1_pt1 | contig 10405 bp, 11 predicted proteins | sample 7449551 | NCBI WGS metagenome assembly JACCDZ01 (sample SAMN15323452, study PRJNA562643) | freshwater metagenome | isolation source: river surface water | place: USA:Blue River Watershed | collected 2017-08-18
TGTCTGTAGGAGCCCACCCCTGTGGGCGAATGCGTGCCTCTGAGCAGTTGCTCAATCGCCCACAGGGGTGGACTCCTACAAAAGACATGCAATGAATATCGAGAATTTATGAAATCCATCACACGACAAGAGTGGTACGGCGCCCTGGTGGCGGTCATCGTGCTGGGCGTTTTGCTCACCTTCGCCTCGCCCTACTTCCTGACAACCGGCAACCTGTCCAACATCCTGGTGCAGGCCTCGGTCATCGCCTTGCTCGCGGGTGGACAAACCTTTGTGATCCTGACCGGCGGCGTCGATCTGGCCGTGGGCGCGCTCACCGCGCTGGCCGGAGCGGTGGCCGGTCACATGATGATCAAAATCGGCGTTGATCCTTATCTGGCCATGGCGGCAGCCCTAGCGATTGGTGCGGCCGTGGGCCTGTTCAACGGTTATCTGGTGGCGTTTGTCGGCATTCCGGCGTTCATCGTCACGCTCGGTGGCCTGACGCTGTGGCGTGGTCTGGCTTTTGACCTGACCGGCGGCTTTGACAACGCGGGCCTGCCCGACCCCCTGCCCTTCATTGGCTACGGCGATGTGCTGGGCGTGCCCATGCCCACGCTGATCACCGGCCTCTTTTTTGTGGTCATGGCCTTCGTGCTGTCGAGCACCAAAATCGGCCGCTATGTGTACGCGATGGGTTCCAACGAAATGGGCGCGCGCCAGGTGGGCATCAACATCCGTTGGTACAAGCTGGGGGTGTATGTCGTCTCGGGTCTGAGCTGCGCCTTGGGCGCCATCGTGCTGATGGCCCGCATGGACTCGTCCAGCGGCAAGATGGCGCAGATGTTCGAACTGGACGCGATCGCCGCCGTCATTTTGGGCGGCACTTCGCTGTTTGGCGGGCGCGGCAGCATCTGGGGCAGTTTGCTGGGCGCGGTGCTCATCACCATGATCCGCAACGGCATGAACCTGATGGAAGTCTCGCAGTTCAAGCAAATGATGGCCATTGGCGCGGTCGTGATCGTCGCCGTGTGGATCGACGTGGTGCGCCGCAAGCACCTGCTCAAGAAGTAAGGCCCTGCCCTGTTTTTGCCATGACCACTCCGATTTTTGTGTTGGGCGAAGCTCTGATGGACTGCATCGCGCAGCCCGATGGCCGACTCTTGCCCCTGATGGGCGGGAGCCCCTTCAACATGGCCCGCGCCGCCGCCTTGCGCGGGGCCAGCGTGGCCTACCTCAATCCTTTGTCGACCGATCTGTTTGGCCAAGGCATGGCACAGCTGTTAGAAAAAGACGGCGTGCGCTTGATGGGAGGCAGCTCTCGTCTGCCCACTTCGCTGGCGGTGGTGCAGGTCACGAATGGCCAACCCAGCTATGGCTTTTACCGCGAAGGCATTGCCGACCGCGACTACAGCGTGGACGGCATCTTGGCCTTGCTGCGCGCTCAAGCAACGCCTGGCATCTTGCACACAGGCTCCTTGCTGCTGATCCCGCCTGAGCACACCAAAATCGTGGACATCCTGAAGGCCGCCCGCGACATGGGCTGGACCGTCAGCGTGGACATCAATCTGCGGCCCAAAGTGGCTCACGATCTGGCGCAATACGTGCAGGCACTGCACGAGGTGATCGGCCTGACCGACTGGCTCAAAGCCAGCGACGAAGACCTGCAGACCATGGGTTTTTCGGGCGTCGCCATCAGTGAATCCCCTCGCCTGGTGCGCGAGTTTCGCGCTGGCGTGGCATCCGGCAGGCTCAGCCGCGTGGCCCTGACTTTTGGCGGCGAAGGGGCTTACCTGGATGTGAACGGCCAAACCCACAGCTTGCCGGTGCCCCGCATCACCGTGGCCGACACCGTGGGCGCAGGCGACACCTTCTGGGGCAACACCCTGGCCGACTGGGCCCTGCTGCCCGAGGCGAGCGCAGAGCGCATGGCCTCCACACTCGATTTGTCCATGAAAGCTGCCGCCATCAACTGCACACGCCAAGGGTGTCAGCCACCAACCAAGGCAGAAGTGCTAGGTTTTTAATCAGCCCGCTTGGCGTGCCCGCCAGGCGCCAATCACGGCGATCAAACCCGGCACAAAGATCAGCGCCCAGATGATTTTGCTCAGGTGCGTTTGCACAAAAGGCAAGTTGCCAAACAGGTAACCAGCCAAAGTCAGGCCCAACACCCAAATGGCGCCGCCCACCACGTTGAACATCGTGAACTTGTGGCGCGTCATCTCGGCCACGCCCGCGACAAAGGGCACAAAGGTGCGGATGAAGGGCATGAAGCGCGCCAGGATGATGGTGATGCCACCATACTTTTCGTAAAAGTCATGGGCCTGCATGAAGGCCTGGCGGTTGAAAAATCGGGAGTTCTCCCACTGGAACACCTTGGGGCCAAAGTAACGCCCGATGCTGTAATTCGTCTGGTCGCCCGCAATGGCCGCCGTCAACAACAAGGCCATGCTCAGAGGCAAGTTCAAGACTTCTGCCCCACACAAGGCGCCCACAATGAACAGCAATGAATCGCCGGGCAAAAACGGCATGATGACCAGACCTGTCTCCACGAAGATGATCGCAAACAGCAGGGCGTAGACCCAGGCGCCGTGCTGACCCACAAAGGCCTCCAGGTAGCGGTCCACGTGGAGGATGAAATCGAGGAGTTGCAAAAGGATGTCCATGCCGCGATTATCCCTGCCCACCGCCACGCCCTGCCCCACCCAAGCCCTAAAATCAGGTGGTGACCTCCCAACAAAGCCCGGCGACCGCGCGCCGCCCCATCCGCGAACTCCCCGATGAACTGATCAGCCAGATCGCCGCTGGCGAGGTGGTCGAGCGCCCGGCCTCGGTCGTGCGTGAGCTGGTGGACAACGCCATGGACGCGGGCGCGCAAAGCATCACGCTGCGCCTGATGGGTGGCGGCACCCGGCTCATTTCGGTGGAAGACGACGGCGGCGGCATCGCCCCGGACGAGCTGGCCACCGCCCTCAAACGCCACGCCACCAGCAAGATCGGCAACCTCGATGAGCTCGAATCGGTCATGACCATGGGTTTTCGGGGCGAGGCGCTGGCGGCCATCAATTCGGTGTCCGAACTGACCTTGCTCTCGCGCATGGAGGGCCAACCCACGGCCTTTGCACTGGATGGCCGCACCGGCGAGATCCGCCCGGCAGCGCGTGCCGTGGGCACCACGGTCGAGGTCAAAGAGTTGTTTTTCTCGACCCCGGCCCGCCGCAAATTCTTGAAAAGCGACAGCACCGAGCTGGCGCATTGCATCGAAGCCGTTCGCCGCCACGCCCTGGCCCGCCCCGACGTGGGTTTTGCCATCTGGCACGAGGGCAAGCTGGTCGAGCAGTGGCGCGTGCACCCCGGCGCTGGAGGCCTGGCGCAACGGCTGGCCGATGTACTGGGTGAAGATTTCGTGGCGCAGTCCATCGCCATCGACTACCACGCCGGGCCACTCCGGGTAATGGGCCGCGCCGGTCTGCCCGATGCCGCACGTTCGCGCCCCGACCACCAGTTTGCCTATGTGAACGGCCGCTTTGTGCGCGACAAGGTGGTCATGCACGGGGCGCGCAGCGCCTACGAAGACGTACTGCACGGCCAGAAACAACCGGCCTATGCCTTGTTCATGCAGATCGACCCCACGCTGGTGGATGTGAACGTGCACCCCACCAAGATCGAGGTGCGCTTTCGCGACAGCCGTGCGGTGCACCAGGCCGTGCGACACGCCATCGAAAACGCGCTGGCCGCGCCGCGTTCGCAAAACCTGAGCGATGCCGCAAGCACCGATTTCGACCTGAAAGCCCCAGCCCCGCAAGCCCTGCCCGAATCGGCCAGCTGGCAGCAAGATGGCATGGCCTTCGAAGCCCGGCCCGGCCCGTCCACTTTTTCGGCCCCCAGCTACAAACCGGCCGACTTTGTGCGCCCGCGTGTGGATGGCGAACAAGCCATGGCCGACCTGAAAGCGCTGTGGAACCCGCCCGAGCGCGGCGAAGACCTGAGCGCACAAGAGCGCGCCACGCCAAGCTGGCTTCAGGCCAGCCCTGTGGATGCCAGCCCCACAGCAGGACGGGTAGAGCCGACAACAGCGACCACACCCCTGCCTACAGGCGACTGGCCGCTGGGCCGCGCTGTGGCCCAGCTGCACGGCGTCTACATCCTGGCCGAAAACAAGCAAGGCCTGGTGGTGGTGGACATGCATGCCGCGCACGAACGCATCGTGTACGAGCGCCTGAAAAACCAGCTCAATGCCACCGGCGAGGACGGCCCGCGCATCGCCAGCCAGCCGCTGCTGATCCCGGCCACCTTTGCTGCCAACCCGACCGAAGTGGCCACCGCCGAGAGTTGCGCCGAGGTGCTGACCCAACTGGGCCTGGAAATCTCGCCCCTCTCTGCCAAAACCCTGGCCGTGCGCGCCGTGCCCACCAGCCTGGCGCAAGGCGACGCGGTCGAGCTGGCCCGCAGCGTGCTGGCCGAACTGACCCAGCACGACGCCAGCACCGTGGTGCAGCGCGCCCAAAACGAGATTTTGGCCACCATGGCCTGCCACGGCGCGGTGCGCGCCAACCGCCGCCTGACGCTCGACGAGATGAACGCCCTGCTGCGTCAGATGGAAGAGACCGAGCGCTCTGACCAATGTAACCACGGCCGCCCCACCTGGCGGCAGATGACGATGCGCGATCTGGATGCGCTGTTCTTGCGGGGCCGCTGATGAACCGTGCCTTTGTTGTCTTGCTGCTCGCCCTGCTGCTGGGTTTGCAGGCGGTGACCACCGACCTGTACCTACCGACCTTGCCCGCGATCAGATCGGACCTGAACGCCAGCATGGGCGAGATTCAACTGACTTTGACCTCGCTCTTGCTGGCCTTTGGCGTTTCGCAACTGGTCTGGGGGCCACTGTCGGACCGGTTTGGACGCCGCCCTATCTTGCTGTGGGGCGTGGGCGCCTATGTGCTGGCCTCGCTGGCCTGTGTGGCGGCACCTGGCATTGGCTGGCTGATCGCGGCGCGTGCCGTGCAAGGCCTCGCCATGGGCGCGGCGGTCATGGCCGCACGCGCCATCGTGCGCGATCTGTACCAGCCCCATGAAGGCGCGCAGGTCATGTCCCAAGCCCTGTCGGGCCTGGGCATCATCGCCTGCACTTGCGCTCCGGTGGGCGGCTTGCTCAGCGACTGGATCGGCTGGCGCTATGCCCTGCTGTCGGTCACGTTGTTTGGCCTGCTCACCCTGGGCTTGCTGCTGTGGGGCTACCGCGAGACCCTGCCCCAACGCCGCATGGATGCGTTGCAATGGGGATCGCTGTGGCGCTCCAATCTGGAAATCATCCGGCACCCGGAATTTCGCACCTGGTGCGCCTTGTCGTCAGCCACCTACCTAGGTTTGTTCACCTTTTTGGCCACCTCGTCTTTCGTGTTCACACAACAGCTGGGCTACAGCAAAACCGTTTACGGCTTGCTGATGTTCACCATGTCGTTCTCCTACATCTTGGGCACCTTCTGGGGCCGCTGGATGCTGCGCCGAACCAGCATGCACCGCACCGTGGGCGTGGCCGGTTTGCTCTCGATCATGGGCGGCGTGTTGATGACGGTCCTGGCCTATGCAGGATCGGACCAAGCGTGGTACGGCGCATGGGCCGTGATGCTGCCGATGTATTTGTTCATGTTCGGCCATGGCGTGCACCAGCCTTGCGGCCAAAGCGCTGCGGTGGCCCCCTTCCCGCTCAAGGCGGGCACGGCTTCGGCGTTGAACGGTTTTCTGATGATGCTGGGGGCCTTCTTCATGGGTGGCTGGTTGGGGCGCAACATGGATGTGCCGCTGTTCGCCCTGGCCCACGGCCTGCTGCTGTGGAGTGCGGTGATCGCCGCCGTGGCCTGGACCGCCGTGCAGCGCCATGGTCGGCCTGTGGTGTTGAAAACCGCATGAACCGCTCACTGGACGCCATCGCCATCGTTGGCCCAACGGCCAGCGGCAAAACCGCTGCCGCCATGGCTTTGGCGCAAGCCCTGCAAGCACAAGGCGGTGCCGAAATCATCAGCGTGGACTCCGCTCTGGTGTACCGGGGCATGGACATTGGCACGGCCAAACCCAGCCGAGAAGAGCTGGCCGCTGTGCCGCACCACCTGATTAACACCATCGACCCCTTGCAAAGTTACAGCGCGGCCGAATTTGCCCGCGATGCCACACGGCTGATCGGCGAGATCCGTGCGCGAGGCCGCATGCCGCTGCTGGTGGGCGGCACCATGCTCTACCTCAAAGCCCTGCTTGAAGGCCTGAACGACATCCCCGCCGCCGACCCGCAGGTGCGCGAAGCCATTCAGGCCCGCGCCACGCAAATCGGCTGGCCCGCCCTGCACACCGAGTTGATGCAGGTGGACCCCATTACTGCCGCCCGCCTGGCCCCCGGTGACAGCCAACGCGTGGGTCGCGCCCTGGAAGTGTGGACCGCCACCGGCCAGACCCTGTCGTCATTCCACCAAAGCGCCAAGGCCGCTGCGCCCGATTGGCGCATCCCGGTGCTGAGTCTGGAACCGCAGGACCGGACCTGGCTGCACCAGCGCATTGCCCAACGGTTTGAGCAAATGATGGCGCAAGGTTTCATGGACGAAGTGCGCCAGCTGCGTGCACGGGGTGACTTGAACCCAGACCTGCCCTCGATGCGCTGCGTGGGCTACCGCCAAGCCTGGCAAGGTCTGGATGAAGGCTGGAGCGAGCGCACCATTTGCGAGCGCGGCATCTTCGCCACACGGCAACTGGCCAAGCGTCAGATCACATGGTTGCGCAGCATGGACCAGCGCCATGTGATCGCAGCCGATGCGCCCGATGCTATAACGCAAATTTTGGCCACAGCGCAGCGGCTGACAGGTACTTAATCCGCGTCCGTCTTGCGACGCGAACTTTTCAACTGCGATTGAATGGCCTTGCCCTGCAAGCGCCGCTGCACTGCGCCATAGCTGGGTTTGGTCGCTTTGCGGGCCTTGGGCGCTTTGGCAAATTGGTCCAGCAGTTCATACAGCCGCGCCCAAGCATCCTGCCGGTTGGCTTCTTGCGTGCGGTAACGCTGGGCCTTGATGATGAGCACGCCGTCTTGCGAGAGGCGGCTGTCGCCCGACTGCAGCCACCGCGCCTTGACGGCTTCTGGCAAGGAGGCGTTGGCCACATCGAAACGCAGCTGAATGGCGGTCGAGACTTTGTTGACGTTTTGCCCGCCCGGGCCTTGAGCGCGGATGGCGGTCAGTTCAACTTCGGTCTCTGGAATGTGCAGGGTGTTCATGGACTGCGGGGAGTATGCCGCAGACGCTTAAGCCTGACGGTGAGAGCAGGCACATTTCAGTCGACTGGACAACGGCTTGTAGGTCGGAGCTAAAGCTCCGACCTATCTGAGGCCGATGGTCCGGCTTTATTGCAGCGGCTCTTTCAAGGCATCTGGCAAAGGAAGCGGCACAACGTCGATGCCCTCTTCCAGCAAAGCTTCGGTTTCTTCACGGGTGGCTTGACCCCGAATGTTGCGCTCTTGGCTCTCACCGTAGTGAATCTTGCGGGCTTCTTCAGCAAATTGGGGGCCGACATCTTCGGTGTGGGCCATGACGTGGCGCACCATGTGCATCAAGGCTGCCTGCATTTGAACCACAGGATTGGCGTCAGCCGCTGGCGCGGGCGCTGCGGCAGCTGGCGCAGTCGACGGCGCATTCTCGGTCTGCCCAGGGGTGGGGGCACTGCTGTGCCCCAGGTTCAGGCGCGGTGCCGACAGCATTTTGGTGATCTCGCTGTCGTTGCAAATCGGGCATGTGACCAAGCCACGCGCACGCTGCGCGTCGTAATCGTCTTGCGAGCCAAACCAGCCTTCAAAGCTGTGGCCCTGACGGCACTGCAGGTCAAGGACTTTCATGGAATTGCCAGATCAGAGGCCAAGCACCTGACAAAACGTTTTGCAACCAAAGCGCACCGGTGAGGGTTTTGGCATCGGTCACCAGGCCTTGTTGGCACCAGGCCATCAGCTCGTCGGGCGTGGCCGTGAAGACATCAAGGAATTCTTCGGCATCCAGCTGGCGCTCACCCAGTCTGAGGTCACGCGCAAACCAGATCTCGATCACTTCGGTTGAATAGGCGATCACGGGATGCAAAACCCCTGCCCTGGCCCATTCGCGGGCACGGTAGCCGGTTTCTTCGATCAGCTCCCGCTGGGCACACAACCAGGGGTCTTCGCCAACGTCCAGCTTGCCTGCCGGGAACTCGATCATCACCTGCCCCACCGGGTAGCGGAACTGCCGCTCCAGCACGAGACGCAGGCTGCCGTCGGGCATCTGCAGCAGCGGGATCACCATCACGGCGCCTGGGTGAACGACGTATTCACGCGTGGCCAGACTTTGGTTAGGCAGGCGGACCGTGTCTCGAAAAGCGCGCAAGAAGTGTCCGTGCAACAGCGCCTCTTGCGAGACGCGGTGCTCGATCAAATGATCGTCAGACATGGTGGAATTCCGGAAAAACAGACAGCAATCAATGCTGGCGGTGCATCAGGTAACGGTAGACGAAAACCGGAAAGGCCAAGGTCACAAACATGGTGCCGGTGATGGCATAAAACTCCCAGCCTTGAGGAGCGATTTGACCGCCATGGTTTTCCAGCGCCAAGCCCACTGCGCCGACCACAAAATAGAGCAGCACCAACTCAGCCAGCCGAATGGCCAGGGATTTGGTGCTGCGTGCGGGGCCGACCAGCAAGATGCGCTGGTTGACAAATGGCAAGTTGGCGGCCAGCAGGGCCAGCGCAATCAACAGGCCGATTTGCCAGGAGGTGCTCATGGATCAGACGGCCAACATGCGGGCGACGGCATCAGCGCACAAAGCCATCAATGCGCCAGGCACGATGCCCAAGACCAGGACCAGCAAACCGTTCATGGACAGGACCACACGCACATCGGCATCGGCCGAGACGGTGGTGGCCGTGACGGGCTCGTCAAAGTACATGACCTTGACCACGCGCAGGTAATAGAAAGCGCCGATCAAGGACATGATCACGGCAAAGATCGCCAGACCGATGTAGAAGCCTTGACCCGAAGCCACCAAAGACTGCAGCACGGCCAGCTTGGCGTAGAAGCCCACCATGGGCGGGATACCGGCCAGAGAGAACAGGCAAATCGCCATCACACCCGCGTACAGCGGGCTGCGCTGGTTCAGGCCAGCCAGATCGGAAATCTCTTCGCTCTCGAAACCCTGACGGGCCAACAGCATGATGATGCCGAAGCTGGCCAAGGTGGTCAGCACATAACCCACGATGTAGAACATGGCAGAGCTGTACGCGTTGGCCGCCAAAGTGGTCTGGCCATTGATCACACCCGCCACAAAGCCCAGCAGGACAAAGCCCATTTGTGCGATGGTTGAGAAAGCCAGCATGCGCTTGAGGTTGGTCTGTGCAATCGCGGCCAGGTTACCGATCAGCAGGGAGCCGATCGCCAGGAAGGACAACATCTGTTGCCAATCAATCGCCAGAGGCAAGAGACCTTCAACCAGCAAGCGGATCATGATGCCGAAGGCCGCCAGTTTGGGCGCGCCGCCGATCAGCAGCGTGGCTGCCGTAGGGGCACCCTGGTAAACATCCGGAATCCACATGTGGAATGGCACGGCACCGATCTTGAAAGCGAGACCCGCCACGATGAAGACCAGACCAAACACCAGCACCTGGTGGTTGACTTGACCCGAAGCAATGGCTTTGAGCGCAGCGGCCAGCTCGAGGCTACCAGTCGCGCCGTACATCATGGACATGCCATACAGCAAGAAACCGGATGCCATCGCGCCGAGCACAAAGTACTTCATGGCCGCTTCAGTGGCTTGACCGTTGTCGCGACGCAGGGCTACCAGGGCGTAGCTCGACAGCGTCAGCAGCTCCAGACCCAGGTAAATGACCAGGAAGTTCTGACCCGAAATCATCACGCTCATGCCCAGCAAGGCGAACATGCTCAGGCTGAACAATTCGCCACCGCGCAACATGTCGCGGTCTGCTGCATACGGGCGCGCGTAAACCAGGGTCACCATCACGGCGATGGAGGCAAAACACTTGAGCCAGTGGCCCATCGGGTCGCTGACCACCAGATGGCCAAAGCCATACAGGGTTTGGCCGGCATCGGCGTACATGGCGTTGAGCCAGGCCACACCGCCCAGCGACAGCAAAGTCAGGGCGTAGGTGGCGGTGCGCTTGGGGCTCTTCACAAACAGGTCGGCCAGCGCGATCACACAGGCCATGACCAGCAACACGATTTCAGGATAGATCGTCATCCAGCTGGTGGTGTCCATCATCATTCTTTCTATTCTTCAGTTCAGTACTGAATGGTCATTGGGGCAATTTGGACAAGGCCACGTGCTTGAGCAAGTCGGCCACAGAGGTATCCAGCACGTCGGTGAATGGCTTGGGGAACAAGCCCATGTACAGCACGGCGATGGCCAGCAA
>JACCDZ010380486.1_pt1 | contig 10402 bp, 6 predicted proteins | sample 7449551 | NCBI WGS metagenome assembly JACCDZ01 (sample SAMN15323452, study PRJNA562643) | freshwater metagenome | isolation source: river surface water | place: USA:Blue River Watershed | collected 2017-08-18
GTTAACAAAATATTTTATTTATAAACAAATATTAATTATGATGGTAATATTATATTATTATTTTTTTAAAAAAAAGTATAAATAAGTATATAAAAAAACATAGGAATTTTTTAATTTTTAATTTTAAAATAATTATTTAAATAATTACCAAAAATATAAGGAAAATAAATTATATTTTTTAATTTAATTTATTTATTTTTTAAAAAATATTTACTTTTTGTTAAAAAAATAGTACTTTTAGCTTCTTACCATATTCACTAGTAAAAAAAATATATATTCTATTTTATGTGGACTTAAAGGAGTTCGTACATAGAGTAGTAGAATAAGTCCGCGTACAAATTCCCTTAAATTTATATTTACTTTTATTAGAAAAGAAAAATGGCCCCTACTACTACTGCTGCTCCCAAAAAAGTTGTCGCTAAAAGCGCTCCTGCCCCAGCCCCTGTTGCTGCTGCTCCTGTAGCCACTGAAGCCCCTTCAACTGAAGCCAAGAAAGTTGTTAAGAAAGTTGTCAAGAAAGCCGAAGCCCCTGCTGAAGCTGCTGCTACCCCTGCTCCTACTCCCGTAGTTGCTGCTGCTCCTGAAGTTGTTGCTACTCCTGCTGCCACTGCTACTGAAGCCCCTGCTGCTGCCGCCACTGAAGCTTCAAATGTTGATGCTCTCTTTGCTAAGCTCATTGCTCAATTCACTGAGCTCCAAACTGAGCTTACCAGTGGAATGAAGACTTTCCAAACCAACCTCCGCACTCTCCAAAAGGAAGTTGCTCGTGAACAAAAGGAATCTAAAAAGCTCATTGAAAAGAGCCAAAAGAAAAAGCGTGTTGTTGACCCCAGCAAACCTCGTACTCCCAGTGGTATTGCTAAACCTGCTCCCATTACCGATGAACTCTGTGATTTCCTTGGTGTAGCTCACGGTACTCAAATGAGCCGCATTGATGTTATCAAGAAGGTTAACGAGTACATTACTAGCCACAACCTCAAAAACCCTGAGAACAAACAAACCATTACTCCTGATGCTAAACTCCAAAAACTCCTTTCACCTCCTGAAGGAGCTGTTGTTAAATTCTTCAATCTCCAAACTTACCTTAAGAAACATTTCCCTAAACCTGCTGCTCCTGTAGCCACTGCTTAAGGTATGAAAATGATTTCATATATAGTTTTGGAATAATTTATATAATAAAAAATAAAATAAAATAAATTTATATATAATAGATATTATATATAAAATGTTAAATGAAAATCAATTAAGGATTTTATATAATGCGAATTATTCACATTATATTAATAAATTATTAGCTATAAATGATAATAATTTTGTTAAAAATATTATAAAAGATATTCAATCTTTACAATCTAAATTAAAATCAAGTAATGAATATAAAAACGCACGTAATAATATAAATAAAAAATTGCGTAGTAAATTTCCTAATAATGGAATATCAATGTCAAATCCTAATTTGAATATAAATCCAACTCCATATTATGGAATATCAATGTCAAATCCTAATTTAAATATAAATCCAACTCCATATTATGGAATGTCAATGTCAAATCCTAATAATAATCTTTTAAGTGAAAATGAATATAATAAAATTACGCAAAAATATAATCAAATATTTAATCCAATAACAAATCCAAGTTATGAAATGTCAAATCAAAATAATAATTATGAACCTGGTGGATTTATCGAATATTTAAATTCAAATTCAAATCTTAATCCAAAACCAAATTTAAATCTAAATCCAAATCCAAATTCAAATAATGGAACTTATGGACTATCAATGTCTGTACCAACAGTATTAAATTCAAATATACAAAATATTAAACCTTTACATATATTTTTATTTGGTCACGGTTCAATTATAGAAAAAGAATTCATTGTAGTTCCAGAAAAAATCAATATTACTTTTTATACTGTTAAAGGAAAGACTTTAACAACAATTCATACAAATAGAGTTCTTAATAGATATAATGAAACAAGTATTACATATGATAAATTTCATTATATTTCTCAAAATACATTAATGAATAATATGATTGTTACACTTAATCCATTTTTTTTTGATAAAAATAATATAATAGAACAATTTGAATATACTGGTATTGTTACTGGTGAAATTCCAACACCATTTTTTAAATTAAATGAAAGTATATTTAAAGAATATGGTATGAAAGTTTCAAATATAATTAATATAAGTGATATAGAAAAAAAATTTAAAAAAGTTTACCTTAAAAATAAAACAATTATTGGAAATAAAAAAATTATTGGAAATCGTATTAAAATTCTTGATTTAGGTGAACAAATATATGGATTAATTTATGAAAAAAAACGAGGTGTTTCTATTATTAATAATATGGATGATGAAGATAAAGATAAAAATATATTATTACAATATATTAAACAAAGTTTTCCCAATTCCAATGTTCCACTTATATTATCTAAATTTAAGAGAAAAAAATATGAAGATGTAATAACAAGAATTAAAAATTTATGTTTACATTTTAATGATGATAATATTATTACAAAAGAAGAGATTTTAGCAAACAAATTAAATCTATTTAGATTAAATATATTATTGAATCATATTCATCAAACTTATCCAAATGATTATATTATATGTCACGGTATAATATGTAGAACTTATATTGCTTCTCATAATTATAAATCATACGTTTTTAAAAATTCAATATATAATAATATAGAAAATATAAATTCAGCCATATCAACAAATATTAAAAGAATACAAACAGCAAATGAAACGTATAAAACGAAATTTGGAAATATTTTAGAAAGATTTATAACACATATCGATAAATTATGTAATATATTAAAAAATAAATTTCCAAATGAAGCATTTAAAATGAATCAAATAAAAGATTATATTTTAGAATTTAATTTTAATAATAAGTATTTACATACAATACACGTTGATTTTATTTATATTATTCTTAATTATAATCTTAACTTCAATAATAATAGTAATGAACAAACGATAGCTACATATTTAGACTATATAAGAAATATTGTTTTATGGAAAAATTTTGATCGAATTGATCAAATAATAAAAAAAAGAAATAAAAATTAAATATATTAAATTATTTAATTTATATTTTTTTTTTAAATATATATATTAATATTAGAAAAATCAAAAAAACTTTAAAATGAGTACTCCTCAAAATAATAAAAGTGCTGTTAATTTAGCAATTAAAGCAGTTCAAAACTATGCTAATAAGGAAATTCAAAAACATAGAGCAAGTATTAATAATTTAACTAATTTAGCATCTAAAATAATTAAAATTAAAAATAATTCACCACAAGCAGTTGTAGCACCTGTAGCAGTACAAGAAGCTACAGCTGGAAACGGATCTAATGCTCCTCTTAATGCTAGTGTTAATGCTTCCGTTGCGGCTGAAGTAAACCAAGCAGCTGCTTTAAGAGCTACTTTACAAGATTTTTTAAATAAAAATGAAGCTACTATAGTTAATAGCAATATATCTTCTATAGAAAGTATTTTAGCATCTTTAAATAATTCAACAATAAATAATGGATTAAAACAATTAAAAACTACTGTAAATTCAAAAGCAAAAAATATTAAATCAAGAAGACAAGCACGAGCTAACACTAATGAAGGTAATATTACTTCTGGTCAAGGTGGTCCTGAAGGTGGTAATAATGGAACTGGTCGTCAAGGTGGTCCTGAAGGTGGTAATAATGGAACTGGTCGTCAAGGTGGTCCTGAAGGTGGTAATAATGAAACTGGTCGTCAAGGTGGTCCTGAAGGTGGTAATAATGGTGTTCCAGGTGGTATGGCTGCTACTACTCCTAAAAAAGAAGGTGAAGGTGAAGGTGAAGGTGAAGGTGAAGGTGAAGGTTACCAAAATGGTGGTGCTAAAAAAAAGCGTTCATTAAAGAAAAAGAGTGCTTCAAAGGCTAAAAAAAGCAATCCCAAAAAAAAGAGTGCTCCTAAAAAGAAAAGTGCTTCTAAAAAAAGATCATCTAAAAGCCGTAAATAAATAATTAAATAAAAAAATATATTACTTTTTAACAAATAAATATTTGTTAAAAAATTTTATTTAATATAAAAAGAAAAGTTCATAAATAACCTTTCAATATGTTTTCTTATTTTATTTTTTAAAAAATTATAAAATAAAAAGCAGGAGGTTCATAAGGAGCCCATAGGGCCAGCTACTAAAGTAGCCCAAAGGGGTTCCTTATTTTATTTCTTAAAAAATGAATCAATGGTGGGTTGGTATGACAATTTTGGATTATTTTTTAAAACCATTGATACATCATTTGGATCATTTTCATCTACTTTTTGATACATTTTCTTTTCATTTTTATAAGATTTAGCTAGATCTTCAATTTCTCCAAAAATCTTTCCTTTCAGTTTTGTCTTTTCATTCAGAAATGTAATTAATTCTTCCAATTTAATTGGTGTTTGTAATACATCACTTTTATATTTTTCAAAATCATCATTTTTACACGCTTCATTAAATAATTTACGCGATGTTATATAATCAAAATCATTTGGCACTTTATAACTTTTATTACTCTTTATATATGGCATTGCTGTTTCAATATTTCCGTGTTTTTTCATTAGTTTATACGCATATGTTGGTCCAATACCACCAATTTTTGATGTATAATCACAACCACACATTATACACATATCCAGAAATGATGAAAATTCCATTTCAAGCTCTTTTAATACACCATCTAGTGATACTTCTACTACTGAACCACCTTTTTCCATACTAAAGTTTTTAAGAAGTATACAACCACCTGTTGCTAATACATCCATATCTTCTGACATAACCGCATCAACAATTCCTTTTTTACATAGTACCGAACACAGTGATTCAGCTTCACTTTGAGCAATAATACATGGAACACCAAAAAGTTCCATTAATTGTTGAACCTCTTTTATATGCTCTTTTGTAATTCTAATTATTTTTCGTTCCATTTCTTTTATATATTTTTCAAATGTTTCTTGACTCCCAGGTGTAACATCATATATCATATTCCAATCATCTTCACTCAGTAAATGTTCTCTATATCCGCGTTTTGTAAAATTCTTTTCTCCGTATTTTTTTAAATTATTTTTAATTTCATCTTTACTATATTGCTCAAATTGCGGATTTTCATCTTTTTGTTCATACGCATATTTTAAAATATGTACTATATCAATTAGCTCTTCACGCTTTTCTTTTCGCTCTTTTAATAGCTCAGACTTCTCTTTTGGCGGTTTACCATCTAGTACAAATACTGGAAGAATACCATTTTGAAGAAGTACTAATACAAGCCGTGTTAAACCATCAATTACATTTCCATATACAAACATATATTTATAAAGGAAAATAGATGTATCAATGGCGACTCTATATCCCATATAGGAAGAAAGGGAACGCTTAACCATTGCGTTTGGCGCTTTTGATTTAAGAATTTTTGAAAGATTTTGAATACCCATTTTTTACTATTTTTATTTAATATATATATATTATCTTATTTCCTTTTTATATTCTTTTCTTTTTACTTTTTTCTAAAAATAGATTTTTTATTTTTTTTAACTATTTTTATTATTTATAAAATCATTATTTATTCTTTTTCTTTTATAAAATTATCATTTTATAAAAAATAATTTAATATTTTTTTTAATTTATGTAATATTATCAGTTCATTTTATATTTATTACACCGTTTTTAAGATAAATGGGACAGTTTATAAATAATTATAAATAATTATAAATAATTATAAATAATTATAAATAATTATAAATAATTATAAATAATTATAAAAAATCATATTATATCTTAAAAAGGTTGTAACTGCACCTTAAAAGGCTCGGTACGACTTGACCAAACTAATAAAATTAGTATAAGGTTCATACCTTTTAGAAAAAAAAAGAGAAATAACCCAATTCTTAATTTTTCACTTTAAGTGTTAGAAATAGGTTACGTTGTTTAAAAATAACTGAAGGGTTTGTGGTACCTTCTCAGTTATTAACCAATTAAAATAAATATTTTAATTCCACAATTTGGATGAATAATCATTAATGTTAAACTTCATTTCATATTCATACTATATATTAGTTTAATTCCTTTAAGTTCATTTATTTTTAAAAAATTAAAATTATTTAATACAACTGTCCCATTTATCTTAAATTAGGTGTAATTCATTTGATAAAATACCATTTTAAGGCTTCGTGAAGTGCTTATTTTGGCGCGTTTTAAGCTTTTTACATAATGTGAATCATTATTTCTCATAATATTTAAAATATAATCTTCTAAAACTTGAATTCCTTCATTTTTCATAAATCCGTTATTTGTATAATTTTTCATAAAATCATCATAATAATCAATATTATTTAATATTAACGGTTTTAATACATAATAACTAAATACATTTGTATGTTGTAAAAATTTCTTTAAACAACTATCTTCTTTTACCAACTTATTTAATTCATCATATTTTAATCCATTATGATTTAACACTTTTTTACTTAATCCCAATTCATAATTTAACTCATTTTTAAACATAGCTCGCAACTTATTTATATTAAATATATAATGTTCCGGAATATTATATATTCCATATGGACTCATAAAATGCTCTTTTTGTAAATATACAAAATATAAATTAAGCATTGTTGCCAAAGATTCCGTATATGCTTCATTTAATAATATTGGATAATTTGAACATAATTCACTTTTCATAGTATGACTATGAATAATAAGTGGATAATCCATATGAAAAGAATGAATCATTTCGTGAATACATACTTTGTAAACTTCTTCTTTACGAAATAATACGATTTTACCGTTATGTTTATGTTGATGTTCAACATTTTCAATAAATGTTACACCACTATTTACTTCACGAGGTGAAAGGGGATTTTTTGAAAATACTTTTTTAAAAGATGATGGATAATAATAAATTTCTTGAATAAGATTTTTATTACAAAAATATTGGAAATATAAGATTAAATATAATAATTTAATACCAGTACGTTCGATCGATGGTGTTAAAATTTGTGATGAGGAGCCCATTTTTAATTTTGTGGGAAAAGAAGGAAGTTGAAATGTATAAGTGTATATATAATTTTTAAAAATATGTGATTGAATTTCGGAATCTAAAAAAGAAATATCTTGAATAACATTTTTTTTAGCTACTTCAAAAGTTATTTTTATTTTTTGTATATCAAATATTTTGTTAAAATCAATAAGTGATTTATTCATATTTTTATATAAATTGTAAAAAAAAGAATTACGTGTTAAAAACATTTTTACTTTTTATTAATTTACTTTTTTATTAATTTACTTTTTATTAATTTATTTACTAATTTATTTATATATATTTTTATTAAGAAAGTAAATAATATTTTTTATCTTATTTCATTTTAGTGTAATATATATTTTATAATGAGCGCATTTACTGGAGGACCAGCAGGATTGACTTCCCAACAAGCTGCTGAAGCAGGAACAGGAAGTGTAAGAACTGGATATAAACCACCTACACTTAAAAAAGAAAATAAAGGTAAAGGACCAGGTATACAACCAACACGTAATCCTAAAAATGGTACTGGAATATTTGCAGCAAGTAAATCTAGAAATGTATCTGAAAATATTCAAAATTTTAAAAATGTTATTAATTTAGAAAATGAAATTACTAAATATTTAAATAATACTGATAGTAATAATGTAAATAAAATACGTAACATAAATCGTCGTGAATTAAATTTAGGTAATATATATTATAAAATTAGGAATACCGCTAGATTTAAAGAAAATGAATCTACTACAGGATTATATTTTAATCCATTTAATCAAGAATTCTTTATTAATCCTAACAATTATCAATTTACTATACAACAATTGTTAAATCTTTTAATTAATGAAGATCTTTTAATTGACATACTTCATCAATCTAAAAAAAACTTTAATTTATTTAAATTAAAACAACCTAATTTTACAAATAGAGATTTAACACGTTTAAATCCAGGTGATACACTTGAAACAAATAAATATTTACATTTTTTTCTTGATATTTTTGAATATCAATTTTTTGTATATATTTTAATAATGAAAAATTTACAAATAAACAGAGTTACTACTGATAAATTGTTTTTTGATTTTTATACAAATAATAAAACTACAAGTGAGTTTAGTAATAAGTTTACTGATTATGAGCTTTTTTTTAAAAATTTAGCAAGAGTCATTTTTAATGTTCATCCTAAATTACTAAATTATATAATAAATAATTATAATGGGAGTATAAGTGAAAGAACAATATCATATAGTAAATATAATAAGTTTAGTCATGAAATTGAAATTAGTGTAAAAAGAGATACAATTCAAACCGTAAATAGTGGATATATAACCATTCGCCCTAAAGATAGATTAATAGGATTAATAAAAATAGACTTTAGAAAAAAAATATTTAGAAATAGCGAATCTATTAGAAAGATACCCACTAATTCAAATCCAATTGAAAATATTAATATAAAAATATGTACAAAGATTAAAACTGTGTTTAATACAATAAAAGCAATTAGTGATTTAAAACATGAGCAGGACATTTTTTTTAATACTCTGCTTCCACAAAATATGGCTATAAAAAATTATATATATCCAGGAGTAGTTCATGTAGAAAGACATAATGGACATCATGGATATAATGGACATAATGGACATAATGGACATAATGGACATAATGGACATAATGGACATAATGGAAGTGTAGTGTCACAGAATAGTTTACATGAAGAAGAAAATGAAGATAATGAAGAAGAAAATGAGGGAGGACCTCATGTACCATTACCACCTCCTAATCAAGATCAAATCAATATAAATACATATATGGCTAATTTTGATGCGTTAATTAATTCTTTTCGTGTAGATATTCAAAACATTTTTAATAACGAATTGAATGGAACAAATTTACCAATAATAAATTTAGATGCATATTTTGCTATTACATATCAATTTAATAATGTTTTATTTATTTATTTTATAAATAACTTTAATACTTATTTAACAAGCGCACGAAATGAAAATATATTTAATCATGATAATAATATATATTTTATATTAAAAATTTTACATATTATTTATTATTTTTTAAAATATATTGTATATGGTAAAAATCAGGGAAATTATAAATATTTATTTAATCCACAAGAACGTATTTTATTAACTTTAAATTTATTTAATATATATTATCAGATTTTATCATATAATAATCATGGAAATTATATAATAAATGGCGGTATATTAGTAGATTATCAACAAAATATGAATGCGAATGATGCTGCTCGTAGTAACAATATATTATATGCTTTAAATAAATCTTTTTATACACTTCTTCAAGATTATATTGATTTTATACAATTACCGCCATTATCTATTAATATTCAACAAGGTCAAATTCGCAATCGTTTAGAACGCATAAATAATTTACGATTTGATATGTATTTATTATTTATCAACAATAATTTAGCAAATGAAGACGATTTACATAGTTTTATAAATAGTGCAATTCCAGATTTTGTAAGCACAAATCGAAATGAAACAAAAGCAATTTTAAAAAAAATTAGATATGGAATCATGAATTTAGGAAAATATTTAAATAGTAATAAAAATAAACGTAATCAAAGAACCATTTTAACCGCATATCAAACTTATATAAATAATTTAAATAAACTTGGTCATCGAAATATGATTAAAAAAAGATTTAAAAGGCGACGTCCACCTCCAGGTCCACCTCCAGGTCCACCTCCAGGTCAACCTCCAGGTCAACCTCAGAATCTCGTTCGTGAACCTACTTCTTATCGTGAATATGTACGAATGCATAGAGATTTATATAATAAACTTAGAACAGAATTTGGAATTACGGATAATCCATAAATATCTTTTTTTAGGAAAATATAATATTTATTAAAAATTTAGTAAAAAGAATAATAAATTAAAATTTAATTTATTATTTTCTAATATAATAATATATATATATATTATTTTTATATTAAAAATAAAAAATGGCACTTAGATTAGGACTTGGACCTGCTGCACCGCTAGCTGGTCAAGCATTATATAATCAGATGGTGGAAAGTGCGAATAAAATAAAAGCATCTAAAATAAAAGATAGCACTCAAAGATTCCAATATAATACTTTAAAAAAAACACGTGAACTTTTAGCTACTAAATTAAGGGCACCTGGTGCTTTTACAGATGCTTATTATAGACAAACTGAAAATACACTTTTAGATTCAACAGATATTTTAAGATCTGAATTATATAAAATGAGTCACGAACATATTGCTAAACTGATTAATGATTCAAATGACTCTCTTCTTAAAACGGATATTGCTAGCAGACACGCAACCATTGCTTGGATTGATCCTACACCA
>JACCDZ010990982.1_pt1 | contig 10401 bp, 10 predicted proteins | sample 7449551 | NCBI WGS metagenome assembly JACCDZ01 (sample SAMN15323452, study PRJNA562643) | freshwater metagenome | isolation source: river surface water | place: USA:Blue River Watershed | collected 2017-08-18
GGCGGCGCGCCGATCAGGCGTGACACGGTATGGCGTTCCATGTATTCCGACATATCGAAACGCACCAGCTCCACGCCCAGCGTGCGCGCCAGCTGCTTGGTGACTTCGGTCTTGCCCACGCCTGTCGGACCGGCAAACAAGAAGCTGCCGATCGGCTTTTCCGGGGCTTTCAGGCCGGCTCGTGAAAGCTTGATGGCGGCACTCAGGGCGTCAATGGCCTCGTCCTGGCCAAACACGGTCATCTTCAGATCGCGCTCAAGGTTACGCAGCGCTTCCTTGTCGTTAGACGACACCGATTTCGCCGGAATGCGCGCAACCTTGGCCACCATTTCCTCGATTTCAGCCACGCCGATGACTTTCTTGCGACGGCTGACCGGCAGCAGACGCTGGTAGGCACCCGCCTCGTCAATCAGATCAATCGCTTTGTCCGGCAGGAAGCGCTCATTGATGTAGCGATCTGCCAGCGTCGCGGCCATCTGCAGTGCCTTATCGGCATAGCGCACATGGTGATGCTCTTCGAAGCGCGACTTCAACCCACGCAAAATGCGGTAGGTCTCGTCTACGGTGGGCTCGGCAACATCGATCTTGTGGAAGCGACGCGACAAGGCGCCATCCTTCTCAAAAAGGTTGCGATATTCCTGATAAGTCGTTGACCCCATGCACTTCAGCGAACCATTGGTCAGCGCCGGCTTGAGCATGTTGGACACATCAAGCACACCGCCACCGGCCGAACCCGCGCCAATAATGGTATGAATTTCATCAATGAACAGCACAGCGCCAGGCTTATCAGTCAGCTCGTTGATCAGCGCCTTAAAGCGCTTCTCGAAATCGCCGCGATACTTGGTGCCGGCCAGCAGCGCGCCAATATCCAGCGAATACACCACGGCATCGGCAATCGCTTCCGGGACTTTCTTTTCCACGATCAGCCAGGCCAGACCTTCGGCAATGGCAGTTTTGCCTACACCCGGCTCGCCCACCAGCACCGGATTGTTCTTGCGACGACGGCAGAGCACCTGAATGGCGCGCTCAATCTCGTGCTCACGGCCCACGAGCGGGTCAAGCTTGCCCTTCTTGGCCATTTCATTGAGGTTGACCGTGTAATTAGCGAGGGCACTGTCGGCGGCAGCTTCAGGCGCAGCTTCGTGCTCGCTGGCATCGGAATCTCGCGATTCCTCTTCAGACTGAACACCGTGCGACAAGAAATTGACCACATCTAAGCGACTGATGCTCTGCAATTTCAGCAGATATACCGCCTGCGACTCCTGCTCAGAGAAAATCGCCACCAGCACATTGGCGCCATTGACTTCGCGCTTGCCGGAAGACTGAACATGAAACACCGCACGCTGCAGAACACGCTGAAAGCCCAGCGTCGGCTGGGTTTCGCGGCCACCGTCTGGTACCGGCAATAGCGGGGTCGCTTCATCGACATACTGCTGCAGCTCGCGGCGCAATGAAATCATTTCGGCACCGCAGGCTTTCAAGGCCTGCACGGCCGACTCATTGTCGAGCAAGGCCAGCATCAAGTGTTCGACAGTGATGAATTCATGACGCTTGCCGCGTGCATCGCGGAAGGCCAAATTGAGGGTCAGTTCCAGTTCACGACTTAACATGCCTGCCACTCCTTGCCACTGCTTTAAAGCATGGGCTCTGCCTGACACAGCAGCGGGTGTTCGTGCTGCTGTGCATATTCGACGACGAGTGTCGCCTTGGTTTCCGCTACATCCCGCGAATAATTACCAACACCGGCCCGACCATGATGATGCACTTGCAACATCAGTTGCGTGGCGGCATCCGCGTTGAGTCCAAAGAACCGCAACAGCACTTCAATCACGAACTCCATAGGCGTGTAATCGTCATTTAAAATGACAACTTGATAGCGCCGAGGCTGTTTTAGCTCAGGCTTTGCTGTTTCAACGACGGCCAGCGCCTGACCGAGCACATCTCCCTCATCCCCGTCATCATGCGTGGACGCAGCCCGAACGGGCAACAACTGGGGGTGCGAAATCGACATGGGAAAGTTCATGGGAGCGAGCTTGAGGACTTCTTCAAAACGTGTATGCATGACAAGACTTTAACAGAAGAGATCGCCCTGCCGACAAGTGTTCAGCATGAAAAAAAGCCCCCGATCGCTTAGGCGTCGAGGGCTTCGTATGGCATCAAGAGGTCGCCTTACATATGACTAATGATAGCGTCGCCAAACTCGGAGCAACGCAGCAGCTTGGCATCCGGCATCAGACGTTCGAAATCATAGGTCACGGTCTTGGCAGCAATTGCCCGTTCCACGCCCTTAATGATGAGATCGGCAGCTTCACTCCAGCCCATATGACGCAACATCATTTCAGCCGAGAGGATGATCGAGCCCGGGTTGACCTTGTCTTGGCCGGCGTACTTCGGCGCAGTACCGTGAGTGGCTTCGAATACAGCTACTGAGCCGCCAAGGTTGGCACCCGGCGCAATGCCGATGCCGCCGACTTCTGCGGCGAGCGCGTCGGAGATGTAGTCGCCGTTGAGATTCAGCGTGGCGATGACTGAATACTCGGACGGACGCATGAGGATCTGCTGCAGGAAGGCGTCGGCAATCACGTCCTTGATAACGATTTCCTTGCCGGTCTTCGGGTTCTTCAGCGACATCCACGGGCCGCCGTCAATCAGCGTGGCGCCAAAGCGCTCGGCGGCCAGCTCGTAACCCCACTCTTTGAAGGCACCTTCGGTGTACTTCATGATGTTGCCCTTGTGCACCAAGGTCACCGAGGATTCATCGTTATCGATGGCGTACTGGATGGCCTTGCGCACCAGGCGCTGGGTGCCTTCCTTCGAAACCGGTTTAATGCCGATGCCGCAGTTCTCGGTGAAGCGAATCTTGGTAACACCCATTTCCTCCTTGAGGAACTTGATGACCTTGATGGCTTCCGGGCTGTTGGCCTTCCATTCGATGCCGGCGTAGATGTCTTCCGAGTTTTCACGAAAGATGATCATGTCGGTCAGCTCCGGGTGCGAGACCGGGCTGGGCACACCCGGGAACCAGCGCACCGGGCGGATGCAGACATAGAGGTCGAGTTCCTGGCGCAGCGCCACGTTCAGCGAGCGGATACCGCCGCCAACCGGCGTGGTCAGCGGGCCTTTGATGCTGACCACATATTCGCGCAGGGCATCGAAGGTTTCAGGCGGCATCCACACATCCGGGCCGTAAACGCGGGTGGCTTTCTCGCCGCAATAAACTTCCATCCACGAGATGGCGCGCTTGGTGCCATAGGCATTGGCCACGGCAGCATCAACCACTTTCTTCATGACCGGCGTGATATCAAAGCCGATGCCGTCACCTTCAATGAAGGGAATGATGGGGTAATTCGGTACATTCAGTGACAGGTCGGCATTGACGGTGATTTTGTCGCCATCGGCCGGAACTGTGATCTTCTGGTAACCCATTCTGCAGGTACTCCGTCGTGTAATGCGGCGCGGGTAGCGCCAAGGATGCGATTGCTTAAATCGTTCTGGTTGCGGCCGAGTATACTCAGCCGTTCCGTTGCTCCCAAGGCATCTCATGCACAAACGATTACCTTCAAACCAGCATCATCAAGCAACGTCTCAGCGTGCAGATGCACAGCAGCCTGCACGACTTTTATTGCTGAACAAGCCGTTTCAAGTTTTGTGTCAGTTCAGTGCGCATGAAGGCAAACAAACGCTCGCCGACGTGCTCTATTCAGGGCAACGCGCCGCGGACAAGCAATTTTCAGGCCTGTATCCGGCCGGTCGCTTGGATTTTGATTCGGAAGGCTTGCTGCTGCTGACGAATCACGGGGCGTGGCAGGCGCGTGTCGCGCATCCGCGTTACAAGCTGCAGAAAACCTACTGGGCACAAGTGGAAGGCGTGGTCACTGACGAGGCACTTTCGGCCTTGCGCACCGGCGTGGTGCTTAATGATGGGCCAGCGCGTGCCATTAGCACCCAACAGGTACCAGAGTCCACGATAGCCGAGCGGGTTGGCGAACGAGTGCCACCAATTCGTCATCGCGCACACATTCCAACGAGCTGGATTGAGCTGGTGCTGGATGAAGGCCGCAATCGACAAGTACGACGCATGACCGCTGCAGTTGGGCTGCCGACGCTGCGGCTGATTCGGATGGCGATAGGGCCGTGGCGGCTGGATGACATGGCCACTGGCAGCTGGCGCGAGGTACCACTGAACGAGGCGCGGGCCATACTCGGCTGATATCGAATCGTCAGCCGGGAAGTACTCAGTGCTTTACGGCATCGACCCAATGCGCCTGGCCGTTGATCCACTCTCGTTTCCAGAAAGGTGCCGATGTTTTCAGCACATCCATGATGCCGGCGGCAGCCTCGAAGGCCTCGCGCCGATGCGCCGAGGCGACACTGACACGAACGATAGTTTCCCCTGCTGGCACCAGCCCGATGCGATGCACGATCTCACCGGCGACGATGCCCCATTGTGCCGCGGCATCCTGCAAAAGCTGCTGCAGTATGCGCTCAGACATACCGGGATAATGCTCAAGATCAATCGCCGCAACATCGCCGGCCGGACTGTCGCGACGCACTTGGCCGGTAAAGGTCACGGTAGCCCCCACGCTGGGTAACAGCTGCCAATGCACCACCGCGTCGCTGTGCGGCAAAATACTGTCGGAAGCAATCACCACAAGCCACGACGAGGCCAACATATCAGCCCCCGGTCACAGGTGGAAAAAACGCCACCTCATCATGATCACTGAGTTCAACATCGGTACTGATGTTGAGCAGATTCTGATTCAACGCCACCATCAGGGTCGATGCATCGGGGCCGACCAGCTCGGCCCAATGTTCGCCGCGCAGCGCCAGATCAGCTCGCAAGCTGTGCAGTGTCTGCATGTCTGGGCGCAGTTCGACAACCTCCTCGCCCAGGCCAAGTTTTTCGCGAATGCGAGCGAAATAGCGAATCGTGATGCGTGGAGCCATGTCCGTTCCTGAAAAAGTGTGTTCTGAAAATCAGTTGCGCTGCCAGATTCCGCTGGCACCACCCGATTTGGTTTCCAGCTGAACCTGTTCGATGACCATGCCGCGATCCACCGCTTTACACATGTCATATACGGTTAGCGCGGCTACAGAGGCAGCCGTCAATGCCTCCATTTCCACGCCGGTCGGGCCGCTGACCTTGCAGCGAGCATAAATGCGCAGCCCGGGCAGCGCTTCATCGGCCTCGAGCGTCACACTCACACCAGTCAGCATTAAGGGATGACAGAGCGGAATAAGCTCCCATGTCCGCTTTGCGGCCTGAATGCCGGCAATGCGTGCCACCGCCAGCACATCGCCCTTGGGATGCCCCTGCGACACAATCAGCGCTAGCGTCGCCGGCAACATGCGAATAGCTGCGGTAGCGATCGCTTCGCGCGCCGTATCCGGTTTGTCGCCAACATCAACCATGCGGGCAGCGCCGTGTTCGTCGAGATGCGTAAGAGTTCCGATTTGCTTTTCTGTCATGGCTGCGGCCAATCCGTTAACATAAGCGCCCTAGTTTCCGGAAATGCCGTGCATTGCGCCAGCCCAACATGAGCTCAGATTCGCCCTCCTCACGCACAAAACCCGCCGCCGCAGGCCAGAAAGTCATCGTCGGCATGTCCGGCGGCGTCGATTCGTCCGTGTCGGCCTGGTTGCTGATGCAGCAGGGTTATGCCGTGGAAGGCCTGTTCATGAAGAACTGGGAAGAGGATGACGGCACCGACTATTGCACAGCGCGCGAGGATCTGGCCGATGCCCAGGCGGTCTGCGACCGGCTCGGCATCAAGCTGCATCAGGCCAATTTTGCCGCCGAATACTGGGATCGCGTGTTCGAGCATTTTCTCGACGAATACAAGGCCGGGCGCACGCCCAACCCAGACATCCTGTGCAATAAAGAAATCAAGTTCCGCGCCTTTCTCGACTACGCCCTGAGCCTGGGTGCCGACTTCATTGCCACCGGCCATTACACCCGACGCAGTGCCGGCAATCCGGCGCAGCTGTTGCGCGGGCGCGATGGCAACAAGGATCAGAGCTATTTTCTGCACGCCGTCGCCGGTTCGCAGATCGCCCGCACGCTGTTTCCGGTGGGCGATATCGAGAAGCCGGAGGTGCGCCGCATCGCCGCCGAGCTGGGGCTGGCCACCGCCGCCAAAAAGGACTCGACCGGCATCTGCTTCATCGGCGAGCGCCGCTTCAAGGACTTTCTGGCGCAGTATCTGCCGGCACAGCCGGGCCGTATCGAGACCGATGCCGGCGCGGTCATTGGCGAGCATCAGGGCCTGATGTACTACACGCTGGGCCAGCGTCAGGGCATCGGCATCGGCGGCCAGAAAAATGCCGAAGAAGCGCCGTGGTATGTGGTGCACAAAGATCTCGTGCGCAATGTGCTAGTCATCGGCCAGGGCCATGAGCATCCGCTGATGATGAGCCGGGCGCTGTTCGCCGGCACCATCGACTGGGTTGCCGGCAGCGCGCCCGCACTGCCCTTGCACTGCACCGCGAAGACACGCTATCGCCAGCCCGATCAACGCTGTGTGGTCAGCCATGATGGCGAGCGTTATCGCGTCGATTTCACCGACATCCAGCGCGCCGTCACGCCCGGTCAATCTGTGGTTTTTTATATAGATGATGTCTGCCTTGGCGGCGGCGTCATCGAGGAGACAGTTCCGGCATGAGCCAACTCAATCGCGACAAGACACTGGCGCTGGCAGCCATCTTTCAGGCCGCGGGTCTGGCCAACGAGCTGGCACGCAAAGGCAGCACCGATGCCGATGCCGAGGCGTTCCTGAAGCAGTCGGTACTGGTCATGGACACCGATGCGCCCGGCGACATCTATCCCGATCCGCAAGGTCTGAAACCTGGCCTGCGCTGGCTTGAAGGTTGTTTGATGGAGCAAGGTCGCGGCTTGCAGAATGCCAGCGAGATCATCCGCATTGCGCTCGGCGTGGTGCAGGTTGAAGGCCAGTTCAATGACAACCCGGCGGTGCAGAACACGCTGCGCACGCGACTGGACTCGATCAACCGGCAGCGCGTCATGAGCCCGGACATGAGCACGGGAGAGCTGAACAACCTGCTCGGCTCGGCCTATGTCGACAGCCTCGGCCAGCTGCGCTTCCGCGTACAGATTCGCGGTGATGCCAAGCAGCTGCAGGCCGCCGGCATGGCCGAGCGTATTCGCGCCATCCTGCTCGCCGGCGTGCGCGCCGCCTGGCTCTGGCGACGACTCGGTGGCCGTCGCTGGCACCTGATCTTTACCCGCGGGCAAATCCTCCGGGAAATCCGCGAAATCGCCAAATCGGTGTAAACTTCGCGCCCTAAAAACGCCCTCTTTCTCTTTGCCGCTTCGGAGCCCGTCATGGCGCAATTCACTCAATCCACCACGCTGACCGCCCTGTCACCGGTCGATGGCCGCTATGCCGGCAAGGTCGATGCCCTGCGTCCGATTTTCAGCGAGTTCGGCCTGATCAGCGCCCGTGTCGAAGTCGAAGTGCGCTGGCTCCAGCGCCTGGCCGACTTGCCCGGCGTGGCCGAAGTGCCGACCTTCAGCGCCGAAGCGCAGCAGTTCCTGAATGCGCTGGTGAGCAATTTCTCGCTGGACGATGCCGAGTGGATCAAGAATAGCGAGCGCGTCACCAACCATGATGTGAAGGCCGTCGAATACTTCCTCAAGGATCGCGTCAAAGCCCTGCCGGAACTGGCTGCCGTGAGCGAGTTCATCCATTTCGCCTGCACCTCGGAAGACATCAACAACCTCTCGCACGCGCTCATGCTGAAGGCCGGTCGCGATGTGGTGCAGGCGCAGATGCAGACCGTCACCGACGCCATTCGCGGCCTCGCGCATCGCTATGCCGATGTCTCCATGCTGTCACGCACGCACGGCCAGACCGCATCACCGACCACGCTCGGCAAGGAAATGGCCAATGTCGCCTTCCGTCTGCAGCGCCAGATCGAACAGCTCGCGGCCGTGCCGCTGCTGGGCAAGATCAACGGTGCCGTGGGCAACTACAACGCGCATCTGGTGACCTACCCGGAAGTGGATTGGCAGGCCAATGCCGAGACTTTCGTGACCTCGCTGGGGCTGACCTTCAACCCCTACACCACGCAGATCGAGCCGCACGACTACATCGCCGAATACTTCGATGCCGTGCGCCGCTTCAACACCATCCTCATCGACTTCGATCGCGACGTCTGGGGCTACATCTCACTGGGCTACTTCAAGCAGAAGCTCAAGGAAGGCGAAGTCGGCTCCTCGACCATGCCGCACAAAGTCAACCCGATCGATTTCGAGAACTCAGAAGGCAACCTGGGCCTGGCCAACGCCATCCTCAGTCACCTCGCTGAAAAGCTGCCGATCTCGCGCTGGCAGCGTGACCTCACCGACTCCACCGTGCTGCGCAACCTCGGTGTCGGCCTCGCGCACAGCGCCATTGCCTACGACGCCGCACTTAAGGGCATCGGCAAACTGGAAATGAATGAACAGCGTTTGGCGGATGATCTCGATGCGTCGTGGGAAGTGCTGGGCGAAGCCATCCAGACCGTGATGCGCCGCTATGGCATCGAAAAGCCGTACGAGAAGCTGAAGGAGTTGACGCGCGGCAAGGGCATCGACCGCGAACGCCTGCAGGTCTTCATCGACACGCTGGACATGCCGGAAGCCGTGAAGGCCGAGCTGCGCGCCCTGACGCCGGCGAGCTATATCGGCAACGCCGTCGCCCAAGCGAAGCGCGTTTAAGCAAAGCGCGTTTAAGCCGCTCAGACATTCACCAGAAACTTAAACAGGAACGACCATGCTGCTGAACCCGACTGCTGTTGCCGATTGCCTGGCTGATGCCCCGCTGCCCTGGCTCGGCGGCCTGCGCGCCAGCGAGTTCCTGCGCGACTACTGGCAGAAAAAACCGCTGCTGGTGCGCAATGCCTTCCCCGATCTGGCCACCCTGCTGGAGCCGGATGAGCTGCTCGAACTGGCCGAAACCGAAGAGGCCGAGAGCCGCGTCATCGTGGAAGATGGCGCCGAGCCTTGGGAAGTTCGCCAAGGCCCGTTCCACTCGACAGTCTGGCGCAAGCTCAAGGGCAAGAAGTGGACGGCGCTGGTGCAGGCCGTAGACCACTACCTGCCGCCGCTGGCTGATCTGCTCGACCACTTTGCCTTCGTGCCGGAATGGCGCATCGACGATGTCATGGTGTCTTACGCCGTGCCCGGCGGCTCGGTCGGCGCGCATTTCGACCAGTACGATGTGTTTCTGCTGCAAGGCCCCGGCCAGCGCCGTTGGCAGCTCGGCGAACCATGCAACGACCAGACGCCGCGCGTGGAGCATGCCCAGCTACGCCTGATCGCCGACATGCCGGTGAGCTTCGACGAAATTCTCGGCCCCGGCGACCTGCTCTATGTGCCGCCCGGCCTCGGCCATCACGGCGTCGCGCAGACTGAGTGCCTGACCTACTCCGTCGGCTTCCGCGCACCGTCGCTGGGTCACATCCTAGAGCAGGTGATTGATGCCGTGCTGCTCGATCGTGGCACCGACCAGCTTTATGGCGATGCCGGCCGCGCCCTGCCGACGCACCCTGCCGAACTCGGCCTCAGCGATGTCACCACGCTCGCCACTACCTTGCAGAGCTGGCTGCAACAACCGCTGCTATTCCAGACCGCGCTCGCCCCTTTCCTCAGCGAAGCCAAATACGACGACTACGAGCCCGAAGGCGAGCCCTGCACGCTGGCTGACCTGCGTGCCGCACTGAACGATGGCATCGATCTGTTGCGCGACCCGGCTTCGCGCTGGCTCTGGGAGTCGCAAACGCAGACCTTCTGGCGCAACGGTGAAGTCGTTACCGTGCCCGATGCTGTCAAGCCGCATCTGCCCGCGCTGCTGACCGGCCGCCGCCACGCCGCCGCCAAACTGGCCGCGTTGCCCGACGATGTGCTGAGCTGGCTCGCCGATGACATCAGCGCCGGCTTCTGGCTGCCCGTTGACGGCGCCGACGCCAACGAGGATGGCGCTGCCTGATGCTCATCCACGAGTTGGCCTGGACTGACTCGCCCGAAGCAGCACTCGCTGCCGTTCGCGACCTGCCCTGGCCGCTGCTACTGGATAGCCAGGACGCCGGCCGCTGGGACATCCTGGTCGCGGCTCCGCGTGCGCACTCCTGGCAAACCGGCGATGGCTGGCAGCACGCACACTGGCCGGCCGCCGATCTCGCCGCTAACGCCGATGCCTTTGCCGTGATGCAAGCTCTGCAGGACTGGGGCGGCCCGGAGCGGCCGCGTGCCGAACCAGCGCAAAACTGGCCCTTCGTACACGGCGTGATGGGCTGCCTCGGCTACGCCAGCGCCAGCGAGCGCGGCCTGCCAACGCCACGCCACGATGACTGGCCGCTGGCCATCCTCGCCTACTACGATCAGGGCTGCGTCTGGGATCA
>JACCDZ010146773.1_pt1 | contig 10400 bp, 10 predicted proteins | sample 7449551 | NCBI WGS metagenome assembly JACCDZ01 (sample SAMN15323452, study PRJNA562643) | freshwater metagenome | isolation source: river surface water | place: USA:Blue River Watershed | collected 2017-08-18
AGGTGGGTGGCGAAGGCGTGGCGCAGGGTGTGCGGCGATAGCGGCTTGAGAATGCCCGCCACCTTCGCCTGGTGCTTGATCCGGTGCCAGAAGGTCTGCCGGGTCATCTGCTCGCCGCGCAGGCTGGGAAACAGCACGTCGCTGGGCTTGCCGTCGAGCAGAAAAGGCCGCGCCTCGCGGGTATAGCGCTCGACCCAGGCGATGGCCTCCTCACCCAGCGGCACCAGGCGCTCCTTGCTGCCCTTGCCAAACACCCGCAACACACCCTGGCGCAGGTTGACCTGCTCTAGGGTCAGCGACACCAGTTCGGTGACGCGCAGGCCGCAGGCATAAAGCACTTCGAGCATCGCACGGTCACGCAGGCCGATCGGATCGTCCAGCTCCGGCGCCGCCAGCAGCGCCTCGACATCCGCCTCGGACAGCGACTTGGGCAGCGGCCGGCCAAGCTGCGGCAGCTCGACCTGCAGGGTCGGGTCCTCGCTGATCAGGCCGTCGCGCAACAGGTAGCGGTAGAAGCCGCGCAATCCGGAAAGCAGGCGCGCCGTCGAGCGCGCCTTGTAGCCCTGCTCCAGGCGCCAGCCGAGGTGATCGAGAATGCTGTCGCGCCCGGCCTGCTCGAGGGCAACGCCGCGCGCCTGCAACCAGGTATGAAAATGCCCGAGATCGCTGCGATAGGCCGCCCGCGTGTGCGGCGAGAGGCCTTTTTCCAGCCACAGGGCATCGAGAAAGCGGTCGATCAGGGGATGGTCGAGAACGGGCATCGTGCGGCTGTTTTTCCTGGGCTCAGGCGCGCTAGTCTTCCACAGCCCCTCCCGCCCCACCAGCGACAAGGAGTCCTGATGAGCGAGTCGCATATCCTGCTCAGCCTCGGTGGCATCGGCGCCGCCGCACTGGCCAGCCAATGGCTGGCCTGGCGCCTGCGCCTGCCGGCGATTCTCTTCCTGCTGCTCTGCGGCATTCTGGCCGGGCCCCTGCTCGGCTGGCTGCACCCCGACGCGCTGTTCGGCCCATTGCTGTTTCCGCTGGTGTCACTGGCCGTCGCCCTGATCCTGTTCGAGGGCAGCCTGACCCTGCACCTCTCGGAATGGCGCGAGATCGGCCAGGTGGTGCGGCGCATGGTGACCATCGGCGCACTGGCGACCTGGGCGGTGATCACGGTGGCCACCCACTACCTGCTGGATTTCCCCTGGGACCTGGCGCTGCTGTTCGGCACCCTGACCCTGGTCACCGGCCCCACGGTGATAGCACCCATGCTGCGGGTGATGCGGCCACGCGCCTCGGTAGGCAACATCCTGCGTTGGGAAGGTATTGTCATCGACCCCATCGGCGCCCTGCTCGCCGTGGTGGTGTTCAGCTTCATCGTCAGCCGCAGCGGCAGCGCGCCACTGGGCACCTTCGCCGCCGTCATCGCTTGCGGCGCCTCGTTCGGCGCCGCAGGCGGCTTCCTCTTCGGCCTGGCACTGCGCCGCCACTGGCTGCCGGAATACCTGCACAACCTCGGCGCGCTGGCCTGCGTGCTGGGCATCTTCATCGGCAGCAACCAGCTGGTACACGAATCCGGGCTGCTGGCGGTCACCGTGATGGGCATGTGGCTGGCAAACATGCGCGGGGTGGAGGTGAAGCACATCCTGCACTTCAAGGAGAACCTCAGCGTATTGCTGATCTCAGGCCTGTTCATCCTGCTCGCTGCGCGCCTGGATCTGCAGGCGCTGCTGGCCCTGGGACCGGCCACCCTGGTGCTGCTGGCGGTGATCCAGTTGGTGGCACGTCCGCTCAACGTCGCGCTGAGCACCTTCGGCTCCGGCCTGAACTGGCGCGAGCGCGGCCTGCTGGCCTGGATCGCCCCGCGCGGCATCGTCGCCGCCGCGGTCTCGGCGATCTTCGCCGAGCGCCTGCAGCAGCAGGGCTATGCCCAGGCCCAGCTGCTGGTGCCACTGACCTTCCTGGTGATCATCGGCACCGTGGTGCTGCAAAGCGCTACCGCCAGACCACTGGCGCGCCTGCTGGGCATCGCCGAGCCGGCCGCACGCGGCTTTCTGATCGTCGGGGCCAACCCGATTGCCCGCGCCATCGGCAAGGCGCTGCATGCCCAGGGCAGCCGCGTGCTGCTGACCGACTCCAACTGGGACAACATTGCCGCCGCACGCATGGACGGCCTGCCCACCTACTTCGGCAATCCCGCCTCGCAGCACGCCGATGCCCATCTGGACCTGACCGGCATCGGCCAGTTGCTGGCCCTGTCACCCTCTGGCGAGCAGAACAACCTGGCCTGCGCCCGCTTCCGGCCGGATTTCGGCAAGGCCAATCTGTACAGCCTGGCCAACGCCCGCGAGCTGCGCCTGAGCGAGAAACACCGCAGCAGCGCCGAGCACCGCGGCCGCAGCCTCGGCCTGCCGGCGCTGAGCTATGGACAACTGGCGGGGATGCTCGCCCGTGGCGCCGAGGTACGCAGCACCACCCTGACGGAGGCCTTTGGCTGGGCGGACTACCAGGCCTTGCACGGCGAGCGCGCGGTGTTGTTGCTGGCGATCGAGCCACGCGGCTGGGTGCACGTGGCCAGTGAACCGCTGTCGTTCAGCCCGGCTGCCGGCTGGACATTGCTGGCCCTGATCGAACCGGCAGGCCAATGAACAAGGTGCCCACGGGCGCCTTGAATTCAGGCCAGATCCGGCAGCACCGGCACCGGTTTCTGGTCCTCGCCGATGGCGACGAAGCTGAACACCCCAGTGATGGCCTTCTCGCGACCACCGCAGTACATGCCCTCGACATACACCTCCACCTCGACCTTGAGGCTGGTGTTGCCGACCTTGATCACCCGGCCGATCAGCTCGACCAGCGAGCCGGCAGGAATCGCGTGCTTGAAGTCGATACGGTCGCTGGACACCGTCACCAGTGGCAAGCGGCAGAAGCGCGTGGCGGCGATGAAGGACACCTCGTCCATCCAGGCCAGCGCGGTGCCGCCGAACAGGGTGTTGTGGTGATTGGTGGTGGGCGGGAACACCGCCTTGACGACGCGGGTTTCCGACAGCTCGGTGCGGCGCTGGATCTCTTGCTCTCTGGGAGTCATGCCACTACTGCTCTCGATGGAAAATGGCCTGTTCGCCTGCGGCCCGACGGCCAGCAGGACCCATAAACGAAAAAAGCAGCCCGGAGGCTGCTTCTTTCAGGTCGGAAGACCGTCCGATCAGGACAGTTTTTCCTTGATGCGAGCTGCCTTGCCGGACAGGTCGCGGAGGTAGTACAGCTTGGCCTTGCGCACGTCGCCGCGACGCTTCAGGGTGACGCTGTCGATCAGCGGGGAGTAGGTCTGGAAGGTACGCTCCACGCCCACGCCGTTGGAGATCTTGCGCACGGTGAAGGCGCTGTTCAGGCCGCGGTTACGCTTGCCGATCACCACGCCTTCGAAGGCCTGCAGACGGGAACGGTCGCCTTCCTTCACTTTCACCTGAACGATGATGGTGTCACCCGGGGCGAAAGCCGGGATTTCTTTGTTCATCTGCTCGGCTTCGAGCATCTGGATAATCTTGTTGGTCATGCTGTGCTCCTAAGACAGACGCGGTCTGCCATCGATACCTTAACTATCGTCCCGCTGGCGGATGTATTCCTCCAGCAGCTTCTTCTCTTCTCCAGAAAGCGAGCGGCTATCCAGAAGATCGGCACGACGTTCCCAGGTTCGCCCAAGGGCTTGCTGGAGGCGCCAACGCCGGATGTGTTCGTGGTTGCCACTAAGCAACACATCGGGAACACGTTTGCCTTCGTACACCTCGGGTCGGGTGTAGTGCGGGCAATCGAGGAGGCCATCGCTGAACGAGTCCTCCTCGGCGGAATCTGCGTGCCCGAGCGCACCCGGGAGCAGCCGCGTAACAGCATCGATCAGCACCATCGCCGGAAGCTCACCGCCGGAGAGGACGTAATCACCAATCGACCATTCCTCATCGACATGCGCTTCGATGAAGCGCTCGTCGATGCCTTCGTAGCGGCCGGCGATAAGAATCAGCGCCTGCTCGCTAGCCAGTTCACGAACCCCCTGCTGCGTCAGCTGGCGGCCCTGCGGCGACAGGTAGATGACCTTCGCCGCGCCCCCGAGATCAGCCTTGGCCGCAGCCAGGGCATCTTCCAGGGGTTGAATCTTCATCACCATGCCGGGTCCGCCGCCGAAGGGGCGATCGTCCACCGTCTGGTGACGGTCGTGGGTGTAATCACGCAGCTGCCGGCAGTTCAACTGCAGCAACCCCTGCTTCACCGCACGACTGGTAATGCCGTACTGACTGATGGCGGCGAACATCTCCGGGAAGATGCTGATGACTTCGACACGCATGGGCCGGGCTTCAGAAGTCCGCGTCCCAGTCCACCCGCATCTCGCCGGCGGCCAGGTCAACCTTCTGCACGCACTGCTCGGTATAGGGCAGCAGGCGCTCACGGTCATCCAGGCTGCCCGGGCAGGGCTTGACCACCATCACATCGTTGGAGCCGGTTTCCAGCAGGTGGTCGAGGCGCCCGAGCAGTTGCCCTTGCAGGTCGATCACCTTCAGTCCTTCCAGCTGATGCCAGTAGTACTCGCCGTCATCCAGGTCAGGCAGCAGCGCGCGGGGTACACAAATGTCGAAACCCGCGAAAGTACGTGCTACCTCGCGGTCATCGAGCCCCTTGAGCTTGGCCACCAGGATTTTGCCCTGGAGGCGACCGCTGACCAGCTCCACCTGCTTGACTTCGCCGTCACGCTTGAGCGTCCAGGCGGGGTAGCCGAGCAGGTTGTCAATCGGGTCGGTGAAGGAATAGATCTTCACTTCCCCACGCACGCCGTGCACCGAAGTGATCTTGCCGAGGACGATCAGGTCCTCGACGGACGGCGTCGCGCTCATAGTGCTTAGGCTGCAGCCTTGGCCGCTTCCTTCAGCAGCTGAGCAACGCGCTCAGACGGCTGGGCGCCCTGGCTCAGCCAGTAGGTAGCGCGCTCTTGATTCACGGAAAGCTTCACTTCGGCACCGGTGGCGACCGGGTTGAAGAAACCGATGCGCTCAACGAAGCGACCATCGCGCGCATTGCGGCTGTTGGTCACGGTCAGGTGGTAGAAGGGGCGCTTCTTGGAGCCGCCACGAGCAAGACGGATGGTTACCATTGAACTTCGTTCCTGTAATCGGTGCTAACTTAAAGGCACACACTTTTAATGGGCCTAGGCCCGAAAGGCCGCATATTCTAAGGATTATCCGGCCGTTTGCAAATCTCTTTTTCCGCCACCCATCGGCAGCCCCGGATCACAGCTTCGGCAGGCCACCCGGCATCATGCCGCCCAGGCCGCGCATCATCTTCATCATGCCGCCCTTGCTGGTGAACTTCTTCATCATCTTCTGCATCTGCTTGTGCTGCTTGATCAGCCGCCCGACGTCCTGCACCTGGGTGCCGGAACCGAGCGCGATACGGCGCTTGCGCGAGCCACTGATCAGCTCCGGATCGCGGCGCTCGGCCGGCGTCATGGAGTTGATGATCGCCTCCATCTGCTTGAACTGCTTCTCCGCCGTGCTCTGCGCGCCCGCCACCTGAGACAGGTTGACGCCGCCGATGGACGGCAGCTTGTCCATCAGGCCGCCGAGGCCACCCATGTTCTTCATCTGCTGCAGCTGGTCACGGAAGTCTTCGAGGTCGAAGCCCTTGCCCTTCTTCAGCTTCTTGGTGAGCTTCTCGGCCTTCTCGCGGTCGAGGGTCTGCTCGGCCTGCTCGATCAGGCTGAGCACGTCGCCCATGCCGAGGATGCGCGAAGCGATGCGGTCCGGGTGGAAGGGCTCCAGCGCTTCGCTCTTCTCGCCCATACCGATGAACTTGATCGGCTTGCCGGTGATCTGGCGCACCGACAGCGCGGCACCACCACGGGCGTCACCGTCGACCTTGGTCAGCACCACGCCGGTCAGCGGCAGCGCCTCGCCGAAGGCCTTGGCGGTGTTGGCGGCGTCCTGACCGGTCATGGCATCGACCACGAACAGGGTTTCCGCCGGGTTGATCGCCGCGTGCACGGCCTGGATCTCGGCCATCATCTCGGCGTCGATGGCCAGGCGACCGGCGGTGTCGACGATCACCACGTCGATGAACTTCAGCTTGGCTTCGGCGATCGCCGCCTGGGCGATGGCCACCGGTTTCTGGCTGATGTCGGAGGGGAAGAAGGTCACGCCGATGTCGCTGGCCAGGGTCTCCAGCTGCTTGATCGCCGCCGGGCGGTAGACGTCCGCGGACACCACCATCACCGACTTCTTCTTGCGCTCCTTGAGGAAGCGCGCCAGCTTACCGGCAGTGGTGGTCTTACCGGCACCCTGCAGGCCAGCCATCAGCACCACGGCAGGCGGCGCGACGTTCAGGGCGAGGTCTTCGTTGGCCGCGCCCATCAGTTCTTCCAGCTCGGCGCGGACGATCTTCACGAAAGCCTGGCCCGGCGTCAGGCTCTTCGACACCTCGGTGCCGACCGCCCGCTCCTTGACCTTGCCCACGAAGTCCTTGACCACCGGCAGGGCGACGTCGGCCTCGAGCAGGGCCATGCGCACCTCGCGCAGGGTGTCCTTGATATTGTCCTCGGTCAGCTTGGCCTTGCCGGTGACATGGCGCAGCGTCTGTGACAGGCGGTCGGTTAGGTTCTCGAACATGCGCGATCCTTTGAGCGGGTGCTTGCAGCAAGCCGCGGAGTATATCGAACTGGCCGGGCCGCCGACACCGCCGATGGTCTTTCGTGAAATGCGCCTTGTATGCCACACTCACGGCCTTTCGGGCCTAGCCATACACGGATTTATGCACCCTCTGCTGCCCAGTCTTGCCGCCGCCGGCCTGTATGCCGGCGCCACCCTCTACCAGGGATCGCGTTTCGCCCGCCGCCAGGCGTCGGACAAGCGCCTGCTCGGCCTGCTCGGCGCGCTCGCCCTGCTCGCCCATGCCCTCAGCCTGAGCCTGCAACTGCTGCCGGGCAGCGGCCTCAATCTGGATTTCTTCAACGCCTCCAGCCTGATCGCCTGTGCCGTCATCGCCCTGATCCTGATCGGCACCACCCGCATCCCGGTGGAGAACCTGCTGCTGCCGCTGTTCCCGCTCGGTGCGCTGACCGTGCTACTGGCCCAGTTCGCTCCGGCCGGCACCAGCCAGCCGATCAACGAAGCACCGGGCATCCTCGCGCACATCCTGCTGTCGATCCTGGCCTACGGCCTGCTGACCATCGCCATGTTCCAGGCCCTGCTGCTGTCGCTGCAGGACCACCAGCTCAAGCACAAGCACCCGTCGGGACTGATCCGCAACTTCCCACCGCTGCAGACCATGGAGAGCCTGCTGTTTGGCTTCCTCTGGGCCGGCTGGGTGGTGCTGTCGCTGTCGCTGCTGTCCGGCTGGCTGTTCTTCGAGGACCTGTTCGCTCAGCACCTGGTGCACAAGACCGTACTGTCGTGCATCGCCTGGGTAGTATTCGCCGTACTGCTGTGGGGCCGCCACCAGCTGGGCTGGCGCGGGCACAAGGCGATTCGCTGGACCTTGGCCGGCTTCTGCCTGCTGATGCTGGCCTACTTCGGCAGCAAGCTGGTCCGCGAATTCATTCTGCACATCTGAGGCGATCACCGTGGCCGAACTCCACCCTGGCTTCCTGCTGGGCCTGCTCGCCTTCCTGATCGTCTGCTCGGCGTTCTTCTCCAGCTCCGAGACCGGCATCATCAGCCTCAACCGCTATCGCCTGCGGCACAAGGCACGCGAGGGGCACCGTGGCGCCAAACGCGCCAGCGCCCTGCTGAGCCGCCCGGACCGCCTGCTCGGCACCATTCTGATCGGCAACAACTTCGTCAACATCCTCGCCTCAGCCATCGCCACCGTGCTGGCCATGCAGATCTGGGGCGAGGCCGGCATCGCCATCGCCACCGTGGCACTGACCATCATCCTGCTGATCTTCGGCGAGATCACGCCCAAGACCCTGGCCGCGCTACGTCCGGAGGCCATCGCCTACCCCGCCAGCCTGCCGCTGCAGGTACTGCTCAAGCTGTTCTACCCGCTGGTGGTGGCGCTCAACGCCATCAGCAACCTGCTGCTGCGCCTGTTCGGCATCGACCCCAGCAGCCGCAGCAGCGACAGCCTGACCACCGAGGAACTGCGCAGCGTGGTGCGCGAATCCGGCCATGCCCTGCCGGAGAGCCGGCAGAACATGCTGCTCGGCGTGCTCGACCTGGAAACCGTGTCGGTCAACGACATCATGATCCCGCGCAACGAGATCATCGGCATCGACCTGGAACAGCCGATCGAGCGCATCGTCGAGCTGTTGCAGAACACCCGCCACACCCGCCTGCCGGTGTACCGCCAGGACATCAACCAGATCGAAGGCATGGTGCACATGCGCCAGCTGGCGCGCCGCCTGGCCCACGACCAGATGACCCACGAGCTGCTGCTGCAGGTCTGTCAGCCCGCCTATTTCGTGCCGGAAAACACCCCGCTGGCCACTCAGCTGCTGAACTTCCAGAAGGAAAAGCGTCGCCTCGGCCTGGTGGTCGACGAATACGGCGACATCCAGGGACTGATCACCCTGGAAGACGTACTGGAAGAAATTGTCGGCGACCTCAGCGGCCAGGATCAGCAGCAACACGCCGATATCCAGCCCCAGGACGATGGCAGCCAGATCATCGACGGCAGCGCCAGCATCCGCGAGCTGAACAAGCTGCTCGGCTGGCACCTGCCCAGCGAAGGCCCGAAGACCCTCAACGGCCTGGTCACCGAGGCGCTGGAAAGCATCCCGGACAGCCCGGTGTGCCTGAAGATCGGCCCCTACCGCCTGGAAATCCTCGAATCCGGCGACAACCGGGTGAAGAGCGTGCGCATCTGGCAGGGCCGGCTCAACCGGCCGACGGCGTGAGCTGCTCGGCCAGGCCTTCACCCCACAACCGGTAACCCAGCGCCGACGGATGATAGCCGTCGCGCGCCAGGTACTCCTCGGCGAATTCCAGCTGCAGTCGCGCGTAGTGCGCCCCCTCCCGCGCACTGAGGCGGCGCAACTCACCGTCCAGCAGGGCCGCGCGCAGGCCGAACAGACGCCGCAGCAGCCAGGGCAAGGCACTGAAGTGCTGGATCGGCGGCACGCCGGTGAACACCACCCTGGTACCGCGCGCCGCCAGGGCGCGGCTCAGGGTGCGCAGCGAGCGCCGCCAGCGCGCCAGCGAACTCAGGTGCGTGGTGTCGTTGACGCCGAACACCAGCAGCACCAGATCCGCCGGCTCGCGCAACGCCAGCGGCAACAGGCGCGTGCAGGCTTCACCGGCGGTGATGCCGTTCTCGCCACAGGCGCGCCAGGCCACCGGGCGCTGCAGGCGCGCCGCCAGGGCCTGCGCCAGCTGGCCGGCCAGCGCCGCCTCCTGGGCCTCGACGCCGACGCCGGCGACCGTGGATTCGCCGATCAGCAGCAGGCGCAGCGGCGCACCGCCCAATCCCGTGCCCGCCAGGCCGCTCTGCGCCCCGGCAGCCGGTGGCAGGCGCAGCGCGGTACGCCGGGTATGCAGCGCCAGCGGCAAGGCCAGCGGCAATGAGGCGAGCGCCAGGCCCCACCACAGCCCGGCGCGCAGACGGCTCACAGTTCGACCTTGACCGCCTCGGACGCCCGCACCGCCTTGGCCCGTGCCGCCTCGATGCTTTCGTCGCGAGCCAGGGCCACGCCCATGCGCCGCTGGCCGTCCACCTCCGGCTTGCCGAACAGGCGCAGCGCGGTGTCCGCCTCGGCCAGGGCGGCGCCGAGGTTGGTGAAGGCCACCTGCTGTGAGGTGCCCTCGACCAGGATCACCGAGGAGGCCGAGGGGCCGAACTGGCGAATCGTCGGGATCGGCAGGCCGAGAATGGCCCGTGCGTGCAGGGCGAACTCGGACAGGTCCTGGGAGATCAGCGTTACCAGGCCGGTGTCGTGCGGGCGCGGCGAGACTTCGCTGAACCACACCTGGTCGCCCTTGATGAACAGCTCCACGCCGAACAGACCACGGCCACCGAGGGCCTCGGTAACGGCCAGGGCCACCCGCTCGGACTCGGCCAGGGCCTTGGCGCTCATCGCCTGCGGCTGCCAGGACTCGTGGTAGTCGCCCTTGACCTGGCGATGGCCGACCGGCGCACAGAACGAAGTGCCACCGACATGACGCACGGTGAGCAGGGTGATCTCGTAGTCGAAGTCGATAAAGCCTTCCACTATCACTCTACCCTTGCCGGCGCGACCGCCTTCCTGGGCGTAGTCCCAGGAAGCCTGCAGGTCGGCGTCGCTCTTCAGCACGCTCTGGCCCTTGCCCGAGGAGCTCATGATCGGCTTGACCACACAGGGGTAGCCGACCGCCTTCACCGCCTCGACATAATCGCCAAAGCTGTCGGCAAAGCGGTAAGGCGACGTCGGCAGCCCCAGCTCCTCGGCGGCCAGACGACGGATG
>JACCDZ011508794.1_pt1 | contig 10400 bp, 9 predicted proteins | sample 7449551 | NCBI WGS metagenome assembly JACCDZ01 (sample SAMN15323452, study PRJNA562643) | freshwater metagenome | isolation source: river surface water | place: USA:Blue River Watershed | collected 2017-08-18
ATCCGATCATCTCCATCGAAGACGGCATGGATGAGTCCGACTGGGCAGGCTGGAAAGTGCTGACCGACAAGATCGGCGAGAAAGTCCAGCTGGTTGGCGATGATCTGTTCGTCACCAATACCAAGATCCTCAAGCGCGGCATCGACGAGTCCATCGGCAACTCGATCCTGATCAAGTTCAACCAGATCGGCTCGCTGACCGAAACCCTGGAAGCCATCCAGATGGCCAAGGCCGCCGGCTTCACCGCGGTGATCTCGCACCGCAGCGGTGAAACCGAGGACAGCACCATCGCTGACCTGGCCGTCGGCACCGCCGCCGGTCAGATCAAGACCGGCTCCCTGTGCCGTTCGGATCGCGTGTCCAAGTACAACCAGCTGCTGCGTATCGAAGAGCAGCTCGGCGGCAACGCGCCCTACAAGGGCCGTGCCGAGTTCCGCGGCTGAAAACTGCTGCGCTCGGCCAGGCGTGGTTGAAATCGGGTTCGGCATGCTCATTTACTGTATGTAAACTCCGCTGCCTCAACCGATTTCGCCTAGCCTGACCGTCGCTCGCGACGTTTTCAGTAGTCGGGCAAGAAATGGTAAAAGGGCAGCGCAAGCTGCCCTTTTTGTATGGATATTCGCGTCCCCATGTCTAACAAAGCGCCTTACTGGCTGTTCGTCGCGCTCGTGCTGGTTCTGGCCGGCCTGCAGTATCGCCTGTGGGTGGGTGAGGGCAGCCTGGCCCAGGTCGCCGAGCTGCAGCGGCAGATCGATGAGCAAAAGGGCGAGAACGAGCGCCTGCTCGAGCGCAACCGCATCCTCGAGGCCGAGGTGCTGGAGCTGAAGAAAGGCATGGAGACCGTGGAAGAGCGTGCCCGCCACGAACTGGGCATGGTCAAAGAGGGCGAGACCCTCTACCAGCTCGCCGAATGACCGCGCACGAACTTCCCCCCTTCTGGGTGGTAATTCCCGCCGCCGGTATCGGTTCGCGCATGCGTGCCGACCGTCCAAAGCAGTACCTGCAGCTGGCCGGGCGGACCATCCTCGAACACACCCTCGACTGTTTCCTCGATCATCCGCGCCTCAAGGGCCTGGTGCTCAGCCTGGCGGCGGACGATCCCTTCTGGCCTGCCCTGCCTTGCGCCACTGATCCGCGCATCCAGCGCGTCGAAGGCGGTGCCGAGCGTGCCGATTCGGTGCTGGCCGGGCTGTTGCGTCTTGTCGAACTGGGGGCGCAGGAAGGCGACTGGGTGCTGGTGCATGATGCCGCGCGACCCAACCTGGCGCGCAGTGATCTGGACCGACTGCTTGCCGAGCTGGCCGATGATCCGGTCGGCGGCCTGCTGGCGGTGCCGGCGCGCGATACCCTCAAGCGCATCGGCGCGGATGGCCGGGTGGCGGAGACGGTGGATCGCAGCCTGAGCTGGCAGGCCTATACGCCGCAGATGTTCCGTTTCGCCGCGCTGCATCGCGCCCTGGCCGACGCGCTGGTGGCCGGGGTGGCGGTGACCGACGAGGCGTCGGCCCTGGAATGGGCCGGACAGGCGCCGAAACTGGTGGAGGGCCGGGCGGACAACCTGAAGATTACCCGCCCGGAAGATCTGGAGTGGTTGCGCCAGCGCTGGGCGCACAAGCACTGAGGAAAGCGGCGGGGCCATACGCCCCGCCTGCGAACTACACCCTGAACTGATTGATCAGCCGCCGCTGCTGCTCGGCCAGCTTGGTCAGCTCGGCGCTGGCGGCGCTGGCTTCGTCCGCGCCGCCGGCCACCTCGGCCGCTACCTGGCCGATGTTGGTGACGTTGCGGTTGATGTCCTCCGCCACCGCGCTCTGCTCCTCGGCGGCGCTGGCGATCTGGGTGTTCATGTCGTTGATCACCGACACCGCCTGGGTGATCTCCTCCAGCGCCGAGGCGGCGATCTGCGCCTGCTGCACGCTGTCGTCGGTGCGTGCCTGGCTCTGCTCCATCACGCTCACCACTTCGCGGGTGCCGTGCTGCAGCTGCTGGATCATCGACTGAATTTCCTCGGTCGCCTGCTGGGTCTTCTGTGCCAGGTTGCGCACCTCGTCCGCCACCACGGCAAAGCCGCGGCCCTGCTCGCCGGCGCGGGCTGCCTCGATGGCGGCGTTGAGTGCCAGCAGGTTGGTCTGCTCGGCGATGCCGCGGATGGCCACCAGGATGGCGTTGATGTTCTCGCTGTCCTTGGCCAGGTTCTGTACCACGCCGACGGCACGACCAATTTCACCGGCCAGGGCCGAGATGGCCCGGGCAGTGCCCTCGACGATGCGCTTGCCGTCGTTGGCCGAGCGGTCAGCATGGCTGGCCGCTTCGGCGGCCTGGGTGGCGTTACGCGCCACGTCCTGGGCGGTGGCGGTCATCTCGTGCACGGCAGTGGCGACCTGGTCGATCTCCGCCATCTGCCGCTGTACGCCCTGGTTGGTGCGGATGGCGATGTCGGCGGTGTGCTCGGACGAATCGCTGACCTTCTGCACCGAGCCAACCACGTCGCGGATCATGTTCTGCAGTTTGTTGAGGAAGGTGTTGAAGCCACCGGCGATCTGCCCCAGTTCGTCGGCACGGTCCACCTGCAGGCGCACAGTCAGGTCGCCATCGCCTTTGGCGATATCGTCGAGCATGGCCGCCATCTCTTTCAGGGGGCGGGCGATGCCATAGCCGACGAACCAGATCACCAGCAGGCCGAAGGCGGCCACCAGCAGGCCGATCAGGGCCATGCCAAAGGTGTCCTCGTTGGCCTGGACGGCCAGGTCGTCCTGCAGCTTGTGCAGTTCGGCCAGCACGGCCTTGGCCGGCAGCTCGATGGCCAGGGCCCAGCGCGTGGAGGTCCCGGCTACCTGGAAGGGCAGCAGCAACTGATACAGATTCTGTTCTTCGTCGCGCTTGAGGATCGGCTCGGTACCCGTGCTTTGCTTGAGGCGATCCAGCAGCTCGGCATCGAGAACCTTGGCGGCCGGCTGGCCGACCAGCGTAGCGTCCTCGGTCGCGGCGATCAGCGTGCCGTTGGCGGCGATCAGGGCCAGCTCGCCAGCGCCCTCATACAGGGCGCCATTGGCACTGGTGAGCAGGCCCTGGATGAAGTCCAGCGCCAGGTCGTTGCCGACCACCCCCTTGAACTGGCCATCGACCAGGATCGGTGCGTTGAACGACGACACCAGTACCTGCTTGCCGCCGAAGTCATAGGAGGCGGGGTCGATCACGCAGGGCTGCTTGCTGGCCTTGGGGCACAGGTAGTACTCGCCTTCGCGCACACCGGTGGGTAGCAGCTTCTCGCTCTCCATCTGCACGGCGGTCAGCGGGGCGACCTTGAGCTGGCCGCCGTCGCGGTACCACCAGGGCATGAAGCGCCCGGTGGCGTCGTAGCCGTTGGCTTCCTGGCCGGCGTAGAGATCGTCGTCCTGGTCGAAGGCATTGGGTTCCCAGCCGATGTAGAGATCGATCAGCTCGGGATTCTTGTCGAGATAGACGGAGATCAGCGCCGACAGCTCGTCGCGGCTCAGACTGACCTTGGCCGCACCATCCGCCCCCGGGGCCATCTGGCTGTTCAGGGTGGCGAGTGACTTGGAGAGGGTCATGGGCGCCTCGAACTGGCGCTGCAGCTTGCCGACCTGGGCTTCGGCCAGGGCGATCAGGCGCTGGTCGATGACCTGTTCCAGCAGGCTCTGGGTGCGCTCATGCACCAGGTCCTGGGTGCGCGATCCGGCGAACAGGGCGTAGAGCACCAGTGCCACGACAACGGCCAGTACGCTGGCGCCGGCCAGGACGACCACGGAAAACTGGATGGACTTGAAGCGCATAGGGACTCCACATCATCGGGTTACACCTGTCCCTGGTTATCGGCTGTTGGGCGCTAAAGCATTAACGTCCTCTGCAACTAGCAAAGATGGCCGATGGTCAGAGTGCAAGCCGGACGTTGTTCCATGATGCGCGGCCGCCTAGCATATGCCCCTGTATTCGCGGAGATTTGATATGCACACCCTGTTTCGCCTCTCGGTTCTTGCTGCGGTTTCCCTGCTGACGGCCTGTCAGGCCGTGAATACCACCAGCGGAGGCGCCGTGGGCGTGGAGCGCAAGCAGTACATGTTCAGCATGCTGTCGGCTCAGGAGGTCGACAGCATGTATGCCCAGGCCTACCAGCAGACCCTGAGCCAGGCCGCCAGCCAGGGCGTGCTGGACAAGAGCAGCAGGAATGCCCAGCGGGTCCAGACCATTGCCCGCCGGCTGATTGCCCAGGCGCCGGTGTTTCGCGCCGATGCCGCGCAGTGGAACTGGCAGGTCAACCTGATCGACAGTGAGGAGCTCAACGCCAACTGCGGGCCTGGCGGCAAGATCATCGTCTACAGCGGCTTGATCGAGCGGCTGCAGCTGACGGACGCGGAGCTGGCGGCGGTGATGGGGCACGAAATTGCCCACGCTCTGCGCGAGCACAGTCGCGAGGCCATGTCCAAGGCTTACGGTACGCAAATGGCCACCCAGGTGGGGGCGGCCCTGCTGGGGCTGGGCGATGCCGGCAAGCAGATGGCCGATACCGGCGTCGAATACCTGATGATGCTGCCCAACAGCCGTTCCAACGAGAACGAGGCGGACATCATCGGCCTGGAGCTCTCCGCCCGCGCCGGCTACGACCCGAACGCGGCGATCAGCCTGTGGCAGAAGATGAGCAAGGCGGGCGGTGGTGCGCCGCCGGAATTCATGAGCACCCACCCCTCGTCGAGCAGTCGCATCGCTGCCCTGCAGGCGGCCATCCCCAAGGTGATGCCGCTTTACCAGCAGGCCAGGAAGTAACGAACAACGGCGCCCGAGGGCGCCGTTGTCGTATTCAGGGCAGGGCCTTCTCGGCGAAGGGGCGGGTTTCCAGGCCCAGCTGGGCGCGGAAGCTCTCCATGTCGAACATGGTGCAGATCTCGCGGATATCGCCGTTCGGCGCCAGGGTCCAGAAGGCCATGGCCGAGATGCTCAGTACCTTGTCGCTGGGCGGGTAGCCCAGCGCCGGCTTCTCGATGGTGCCGATCAGGGTGCTCCAGGTCACCACCTTGTTGCCTTCGGCGATGCATTCCTCGACCACCACTTCCATGTCCGGCATGGCACTGCGTATGTCCTGCACCATCTGCACGAACGCGCTGCTGCTCAGCGGTCGACCGATGAATGAGCTCTTGTAGAGAAAATCGGGGCTGTGCATCTGCTCGGCGAGTGCCAGGCGACCACGATTCCAGGTCAGATCGATGTGCTGGCGCACACGCTTCTTCATCTCGTCCAGTGACATGTACAACTCCCTCCATGCGGGTACTGCGCAATCCGTTGCACAGATTACCAGCCTCGCGAGTCGTGACAGCCCCCTGCTGTGCGCCAGTTCTCGTTACGCTGCGTCAGAGCGTTCCCGTCAACCCCAGTGCCTGACAGGCCGCGTACACCGCGAGGACGGCGAAAGCCAGCGCCGCGAGGCGACGAATGAGTGTCAGCGGCAGACGATCGGCAGCGAAGTTGCCGGCCAGCACCACCGGCACGTTGGCGATCAGCATGCCCAGGGTGGTGCCGATCACCACCATGACGAAGTGCGGGTACTGGGCGGCCAGCATCACGGTGGCGATCTGCGTCTTGTCGCCCATCTCGGCGAGGAAGAAGGCGATCAGCGTGGTCAGGAACGGGCCGTACTTGTTGAGGGCGGAGGCTTCATCGTCATCCAGCTTGTCCGGGATCAGCGTCCACACGGCCACGGCGGCGAAGCAGGCGGCCAGCACCCAGCTCAGGGTGGTGGCGGAGAAGAAGCCGGCTACCCAGTTGCCGACGGCGCCGGCGGCGAAGTGGTTGGCCAGGGTGGCGACCACTATGCCCCAGATGATCGGCCAGGGGCGGCGGAAGCGGGCGGCCAGCAGCAGAGCGAGCAGCTGCGTCTTGTCGCCGATTTCGGCGAGCGCGACGATTCCGGTAGGTACGAACAGGGATTCCAGCATCAGGCGTTCCTATAGGGGGCGGGTTTGACTGTTCTATGACACGTACTACCTCCCCGCCCCGGGCTGAGGTGTGCGTGTCATAGGTCTTGTCAAACCCAGGCCGCGAGGGCCTCGGGTCGCATGCGCCATGCTCTGCGGAGCAAGTGTGTTGACGCACGCCGGGTGAGCTGGCGCTCACGGGAGACTACTCCCCTAGGACGGCGCGCATTGTGCCCAAAGCGCGCCGGGGTGGCAACCTCAGTCGTCGCTGCCGCGCACGTCCATGGCCTGGTAGGGCACCAGGCGGGCGCCTTTCTTCAGGCGGTAGCCGAACCAGATGGCGAGGAACAGCGGCAGGCTGATGTAGGTGGCGATGAGGCCCGCCCAGTCGATGCCGTTGCCGATGAAGGCCTGGTAGTTCTGCCCCAGGGTAATGACCAGGCACAGGCTGAAGGCGAACAGCGGGCCGAAGGGGAACAGCTTGGCGCGGTAGGGCAGGTCCGCCAGGCGCCCGCCCTGGGCCAGGTAGCCCTTGCGGAAGCGGTAGTGCGACACGGCGATGCCCAGCCAGGCGATGAAGCCGCACATCCCGGAGGTGTTCAGCAGCCAGGTGTACAGGGTGCTGTCACCGACGATGGAGGTGAAGAAACACAGCGCGCCGACCAGGGTGGTGGCGTACAGCGCGTTGCGCGGCACGCCGCTGGCGGAGAGGCGGGCGAACAGGCGCGGCGCCTTGCCCTGCATGGCCAGGGTGTAGAGCATGCGGGTGGAGGCATACATGCCCGAGTTGCCGGCCGAGAGGATGGCGGTGAGGATGACCGCGTTCATCACGCTGGCCGCGGCGGCGAAGCCGGCGCGTTCGAACAGCAGGGTGAAGGGCGACACGTTGATGTCGCTGGCATCGTTCTGCAGCAGGCTCGGTTCGTTGTAGGGGATCAGCATGCCGATCACAAAGATCGCCAGGATGTAGAACATCAGGATGCGCCAGAACACCTGGCGGATGGCGATGGGAATGTTGCGCTTGGGGTTTTCCGACTCGGCGGCGGCGATGCCGATCAGCTCGGTGCCCTGGAACGAGAAGCCTGCAATCATCGCCACCCCGACCATGGCCTGCAGGCCGCCGACGAAGGGCGCGTCGCCGGTGGTGAAGTTGCTGAAACCGGGCGACTCGATACCGCCCATGATGCCGAAGATGGTGGCCAGGCCGATGCCGATGAAGACGATCACCGTCACCACCTTGATCAGCGCGAACCAGAACTCGCTCTCGCCGAAGCCCTTCACCGACACCACGTTGAGCAGGAACATCAGGCCGAGGAACAGCGCGCTCCAGTAGATGCCGGGCACCTCCGGCAGCCAGAAGCTCATGATCAGCTGCGCCGCCACCAGCTCGGCGGCGATGGTCACCGCCCAGTTGTACCAGTAGTTCCAGCCCAGGGCGAAACCGAAGCCATCGTCGACGAAACGGCTGCCATAGGTGCTGAACGAGCCGGATACCGGCATATGCGCCGCCATCTCGCCGAGGCTGGTCATGAGGAAGTACACCATCACCCCGATCAGCGCATAGGCCAGCAGCGCGCCACCCGGGCCGGCGCTGGCCACGGTGGCGCCGGAGGCAACGAACAGGCCGGTGCCGATGGAGCCGCCGATGGCGATCATGTTCAGGTGGCGGGGCTTGAGCGCGCGTTGCAGATGCGGTTGCGGGGTACTGCTATCGGTCACGAAAAATGGCTCCGGAGCGTCGACCCGCGGGCGGACGCTCAAGTGGGTGCGGATGAAAGGTTCAGCTGCGACGGGCGCTGTAGATGCGGAAGCCGTCGGCCTCGATCAGGGTCTTGCAGGGGCCCAGGTGCTGTTCGATCAGCGGTGGGTATTTGAGGAAGCTGTTGGCCACCAGGCGCAGCTCGCCGCCCTTGTCCAGGTGGCGTGCAGCCTGGCGTAGCAGGTGTTCGCTGGCCTGGTAATTGGTGTGCACACCGGTATGGAACGGTGGGTTGCTGACGATGGCGGCGAGGCCCGTGGGCGCGGCGTCGATGCCGTCGCCGGCGATCACCTCGGCCTCCAGGCCATTGGCGGCCAGAGTCAGGCGGCTGCTCTCGACGGCGAAGGCGTCGACGTCGAGCTGGGTCAGTTGGCTGTGCGGGTAGCGACGCTTGAGCGTGGCGCCGAGCACCCCGGCGCCGCAGCCGAAGTCGAGCAGGTGGCCCTGTGGCAGACCGTCCAGCTGTCCCAGCAACAGCGCGCTGCCGCGGTCCAGGCGGCCATGGCTGAACACGCCGGGCAGGCTGATGACCTGCAGCGGGCCGTCGGCCAGCGGCAGTTCGAAGCGCTGGGCCAGGCTGTGCAGGTCGGGTACTGCGGGGGCGTGGTCCACCGTCACCTGCCACAGCTGGCAATGGCGGGCGCTGTCCAGTTTGCGCGGCTTGCCATAGATGGCCAGCTGCTTGGCGGCGCGCTCGATGCCCGCGCGTTTCTCGCCGACCAGGTACAGCTCGCGGCCGGCCAGGCGCGCGGCCAGGGCCTGCAGCAGGTAATCGGTGAGTTCGCGCGACTTGGGCAGGAACAGCACAGCGCTGTCGAACGCAGTCTCGGGCGCGCCAGTGCCGAACTGGCTGCGCCCGGCAAAGCGCGCCTGCAGTACATTCTGCTCGCCGGCATGCCAGCTCCAGCCATGGGCGCGCGGCAACTGGCCGAGCAGGTCGTCGGCCGGCAGGCCGGCCAGCAGCAGCTCGCCCTGGAACAGCTCCGCCTGGCGCAGCAGCACCTCGCTTCGTGGGTCCATGGCCATCTCCCGGTAAAAAAGCCGCGTAGTTTACCCGTTGACCACGCGGATGGGGGCGCCGGCGAAGAAGGCGCGGGCATTCTCCGACAGCTGGCCGACGATGCGCTGGCGCGCCTCGCGGCTGCCCCAGGCGTTGTGCGGGGTGATGATCAGGCGCGGGATATCGTCCGCCAGCAGCGGGTTGCCATGGCGCGGCGGTTCCTCGCTGAGCACGTCGAAGGCCGCGCCGCCCAGGTGGCCGGCGCGCAGGGCATCGGCCAGCGCCTGTTCGTCGACCAGGCCGCCGCGGGCCGTGTTGAGCAGCAGCGCATGCGGCTTGAGCAGCGCCAGTTCGGCGGTACCGATGAGGTGGCGGGTCTGCTCGGTCAGTGGGCAGTGCAGGCTGAGGGCATCGACCTGCGGCAGCAGCTCCCCCAGCGGCAGACGGTCGGCGCGGGCGGGGCGGCCGGGCAGGACGCCATACAGCACGCGCATTCCCAGGGCCTCGGCCAGGCGAGCGAAAGCACCGCCCAACTCGCCGTGACCGAGGATGCCGAGGGTCTTGCCCTGCAGTTCGATGATCGGGAAGTCGAGCAGGCAGAACTGGCTGGCGCGTTGCCAGGCGCCGTCGCGAACCGCCGCCTGGTAGTCGGGCAGGCGGGTGGCCAGGGCGAGCAGCAGCATCAGCGCATGCTGGGCCACCGAGGCGGTGCCGTAGCCCTGGCAATTGGCGACCGTGATGCCGCGCTCGCGGGCGGCGGTCAGGTCGATGTTGTTGGTGCCGGTGGCGGACACCAGAATCAGCTTCAGTTCGGGGCAGGCGGCCAGGGTGTCCGCGTCCAGGCGCACCTTGTTGCTGATCGCCACCTGGGCGCCCTGCAGGCGTTCGGCGGCCTGTTCGCCGGTGCTGGCGTCGTGCAGGACCAGTTCGCCGAACACCTGGCGCAGCGGCGCCAGGTCGAGATCGCCGAGGTCGAGGGAGGCGTGGTCGAGGAAGACCGCGCGGGGGCTGTTGCTCATCAGCTGTACCTGTTGCGAATGGCGGATACTGGCGTAAGGTTGCCAGCCTGTCCGATCGATTCCCACCCCTAGGAGGCCCCATGTACTGGGCGGAGTTTCTTAGCGTTGCACTAATCCGCCTGCTGGCCGTGGCCAGACCGGGGCCGGATTTCGCCATCGTGGTGCGTGAGAGCGTGGCCCATGGTCGCCGCGCCGGCACCTGGACGGCGCTGGGCGTGGGCACCGGCATCTTCGTCCATGTGGCCTATTCGCTGCTCGGCATCGGCCTGATCGTGTCGCAGTCCATCGTGCTGTTCAACGCGCTGAAATGGCTGGCGGCGGCCTACCTGTTCTACATCGGCATCAAGGCCCTGCGCGCCAAGCCGGCGGCGCCGGGCAGCCTGGAAGTGGTTGGCGATGGCGCCGAGCGCTCGCCACGCGGAGCCTTCATGACCGGCTTCGTCACCAATGGCCTGAACCCCAAGGCCACGCTGTTCTTCCTCTCGCTGTTCACCGTGGTGATCAACCCGCACACGCCGCTGGCAGTGCAGGCCGGCTACGGCGTGTACCTGGCTTTTGCCACGGCGATCTGGTTCTGCCTGGTGGCGCTGCTGTTCAGCCAGCGCCGGGTGCGCGCCGGCTTCGCCCGCATGGGCCACTGGTTCGACCGGCTGATGGGCGCGGTGCTGGTGGGCCTGGGCGTAAAGCTGGCCTTC
>JACCDZ010569912.1_pt1 | contig 10398 bp, 9 predicted proteins | sample 7449551 | NCBI WGS metagenome assembly JACCDZ01 (sample SAMN15323452, study PRJNA562643) | freshwater metagenome | isolation source: river surface water | place: USA:Blue River Watershed | collected 2017-08-18
GCTTGTGCGGCATAGGTTGCAAAAAATTCAGCAAACTGTTCAAATCCTCCGTAATTATTTGGTATGCCTCGAGTTCCTAAAATTCCTATTTTCATTTGAATGGGTTATTGGGCAAAAATAGTGTTTTTAAAAAACATTCTAACCATTTCTCAAAATGTTGTTCAAAACTGAAGCTGAAATCTTCCAAGAATATTTCTCTTTAACGGTTTCTCTGATTTTTTTGGCTGAATGTTGAGAAATTGCAAAAGTAATTTTTTGACCTATTTCTTCAATAGAATTCGGATCGAACAAAAAATCTTTCATAAAAGTAAATTCGGCCATTGCTGTTGTGTTGGAACATATTGTTGGAACATTAGCTGCAATAGATTCTAAAGGAGGAATTCCAAATCCTTCTGCAAAGGAAGGATAAACAGAAATTGTTGCAGCTCTAGTTAATGAAATTAATTCTTTAAAATTAATTTTTTCTAAAAAAATGACTTTGTTTGTAATTTCAATAGACAACGAATTATAATAATCTTCAAAATGAACATCAGTAATATCCTTACTACCAATAAAAACCAATTGATGATTTTTATAAAAATTATTAATTACAAAAGCTTTAAGTAGATTTAAATGATTCTTTCTAGGCTCTCTTCTACTAACAAATAAAAAGTAATTCTGTAAACTATATTTTTGGAGAACTTCGTTTTGATTTTGTACTTTATTATACTCTTCAAAGAAAATTTCATCCACAGCATTTGGCGTTAAATACACTTCCTTTAATTTAAAATGCTCCAGTAGTTTTTCTTTAGAATAATTGGAAACCGTTAAAACATAATCTGCTTTTTTAGCACTTAAAGAAAACAATAACTTGTTTTTTAGTCGATATAAAAAAGGGAAAAATTTAGGGTAATCCAAAAACAAAATATCATGTATTGTGACTATGTATTTGCAATTTTTAATAGGCGGAACTATATATTGAAAATGGGCAAATTCAATGGAATATTTCTTTATTATTAAGGGTAAATCTATTAAAAGCCTTTTAAATTTATTTTTTGATGGATATTTTAAATATATGATGTTGCTTTGTTCTCCAAAAATTGATTTTACATTATCTGGATAATAAGATATAAAGTAAAATAAAACATCTTTATTCTGAATTAGTTCAGAATAAATACCTTTTAAATACGTTGTGGTGCCTTGCGCTTTTCCATCAAAAACATGGCAATCAACTAATAATTTTGTTTTATTTGAGTGTTTATTTTTCAATTAAATTTGCATTATATTGTTTCGCTATTACTTCTTTTAAGGCAATTAAAAAACCTATAATTATAGATTTATTATCTAGTTTTAGATATAATCCTAAAAACACCCAATTAGAAACAATTAAAAATACACTTGTTCCAATTAATAAATAATTAATGTAAAGTAATTTAGGATCGTTTGTTTTAGTTTGCTTAAAAAGTAAAATTAAAAACAAGATTAAAAACAGTAAACCTGAAATACCTGATTTAAGGAAAACCGTCATAAATCCATTATGTACATAAGGAATAAATTGAACATAATCTCCATCATTTGTGTATACTTTTCTACCTAAGTTTAAACTCGAACCGAGCCCTTCACCAAATAAAATTGCGGCTGCCCCCTCGTGAGAAACCTGTTTAACGGTTATAATATTTTCAAACGACCTATAGTTATCATTAAAATCTTTCCAATCGTTTTTGTTGATTTTTGTTTTAAAAGCTTCTTCTGGTGCGATTTTTATTTTATAAAGAAAAGCGTCTAATCCTTTACCAGCTCTTTTAGGATTGTAAGAAACTATTGCGAAATAAGAAACTAGAACTAAACCAAAAATTGAAAATAAAATTGTTAAAGATTTTTTAGTGATTCTAAAATACCCCTTCATTGCTAAAAACAAAATGATAAACTGAATCATATTTGTTCTAGCGGCATAGAGAAGACTTGAGAAAACAACAGTTATTAGTATGTATTTAATGTTTTTTTTCGGAATGGTAATATTTAATTCTCTATGAAAAATCAACATGATAATAACATAAATTTCATAGTCACTAAAGTAACCTCCTTTTTCCCTTAATAAATTAAGATTTAAGCTTTTTACCTGTAGAAAAGCAATAAATATAGTACCAATATGAATTATAGCAATTATTAATCCTACATAAATAAAATAATCTAACCGTAATGTTTTTTCATTTTTAAAAATTTGATATCCTAATAATAAACCAATTATAGGCTTAATCATGTAAGTTATATCTCGGATAAAAAGAAAAAGTTTAGGTTGATAAAATAAAGACGAAAAAAAGGCAATGAGAAGAATTGCTAAAAATGTAGCAACATATTTAAATATTGTAATTGAATAATGTCTTTTTATTGTAACCAAAAATGTTACAAACCAAACAGCAAACGTTAATTCATAATTTGTAAATAATGAAACAACAATACAAAGAAAAAAAAGTAAACTATGAATTGTGTTTTTGTTTTTAAAAATCAACATTTTTTATAATTTGTAACAGTCTTTTATTGAAATTTCTTCTTTCGTATCAAGGTCAAAAACTAATTTGTTTTTAATAACATCTAATCTTTTATTGTGTCTTAAAAATGTTAGGTTACCTTTCTCATCTTTTGAGTCTCTATTATGAGATTCATTAAAACCTTCATCTGGTGAAAATTTTCTAAAACTTGACGACAGGTCTTTTCTTACAAAATAAGCATTAACACCAGCTCTAGTGGTTCCAACAAAGTCATAACCTTTTTGTTCTGCCAATTCACAAAAGGCAGCTAATGATGCACCAAAATACAATTCTGAAAAATGTTCTTTACCTCTAACAAAACTTTCTTTATATGGAATGGTAACTTTTTTTTGGCTACCAAAAGCAGAATTATATTCGCAAATTACAATTCTTGGTTTTATACATTCAATTTCTTTCCATACCCAATAATCATTTCCGTCAATATCAACACTCAAAACACCAATATCTTCAATTTTTGTGTATTCTGAAATTAATCTATTGATGTTATCTCGGGTAATAAAACTTTCTATAGCTGTAATGTCGTATTTCCAATAAATAAAATCTTTCTTGATGAAATTTATGTTGTCTTTATTTCCATCTATTATTAATCCAGACCAATTATTATTTATTAGTAGAAATCTAGTATTAGATTCTGTATAGGTTTCAACTCCAAACTCAACAAATATTTTGTTTGGAATATCTATTTTATTAATCAAATATTGGATAATTCCATCCTCACCTCTTTGAGAAAAAACTTGGAATTCAACCTCATCTAATGTTTTGATTGTTTCTTTTTTATTGTTAATATCCGCTAAAATTTTAGCATTTAAAACTAGGGATTTATTTACATCATAATTAAATTTTTGATAAATTTTCTTGTAAATAAATTTTATTTTATTAATCATTTCTTTCTAAATTATTTTATCACTTTTGAAATAATTCTTTAAAAGTATCCAATATATTATGAATAAACAAATTTCAGTAAAAATAAGCGTTAAAAACGCACTAAATAAACCAAAAAACATAACTGAGATAGTTAAAATAATAATATTAAATAAAGTAATCCCAATTGTTGTTTTAATGTACTCTTTATTTTTTCCTAAACTAAATAGTAATTGCTCAAAAGGCAAAGTAAAACCAATTAAAAAAGGAATAAGAAGTGCTGTTTTTAGATACTTATCCATCAGTAGTAAATTTGATTTCACTTTAAAAAAGACTAAAATTTCTTCTGAAAAAATAAAAACTACTAATAAAAGAATAAAAAGCAGCAATAAATTAGCTCCGTTATATTTTTTCCATAATAAAATCCCTTTCTGCGAACTTCTGTCAATCTCAAAACAAACGTAACTGTAGGAAAATTTGAAAAACATTTGCAAGTAAGTTCTAAAAAAATTAATAATTTGTTCAATTACTCTAAATTGACCTGCTACTAAATCACCTGCTACAAATCCTATAATTAAAACAGAAGAATAATTCCTTACCGCGAAAAATAATTGTGAAATACTAAATGAAAAATCAAGTCTTAAATATTTTTTTACTTTATACAATGAAATGTGAAAAAAATTAAAATAATAAGAAAAATAAATTGATACTAATCCCATTAAACTGGAAACTATTACTCCAAATCCAAGCCAGAAATTCACAAATACATAATCTTCTTGTGAATTAACAAATAAAAGCACTCCGAAAACATATATGATTTTTGACAAGATATTAATTAAAGAAATCCATTTAAAATTTTCAACACCTTGAAAAAACCAAGTTGGATTTAAAAATTGTCCGATTATTATTGTAGCACTTAAAAAAACAACTAATTTCTCATTCCAAAAATATGGAATAAAAAAAACCAATAACAAAATGATTAAAAAGACAATTAAAAGTAAAACCAGTTTTGAAAAATAAATTGTTGTGCAAATTTGTTCAAGTTTTGAATTGTTTTCCCTGTTTATAGATATGTCTTTAACACCTTTTATATATGAACTATAGTCAACAAGAACAATAAGTATGTATGCTAAAGATTGGCCAATAGCAATTACACCAAATTTTTCTAAACCACAAGTAGCTATTAAATATGGAGTTATTAAAAGAGGACTTATAATATTTATAGCTTGACCCAAGCTATAAATACTTAAGTTTTTTATGGTTTTATTATTTAACTTTTGAAAATTCAATTTAACTTTTTTATACTAGTTTATAGGTAAATTATCTTAATAATTTCTCTAACTCTGCACCTAAAGCTTTTTCGTGAGGATATAGTGACGGGAATTGTCTTACACCGTCAATGTTTTTTGCTTTGATTAGACCAGTAACATGATCAAAAGTACATTTGTTTTCATCTGCTCTAAAAAATGACACCAATTCTGGACAACCAATTGTTTTAGACTTCCCTTTAAATTCCATAGTTACACTATTTAACACAACATCTTTTTGTATCTTATTTATTCCGAAATCTAATCTTAGTTGTGTTGGAATTACATCTTCCGGTAATGAATATATAACTTTTTGAGATGTTTCAGAACCTTTAACACTCATCCATATTGGTTTAATTTTGGTGAAATCAGTTGAACCATCTTCAGTGTAAAAAAGACTAAAATCATCATTTTCTTTAACAATAACATCAAGCGTTACTTTAAATGAATTGTCAATTACTTCAGGTTTAACAACATCTAAATTATCAACAGATTTTTCGTCTTTACAACCTGAGATAAATGCAGTTAATAAAACTAATACGGCAATAAATTTTGTTTTCATGTTAAATTTTTTTTTTGCAAATTTATAAATGTTATCTATATAGAACGTGTTTTTTGTCAAAATATTTTATTTTCTTTTAAAATCTCCTCTTGAGAAGTATTTTTCTACAAAACAATATACTAAAATAAAGAAATAACGGCTTCCCATTTCTTTAATTTTAAGTTTGGAAACACCATATTTTCTATTTGTCCACGAATTTGGCACAACTGTATAGGTGTATCCTCTAATAATAGCTTTTAATGGTAGTTCAATTGTTAAATTAAAATGTGGTGACAAAATTGGTTTTACACCATCAATTACTTCTTTTTTATATAATTTGAAAGCGTTTGTAGTATCGTTATACTTAATTCTCATTACTACTCGAATAATAAAATTAGCAATACGATTGATTATTTTTTTAACCCATGGATAATCAATTACTTTTCCGCCTTTAATAAACCGACTTCCAAAAACACAATCATAATTTCCTTCGACCATTGTGGTGTAATAACGGATTAAATCATACGGAGAATCAGATAAATCGGCCATCATTACTGCCACGCAATCTCCTGAAAATCGTTCTAATCCATAACGAACGGCATATCCGAACCCGTTTGGACCTAAATTCGTTTCGTATTTTACTGAAGGATATTTTTGCGCCAATGTCTCTAAAACTTTTAATGTGCCGTCTTGAGAATTATCGTTCACAATAAAAATTTCATGGTCTATATTTACTTTTGAAAATGCCTCTTCAATTTGATCCACCGTTTCAGAAATAGATTCTTCTTCGTTATAAGCTGGCATTACGATACTTAACTTCATTATTGCTTTTTACTAGTTGCCTCAAATATTTGAGTTAAAATATCATTAATGTTATATTTCCATGTCCATTCTGGATAATGTTTTTTAAATTTAGAAACATCACTTATCCACCAAATATGATCTCCAATTCTGTTGGTTTCAGAATATTCATAATTCATGGGTTTACCTGTAATCTTTTCACACATTTCTATCGCTTCAGCCATAGAACAGTTTGAGTGTCTTCCGCCTCCAGCATTATACACTTCTCCTTGTTTAGGATTTTGGTAAAAATGCCAAAACATATTTACTAAATCCCAACTGTGAATATTATCACGTACTTGTTTTCCTTGGTAACCAAATACTGTATATTTATCTCCAGTTATTGCACACTTCATTAAGTAAGATAAAAACCCATGCAATTTTGTACCAGAATGATTCGGACCTGTTAAACAGCCACCTCTAAAAACACCTGTATTCATTCCGAAATATTTACCATATTCCTGAACCAAAACATCAGCAGCAACTTTTGAAGCTCCAAATAAAGAATGTTTAGTATGATCAATACTCATATTTTCGTCAATTCCGTCTTTAAAATATGGATGTGTTTCATCAATTTCCCAACGTTTATCTAACTCAATTAAAGGTAAATAATTTGGGGTATCACCATATACTTTGTTTGTTGAAGTAAAGATAAAAACTGCTTTTTCACAATGCAATCTTGTCATTTCTAACAAATTCAAGGTACCATTAGCATTAACTGTAAAGTCGGTAATTGGTTCATTTGCAGCCCAGTCATGACTAGGTTGTGCAGCCGTATGAACCACTAATTTTATATCCGATTTATATTTTGAAAATATGGTTTCTAATTCATCGATTTTTCGAATATCTGCATGATGATGTTCAAAATTAGGAATGGTGTCAATTAGTTTTTTTGTGTTCCATTCTGTCGAAGCATCTTCACCAAAAAATCTGGCTCTCATGTTATTGTCAATTCCAATAACCTTATCAAATTTATCTGCAAAAAAACTAACAGATTCACTTCCTATTAAACCGGAAGAACCGGTAATGATACAAATATTCATTATTGTGTTATTTTATATTCTTTAATTCTAATTTTATCTTTGTATGCGTTATCTTCATTAAAAACAAAACTAATGTATTTTACAGTGTTTTCTTCATTATTATTGATTAAATCTTTTGTTTCAATATAAATTTTATTAGAATAGATCCCTGCTTCCAACAACTTGGGTGAAGTTCTAAATTCTCTTATATTATTATTTTTATAAGTAACTTTTAATTTTATATCTGGTGTATGATTTAAGATTGAAAAAAATGTGCCTTTTAAATTCAAATAGGGATATATTTCATAATACTTATCTTCCTCAAGTTTTAATTCTGAGTTTGTTAGCATTGCATATTCCTTTTCCTGAATAAGTTTAAATTGATTGTTGTTTGCTTTTTCATATAAAATATAGGGTCTGTTTTTAAACGAAAAAGTTGTTCTAATTTTATATTTTTCTTTAATAAGCAAATTAAATCTCATGTCGTCTAAATAAGAACATCTTTCATCTATACTTGCTAATTCATAAATTATAAAATTTGGTGCTTTATCTGAATTATAATACTCAAAATTTAAGTCTTGTAATTTTTTTGAATAAGTAGTATATGATTGAAAAACAGGTCTTGGTGAAAAATTTAATTTGTTTTCAAAAAGCATATAAGAATTCCATGGATAACAATCGACTTTATTATTTCCTACTATGGAAATAATTTCATCTGGAAGTTTATTATCATTAGGAAATATTTTTAAAGATTCTTCTTTGTTATAATTTAACGCAGAATTAAAATAATTTGTTTTGTAAAATTTATCCTTAAAATTTATTGTCTTTTCTATTGAATAATAGCAAGAGAAATTTACAAGTTGTAATACTATAATTGAAACTGTAATTAATGTTTTTTTTATGTTAACTTCAAATAGTAAAGGAAGTGATAACAGAGACGAAACTATAAAGTATTCTTTTACATGGTAAATATCGCCTCTTAAAAAAGCTTGTTTATATATAATAAACCATACTAAACACAAGATTCCAATAATGAATAATTTTTCAAGATTATGAAACAAATTTTGTTGTTTAATTGCTTTAATATCTTTTAATATAAAAATTAAAATAAAAACTAATAAAGGAAATATAAAATATCGATATGGTTTTATTTCATCATTACTTAGATACATTATTTGATTATATCCTTCAATAAGTTCTAAGGAGTTTATAATATAATTTAATACATCTACATGTAATATCATGGCAGAAATATAAATTATTACAACTGGTGAGATAAGTAATAATACGAATAATGTTTTAGAAATTCTTTTATTGATCAAATTCCATGTAATTCCAAAATAAAAAAACAAGAAAGCAATTAACCCTGTATTAATTTTGATAAAAAACAAATAAAATAACAAGATTAATGGAAATAAGTAATAATATTTATTAAAGTCTTTGAATGATTTTAAAACCCAATAAACTAATAAAACTAATAAAACTAATGCAATAGAACTTCCAAAATAGTTTGGAAGAATTATAACAGTTATCAAGGTAATAGCAAAAGATAAAATAAAATTATTAACTTTCTTAAATACATCTTTAATAATAAAATAAAAATTAACAGATATAAATAGATCAAAAATTAAAACATTTATTAAGTTCTGATGCCATAAAAATTTTGTTGATAAATAACCAAGAGGTCCGAATGTGAATACAAAATCTTTACCCCATTCTAAGTCCATTAGTTTAGCGTAATTCAATGTAACTTGCCAAGATGGATCCAACGATTTCCATACATTTACGTCGTCGTATTGTAATGGATACAAACAATTATAAAGATTTGATGGAAAAATTATAAATGCACCAATTAGTGCTACTATAGTTATAAATATATTAGATTTTGATATTTCTTTAATGTTCATCATTTCAAAATTGATTCTAATTGTTTTTCATTATTTTGAATCCAAAGATAAATATCATTAAAAATAGTTTCTACTGATTTTCTTGGTTTCCAACCTGTTTCAGTTTCAATTTTTGTGTTATCTGTGATGAAAATTCTTAAGTCAGCAGTTCTTGTTTCTGAAACTTCATCAATTTGAATTTTATTACCAGTAATTTTTTCACAAATAGCTGTCATTTCTTGTAAGGAAGCACTATTTTCTAATCCACCACCTGCATTGTATACTTTCCCTGCAAATTTTTCAATATTATGAATTTGAAAATCAATTAATTCTACTAAATCATCTACATGAAGTAAATCTCTAACTTGCTTTCCTTTACCACCGTATCCAATATATTTTAAAGATTGGTTCCAGTAATGTTTAGCCATCCATAACGTAACTACTCCTTGGTCTGTTTTACCCATTTGACGAGGACCTGCAATCACTCCAAACCTTGTAACTGCTGCTTGTAATCCATAAAAAGCGGCATATTCATGTATGAATAATTCTGAACTTAACTTTGTTGTACCATAAAAAGAACGTGCGCCTTCCAATGATAATTCTTCAGAAATTCCTTTAGAAGAAATTCCTTTTATTTCTTGATCATCTGTAAATAAAAACTTGGTTTCTTCTTCATTAAAAAGTGCATTTTCAATAGTTTCTATTGGATAAACTCTACTTGTTGAAAGAAAAATTAATTTAGCGTTATTTTTAACACAAGCATTAAAACAATTAATCGAACCGTATAAATTATTATTAATAACATACGTTGGATCTGAATCTAATCCTGCTGTAACAGATGGTTCTGCAGAAGCTTCAATTAACACATCGAAATTACCTAATGATTGTAAATCTTCGTTGTTTCTAATATCGCCATGAATAAACGCAATTGATTTCTTTTGAAAATCGATTAAATTTAACTCAGAACCTCTTCTTTTCAAATTATCAAAAGCCACAATTTCATATTGTGGATATTTCTCTTTTAACTGCAAACAAAGTGTTGAGCCAACAAAACCTGCTCCTCCTGTTATGACTATTTTCATTTTACTGTTTTTAAACTTTCTTCCCAACCTTTAATCTCCAAACCAAAAACTTCTTTGATTTTGCTTTTATCTAACACACTATACGCTGGTCTTTTTGCGGGTGTGGGATAAGCCGAAGTTGGAATGGGTTGTAAATTGATGGAAATATTATTTTGATTAAATATCTCTTTGGCGAAATCGTACCATGAACAGTGTCCTTCGTTACTGAAATTGTAAATACCAAAAAGGTGTTGGGTGTTGGGTGTTAGGTGTTGGGTAATTATCGTTAACAAACATTCTGCTAAATCTACCGCATTTGTTGGTGTGCCAATTTGGTCTGCAACGACAGATA
>JACCDZ011624882.1_pt1 | contig 10398 bp, 12 predicted proteins | sample 7449551 | NCBI WGS metagenome assembly JACCDZ01 (sample SAMN15323452, study PRJNA562643) | freshwater metagenome | isolation source: river surface water | place: USA:Blue River Watershed | collected 2017-08-18
CCGCCAGTTGCGCCACGCGGATCAGGCTCAGGCAGGCGTCTTCGGCGGGTTTGACCACGCAGGCATTGCCCGCGGCCAAGGCGCCGCCCACGCTGCGCCCAAAAATCTGCATCGGGTAGTTCCAGGGGATCACATGGCCGGTGACGCCATGTGGCTCACGCCAGGTCAGCACGCTGTAGCCGTTTTGATAAGGCAGGGTCTCGCCATGCAGCTTGTCGCAGGCCCCGGCGTAAAACTCGAAATAGCGGGCCAGCGCCACGGTATCGGCTGCAGCCTGTTTGGTGGGTTTGCCGCAGTCACGTTGCTCCAGGGCTGTCAATTCGGCAGCATGCTCGGTCACCTTGCGAGACAGTGCCATCAAAAGACGCCCACGCTCTACCGCAGTCAGGCGCCCCCATGGGCCGCTGATTGCAGACCGAGCGGCCGAGACGGCCTGGTCAATGTCCGCGGCCTGGCTGCGCTGGATTTGGTCAAACACTTGGCCGTTGGAGGGGTCAATGACATCCAGTGTTTGCCCCGCCAAGGAGGGCACGGATTGATTGGCAATGAAATTCTGTTGCATGGTCAGATTGTGAACCTTGCCGGGTCAGGTCAAAAATCACGGTCGGGACACCGGGCGTGCTGACATGTGGATGGTTAGGGGCTCGGGCGCAAGCCCGGTGAAAGTAAAATCGGGGTTAATCCCTAGGATTTCCATTCCCTTAACTTTTCCAACGAGACACCATGTCCCTGAACAAAGTCACCCCTGGCAACAAAGTTCCCGAAGCATTCAACGTGATCATCGAAATCCCGATGAACTCCGATCCTGTGAAGTACGAGGTCGACAAAGAGTCCGGTGCCTTGTTCGTGGACCGCTTCATGGGTACCGCCATGCATTACCCCACCAACTATGGTTATGTGCCCCAGACCATCGCCGGTGATGGCGACCCGGTTGACGTGTTGGTGATGACACCTTTCCCTTTGCCCCCGGGCGTGGTCGTGCCTTGCCGTGCCATTGGCATTTTGCTGATGGAAGACGAAGGCGGCATGGACGGCAAGGTGTTGGCTGTTCCCACCGAAAAGATTTTGGCCAGCTATGCGAAAATCAAATCGTTGGATGACATTCACGAATTGCAGCTCAAGCAAATTGCCCACTTCTTCGAGCACTACAAAGACCTCGAAAAAGGCAAGTGGGTCAAGGTCAAGGGCTGGGAAGGTATTGAGTCTGCCCACAAGGAAATCCTGGACGGCATCGCCAACTACAACAAGGCCTGATGGCCTGTCTGAGTTGGCTAGGGCTTCTGATGCAAGCCTTTGCCCCAAAACGCCTGCCCGGTTCACGCCGTGCAGGCGTTTTTTACGGGCCCCTCTTCAAAGGCGAATGCTGCTGCAAGGTTTCCAGATAGTTCTCCACCCCCGCTTTTTCCCGCTCCAGAAACCGGGCAACGGCCTCTGAAAATGCCGGATGCGTCAGCCAGTGGGCGCTGTGGGTGGGGGTGGGCAGCAGGGCGCGGGCCATTTTGTGTTCGCCTTGGGCACCGCCTTCAAAGCGTTTGAGGCCATGCTGAATGCACCATTCAATGGGCTGGTAGTAACAAGCTTCAAAGTGCAGGCAGTCCACTCGGGCTAAAGCACCCCAATAGCGGCCATAAGCCACTTCGGGCTGGCCGTGGGCGTTCAGGTGCAGGCCGATCAGGCTGATGCCGATGGGCTGGTCCGCGTGCTCGGCCACAAACAGCAGCCAGTTGGGGGCCATGTCGGTGCGCATGGACTCGAAAAACGCAGGCGTCAGATAGAGCGGGTTGCCGTGTTCCCAATAGGTTTGCTGGTAGCAGCGCAGCAGCAGGGCCCAGTCGGCGTCCGTCATGTCGGGGCCCCGAACGGCGCGAAAGCTCACGCCGGCTTCCTGCACTTTGCGGCGTTCTTGCCGGATTTTTTTGCGCTTTTCTTGCGTCAGGCTGCCTAAAAAATCATCAAAATCTCGCCAGCCTTGGTTTTGCCAATGGAACTGCACCTGGTCCCGTTGCAGCAAACCCGCCTGTTCGCAGGCCTGCAGGTCTTGCGGACTGGCAAACAAAATGTGCAGGGACGGGATGTCGTTGCTTTGACAAAGTTCCAGCAAGCGCGCCAGCAGCGCCTGGCGGGCGGCATCGGATTCGGCCAGCAGGCGGCTGCCGGGCACGGGCGTGAAGGGCGAGGCCACCAGGGCTTTGGGGTAATAGTCCAGGCCGTGGCGCTGGTAGGCATCGGCCCAGGCGTGGTCAAACACATATTCGCCGCGAGAGTGGGTCTTGAGGTACAGCGGGCAGGCGGCAGCCAGAACCGGGCCTTGAGGGCTGTCGCGCCAATGGCTGATGACTTGCAAGGTCCAGCCGGTCTCGGGCGTGGCCGATTGGCTGGTCTGCATGGCTGACAAATAGGCATGCCGCATGAAGGGGCTTGGCGCATCTTGCCGGGCGAGCAAGCCGTCCCAGTCTGCCGGTGGGATGGCTCGCAGGTCATCCTCTACCCGGGTGACATAATTCAAGCTCACATTTTTCAGCACCTGTATGACTCTCCAAATTCGTGTGGCCCAGCTCAACTTCGTTGTGGGGGACATGCCGGGCAATGCCCGAAAAATCATCGATTTCGCCACCCGGGCGCATGCCGAAGGGGCGCGCCTGGTGCTCACGCCTGAGCTGTCGATTTGCGGTTATGCCGCCGAAGATTTGTTGTTGCGCCCAGCCTTCATTGATGCCTGTGATGATGCACTGAAAACAGTGGCCCACGATCTGGCCGGGTTAAAAGGTTTGCATGTGGTGGTGGGTCACCCCGAAGGCGGCGGCCTACGCACCCGCAGCGTGGCTGTAACGCGCCGCCACAACCGCGCCAGCGTGTTGTGCGAGGGCCAGGTGGTGGCGCATTACGACAAGCGCGAGTTGCCCAATTACCAGGTGTTTGACGAGCGCCGCTACTTCACGCCCGGCAACGGTGTGGGCGTGTTCGAGGTGGACGGCGTGAAGGTCGGCTTGCTCATTTGCGAGGATGCCTGGTTTGACGAACCGGCACGCGTGGCGCGCGATGCGGGCGCGCAGGTGTTGGCGGTGCTGAACGCCTCGCCTTTCCATGCAGGCAAGGGGGCAGAGCGCGAGCAGCGCATGCGCGAGCGGGTGGCTGACTGTGGCTTGCCCCTGATTTACGCGCATTTGGTGGGCGGGCAGGACGAGGTGATTTTTGAAGGGCGCTCGTTTGCGCTCGATGCCCAAGGGCAGGTGGTGGCGCGGGCTGAGGGCTTTCGCGAGGCCGATCTGGCGGTGCAAGCGACGGTTGGCACGCAGGGCGTGGCGCTGACGGGCATGGCGCTGAAATCCGGGGCCGATGCCTTGGTCCCCCTGGCCAGTGCCGATGCCGAGTTGTGGGATGCACTGGTGCTGGGTGTGCGCGACTATCTGGGCAAGAACGGTTTCAAGGGTGCGATTTTGGGCCTGTCGGGCGGCATCGATTCAGCGTTGGTGCTGGCGATTGCGGTGGACGCGATCGGCGCTGACAAGATCCACGCGGTGATGATGCCTTCGCCCTATACGGCTGACATCAGCTGGATCGACGCGCGCGACATGGTCAAGCGCCTGAATGTGCGCTACGACGAGATCTCGATTGCGCCGCTGTTTGACGGCTTCAAACAGGCGCTGTCGGCCCAGTTTGAGGGCCTTCAAGAAGACACCACCGAAGAGAACATCCAGGCTCGCATCCGCGGCACACTGCTCATGGCGCTGTCCAACAAGACAGGTGCCATTGTGCTCACCACGGGCAACAAAAGCGAAATGGCCACGGGGTATTGCACGCTGTATGGCGACATGGCGGGGGGTTTTGCGGTGATCAAGGACGTGGTCAAGACTCGCGTGTTTGACCTGGCCCGCTGGCGCAACCTGAACGACCCGTATGGCACGGGCAGCCAGCCGATCCCGGAGCGCATCATCACCCGGCCCCCGAGCGCCGAGTTGCGCCCGGACCAAAAAGACCAGGACAGCCTGCCCGCTTACGAGGTGCTGGACGCCATCATTGCGCGTTACATGGAAAACGATGAGGGCGTGGAGGCCTTGATTGCCGACGGCTTTGAGCGGGCCGATGTGGAAAAGGTGACCCGTTTGATCAAACTCAATGAGTACAAACGCCGACAGGCCCCCGTGGGCATTCGCGTGACGCACCGCAGCTTTGGCAAGGATTGGCGTTATCCTATGACCAACAAATTTCGCGCCTGATGGTGCGTTTCCAACATTTTTGAAAGACTTTTCCCATGAAACAGATCACCGCCGTCATCAAGCCATTCAAGCTGGAAGAGGTTCGTGAAGGTTTGGCCGAATGTGGCGTGACGGGTCTCACGGTGACCGAAGTCAAGGGCTTTGGCCGTCAAAAAGGGCACACCGAGTTGTACCGCGGTGCTGAATATGTGGTCGACTTTTTGCCCAAAGTGAAAGTTGAAGTCGTTGTCACGGACGGTGACGTTGACCGTTGTGTGGACGCCATCATCAAGGCGGCCCGCACCGGCAAGATCGGCGATGGCAAGATTTTTGTGACTTCGGTCGAACGCGTGGTCCGGATTCGCACCGGCGAGCAGGACGACACAGCCATTTGATGCCGTCATGGCCTTGCGCCATAGCGCTTGGCCTAGGCCTGGGTCATATCAGGTCTGCCCGCGTGGGCAAGGTCATGCCCGATTGCTGCACCAAAGACTCCAGTAAAGGCAGTGGTTCTGTGTCCACGCTCACCAGCTCGGTTTGCCAGTCACCCATGAAGCCGTGCGTGACGACTTGGTCAATGAAGGCCATCAAACCGTCGTAATAGCCGTTGCAGTTCAGGATGCCCACGGGCTTGTCGTGATAACCCAGTTGTCGCCAAGTCCAGACCTCAAACAACTCTTCAAAAGTGCCGATGCCGCCGGGCAAGGCCAGAAAAGCATCGGCTTTTTCGGCCATCATGCGTTTGCGCTCGTGCATGGTGTCCACCACATGCAGCTCGGTGCAGCCGTGGTGTGCCCATTCTTTTTCGACCAAGGCCGTAGGAATGATGCCCACCACCTGGCCGCCTGCAGCCAGAGTGGCTTCAGCCACCAGGCCCATCAGGCCGTTGCGGCCACCACCGTACACCAGCTGACCTCCGTGCGCGCCGATCCAGGTGCCCACTTGCTGCGCTACCTCGGCAAAGCGTGGGTCGTCTCCGCTGCGAGAGCCGCAATATACACAAATGGAAAAGGTGGGCGTGCGACTTGTTGGATGCATGAGCTTAGCCCCTCAGCAGTTGCCACACGGCGGTAAGCCAGATGCCGCCACACAGCAGCAAGCTCAGCAGCACGGCGGCACTGCCCATGTCTTTGGCGCGTTTGGACAAGTCATGCCATTCAGGACCAATGCGGTCAATGGCCGATTCAATGCCCGTGTTCAGCAGTTCCACGATCATGACCCACAAGACCGAGCCGGCCAGCAGTGCCGTTTCGATCCAGCTGTTACCCAGCCAGAATGCCAAAGGAATCATGACCACCGCGGCAATCGCTTCCTGGCGAAAAGCGGTTTCTTGCCAGCCTGCCACCAAGCCTTGAAGCGAATAGCCGCCTGCGTGCAAAACACGGTTCAAGCCGGTGCGCGATTTTTGCGGATTGACTTCAATAGAGGGGGGGGTGTCAGACATCGGGGAATGTGCAAGGGTTTTACTTGACCGAAATCAATCGGGTTCCAGCCCAGGCATCATGCCAAAACTGGCCTTGTGGGTGAAATCGACTGAGCAAAGCCCAAATCAAGATCCAGCCCAAGGTGAGGACAGCCACTTCGAGTGGGGGCAGTGCAAAAGGCAGGGTCAGCAGCAGCGGTGGCAAAAACCACAGCCAAGACAGCAGGTAGCGCAACAGGGCTCTGGCTTGCGTCAGGTTCTGACCTGAGCGGTCGACCGCACGGATGTGCCATGTTTTCATGGCCAGAGTCTGGCCACGCGACCAAAACCAGGTGAAGTAAATCGCCAGAATCAGGAACAAAAAGCCTTGCAAGCCAGGCCGGTGGTCCATGGCATGCCTGGTTTGGCTCAATGCACTGAAGAGGTAGCCTGCAATGAAGACCACGCCAAACAAGAGCATGCCTTCGTAAAGCCAGCAGGCCATACGGCGGCCCAGTGAGGGCGTGGTCAAATCCGGGATCAAAGTGTTGGTCGCTAGTCCGCTCATGAGGCGGAGCTTTCCATTTGCGCCGGTGTTTCTGTTGTTTTAGGGCTGTTGTCGTGCGTTGCGGCTGGTTTGGGCAACAGTGTTTTGCGATCAATCGACTGTGCGCTGGCGTCCGAACGGGTGATGTCCCGGGCGCTGTCAATGGAGCGCAGGGCAGGCGCTACGAGACGGTTGACGCTGGCAGGCTTGGCCATGGGGGCAGCACTTTTGGCGGGGGGCGCGGTACCTACCGACAGCAAGCGTTTGTCTTCGGCTGACAAGGCTTGATAAGCTTCCCATTTCGCCTTTTTGTCTTCTTTGGGCAGGTTTTGCACCGCGTTGAAGTTGTAGCGTGCATGGTTGCGTTGCAGGGGGCTCAATGCCACCCAATCTGCCATGCGTGCGTGCATGGTCGCTTGTTCGGCTGCCGGCAATTGTGAGAAGTTCTGGGAAATTGTCAGCCACTTGCTTTGCTGCTGTGGCGTCAAGTTGCCCCATTGGGGGGCCAAGGGGGCCAAAGCTTGCTTTTGCCGTGTGCTCAGTTGCTGCCAGCTGCTGGACAGGGATGCGCTTGCTGCTGAGGCTGTGGCAGGTGATGTTTGCGCCTGGGCTTGAATTGCGTTAACGACCAACACTGCACCGCAGCTCAGCATCAAGGCCGTCTGCAGGGAAAAGATGAAACGGTTGGCTTCAATCATGCGCGGCCCTGTTGTTGAGTCCTTGTTTCATGAATTGAATAAAACCGGCATCGGCATAAGCATCGGGCGGCAATTCGTCGGTCAGCAGCGCCGAATCGATGGCTGCCAGTTCATTGGTCCGGTCGTCTTGCATGACCCATTGAATGGCCGTCAGGCCCAGCACCAAGGCGAGCAAGGGCAGTGCCGATGCCAGGATGCTCCAGAGGTTCAGGCCTTCGTCGCTAGAACTTGTCAGGGTGCCGTTGCCATTGATCTGCGTGTGTTTGGCAAAACCAAGTTGCACAACAGGTTTGCGTTGTGCCATGGCCAGCTGTCGGGCCACACGCAAGCGTTCGGAGACATCGTGCGACAGACTTGGCGTGACCAAGCTCAGTTGGGCTGCGAAATGACTGCCTAATCGGTTCAGTTCCTGCTCTGCGTGCGCATTTTTAGTTGTCATGGTCGGATTCCCTGATTTTCCAGTGTTTTGCTGAGGGCCTGGATGGCTCTAGAACAATGGGTTTTGACGCTGCCTTCTGAGCAGCCCCTCACGGCCGCGGTTTCTGCCACATCCAGCTCCTCCCAATAACGCAGCAGGAAGGCTTCCCGTTGACGTGCGGGCAAGGCCATCACGGCTGTTTCGATGTGTTCAAGGGTTTGAACCCTGCCAATCGATTGTTCCGCACTTTCTGCGCTGGTATTTTCTGAACCGTTGGACGTGACTTCGAGCAGGTCAAAGTCGCCATCGGCATCGTCGGATCCGAAGTCGCTCAAATTGCTGAACAGGGCATTGCGTGTTTTTTGCCTGCGAAACCAGTCCAGAACAGTGTTCGAGAGAATGCGCTGAAAAAGCAAAGGCAGCTCACCAACGGGCTTGTCGGCATAGTTGCTGCACAGCTTGATCATGCTGTCTTGCACAATGTCCAAGGCCGCATCTTCGTCCCGCACGTGGTAGTAGGCACGCTTGAACGCCTTTTTTTCCGCGTTTTTGAGGAAATCTGAAAGTTCAGAGTCGGATGCCAACTTGTCTTGCGCCTTCGCGTCTGCGAGGCGGGAGGGGTGTTTGATGAAAAAATGCAGCCGTTGTACGTGTGTGCACCAGGCTGCGCTCGAAGTGTTTGGATTATCGCATTCGCAGCCTTTGGAAATGGACCGAATTGAAACCGTTTTCGGAAACCATCTGCACAAATGCGATAATACAAAATTGCAATTGAAAAAAAGCAAACGGATCACTGTCCGGCACTTTTACAGTTTGGTGCCCATGTCAGTGGTCTCAAGTCCCAAAGCCACTTCATAAGAGTCGAGCCCAGGGGCACCCAAGGTTTTTCGTTAGAGAAATTCACAAAGGTTGAATATGGACATGAACAAAGCCGAAATGGCATCTTCTCCTGCGGGCGCTCAGGAGCTTCGTGGTGCAGAAATCCTCGTCAAAGCGCTCCAAGCTGAAAACGTGCAGTACATCTGGGGTTACCCAGGTGGTGCCGTGCTTCACATTTACGACGCGTTTTACAAACAAGACACCATTGAGCACGTCCTGGTGCGTCACGAGCAAGCTGCCGTGCACGCCGCTGACGGCTTTGCACGTGCGACGGGTGAAGTGGGTGTTGCCCTGGTCACTTCAGGCCCCGGCCTGACCAATGCCGTGACCGGTATTGCCACCGCGTACATGGACAGCATCCCCATGGTGATCATCAGCGGGCAAGTGCCCACTGGGGCCATCGGCCTGGATGCTTTCCAGGAATGCGATGCCGTGGGCATCACACGACCGATCGTCAAGCACAATTTTCTGGTCAAGGACGCCAAGGACGTGGCCGAGGTCATGAAAAAGGCGTTCCACATTGCGCGCAGCGGCCGTCCCGGCCCCGTGGTGGTGGACATTCCGAAAGACGTGTCTTTCAACAAGGCCTTGTACACGGGTTACCCCGAGTCGGTCGAGATGCGCTCGTACAACCCCGTGCGCAAAGGCCATGGCGGTCAGATCCGCAAGGCCTTGCAGTTGTTGATGGCGGCCAAACGCCCCTACATCTACACCGGCGGCGGTGTGCTGATGAGCGAAGCCAGTGGCGAGTTGCGTGCTTTGGTGGACATGCTCAACTACCCGGTGACCAACACCCTGATGGGGCTGGGTGCATTCCCGGCGACCGATCGCCGTTTTGTGGGCATGCTGGGCATGCACGGCACGCTGGAAGCCAACAACGCCATGCAAAACTGCGATGTGCTGTTGGCCATTGGCGCCCGGTTTGACGACCGTGTGATTGGCAACCCCAAGCATTTTGCGCAAAACGAACGCAAGATCATCCACATTGACATCGATCCATCGAGCATTTCCAAGCGCGTCAAGGTGGATGTGCCGATCGTGGGCGATGTCAAGGATGTGCTGACCGAGCTGATGGGCATGATTCGCGAGTCGGGCCTCAAGCCCGATGCTCAGGCTTTGGGCCAATGGTGGGAAACCATCGAAGCCTGGCGCAGCCGTGATTGCATGAAGTACGACAACAGCAACAGCCAGGTGATCAAGCCACAGAAGGTCATCGAAACTTTGTGGGAAATGACCAAGGATTCGGACACGTACATCACCTCCGATGTGGGTCAGCACCAGATGTGGGCTGCGCAGTACTACAAGTTCAATGAACCACGTCGCTGGATCAATTCCGGTGGTCTGGGCACCATGGGTGTCGGTATTCCTTACGCCATGGGCATCAAGTTGGCCAAGCCAGACAGCGAAGTGTTTTGCGTGACCGGCGAAGGTTCGGTGCAGATGTGCATTCAGGAGCTGTCCACCTGCTTGCAATACAACACGCCCATCAAGATCGTGGCGCTGAATAACCGCTACCTCGGTATGGTGCGCCAGTGGCAAGAGATCGAATACTCTGGCCGTTACAGCCACAGCTACATGGACGCTTTGCCCAACTTCGTGAAGTTGGCGGAGGCCTATGGCCACGTGGGCATTCTGGTTGAGCGCCCTGAGGACGTGGAGCCTGCTTTGCGCGAGGCCCGCAGACTCAAGGACCGCACCGTGTTCCTCGACATCCGCACGGATCCTACTGAAAACGTCTTCCCCATGGTGAAGGCAGGCAAGGGCATCACCGAGATGCTGTTGGGCGCGGAGGACCTGTAATCATGAAACACATCATCGCTGTATTGATTGAAAACGAAGCGGGTGCTTTGTCCCGCGTGGTGGGTTTGTTCTCGGCTCGTGGCTACAACATCGAGTCCCTGACCGTTGCCCCGACGGAGGACCCCAGCCTCTCGCGCATGACCATCCAGACCGCCGGGTCTGACGATGTGATTGAACAAATCACCAAACACCTGAACCGCCTCATTGAAGTGGTCAAGGTGGTGGACCTGACCGAAGGTGCTTACACCGAGCGCGAGCTGATGCTCGTGAAAGTGCGTGCGGTGGGCAAGGAACGCGAAGAAATGAAACGCATGGCCGACATTTTCCGTGGCCGTGTGATTGACGTCACCGACAAGAGCTACACCATTGAGCTCACCGGTGACCAATCGAAGAACGACGCCTTTTTGGAGGCGATCGAACGCAGTGCCATCTTGGAGACCGTGCGCACCGGTGCATGC
>JACCDZ010988509.1_pt1 | contig 10397 bp, 11 predicted proteins | sample 7449551 | NCBI WGS metagenome assembly JACCDZ01 (sample SAMN15323452, study PRJNA562643) | freshwater metagenome | isolation source: river surface water | place: USA:Blue River Watershed | collected 2017-08-18
CTGGGCGGCCGGGTCGCGCAGGGTCTGCGGTTGGTAGACGGCCATCTCGTGCTGCAGGGCCAGTTGCTTGACCGGGCTGGGCATCAGCTTCTGCCCGCGGCCAGCGGGGCGATCCGGCTGGGTGTAGACCGCCACGACTTGATAGGGGCTGTGCAGCAGCGCCTTGAGGTGCTCGGCGGCAAACTCCGGAGTGCCGGCGAAAACGATGCGCAGGGGCTGGGTCATGGTTGTTCGCCTAAGCTAATTTGGCTAAAGAAAAAGGCTTGCCGGAGCAAGCCTTTGGGGTCGCGGATCAGGCCTGCTGGCGGTGTTGTTTTTCCAGCTTCTTCTTGATCCGGTCGCGCTTGAGGGTCGACAGATAATCGACGAACAGCTTGCCGTTGAGGTGATCGCATTCGTGCTGAATGCACACCGCCAGCAGGCCTTCGGCAATCAGCTCGAAGGGCTGGCCGTCACGGTCGAGGGCCTTGATTTTGACTTTTTGCGGGCGATCGACGTTTTCGTAGAAGCCCGGCACCGACAGGCAGCCTTCCTGATATTGCTCGACTTCGTCGGTCAGGGGCTCGAACTCGGGGTTGATAAACACCAGAGGTTCATTCTTGTCTTCGGACAGGTCCATCACCACCAGGCGCTTGTGTACATTCACCTGGGTGGCCGCCAGGCCGATGCCGGGGGCGTCGTACATGGTTGCAAACATATCGTCGATCAGCTGGCGCAGCTCGTCGTCGACCTGCTCCACCGCTTTGGCGATGGTACGCAGGCGCGGATCGGGAAATTCGAGGATGTTCAGGATCGCCATATGCGTTTGTGATGCACTTGTGGAATAAAGTCAAAATCCGCTGCTAATATGCTGAGCAGCATTGAAAAACGGCTTCAGGCTGCGGCTCCCTTGGGTTTTGGGCCGGCCATCAGGCGTTCCACGCGAAGACACATAATAAAGGGATTCACCGTATGAGGAAATCACTACTCGCCCTGCTGCTGCTCGCTGCTGGCGGTCTGGCCCAGGCGGACGTCCAGCTCAAGGCCGGGCATCCCGAGAATTATACGGTGGTCAAAGGCGATACCCTTTGGGACATCTCCGGCCGCTTCCTCAGTCAGCCGTGGAAATGGCCGGAACTCTGGCACGTCAATCCGCAGATCCAGAACCCCCATCTGATCTATCCGGGCGACACCCTCAGCCTCACCTATGTGGATGGCCAGCCGCGCCTGGTGCTCAATCGCGGCGAGTCGCGCGGCACCCTCAAGCTTTCGCCGCAGGTGCGCAGCACGCCGATGGCCGAGGCGATTCCGACCATTCCCCTGGAAGTCATTAACGCCTTCCTGTTCAACAACCGCATCGTCAACAGCGACGCCGATTTTACCGGCGCGCCCTACGTGCTGGCCGGTGGCGGTGAAAGCGTGGTGATGGGCGCCGGGCAGAAGATCTACGCCCGCGGCGTGTTTGCCGATCAGCAGCCGGCCTATGGCATCTTCCGCCAGGGCAAGAGCTACAACGACCCTATTACTAAAGAATTCCTCGGCATCAACGCCAACGTCATCGGCAATGCCGACGTGCTGTCCAGCGAAGGCGATGTCACCACCCTGGGCCTGACGCGCAGCAACGAAGAAGTGCGCCTGGGCGACCGTTTCTTCCCGAGCGAAGAGCGTCCGGTGAACTCGACCTTTATGCCGCGCGAGCCGGCCAGTCAGGTCAACGGCCTGATCATCGACGTGCCCCGTGGCGTCAACCAGATCGGCTCGATGGATGTGGTCACCATCAACAAGGGTCAGCGCGATGGCCTGGTCGAAGGCAGTGTGCTGGCGATCTTGAAAACCGGCGAAACCGTACGTGACCGCGTCACCGGCCAACAGGTCAAGGTGCCGGACGAGCGTGGCGGCCTGCTGATGGTGTTCCGCACCTACGACAAGATCAGCTACGGCCTGGTGCTGACGGCCAGCCGCGATCTGGCCCTGATGGACAAGGTCACCAACCCGTAACACCCAAGCCCCGCCAAGCGGGGCTTTTTATTGTCCGCAGTAGGTTGCCCTCCTCGATCAAGGATGATCGTCATGTCCCCATCGTCGCCGGCTATTTCCCCTGCCGAACTGGAAGCCCGCTTGCGCCTGCACAGCTTGCCGCAATTGGGCCCGCGGCGTTTTCAGCGTTTGTTGGCAGCCTTTAGCAGTGCCTCGGCGGCCCTCAGTGCGCCGGCTACGGCCTGGCGCGCGCTGGGCTTGCCGGCCTGCTGCGCCGAGGCGCGGCGCAGCAGTGCGGTGCGTGACCAGGCGGCTGCGGCCTTGCACTGGCTGGAGCAGCCGCAGCAACAGCTGCTGATGTGGGACGAGCCGGCCTACCCCGCCTTGCTGGCGGAGCTGGATGACGCCCCGCCGCTGCTGTTTGTCGCCGGCGCTGCGGATATTCTGGGCTTGCCGCAACTGGCCATGGTCGGCAGCCGGCATGCCTCACAACCGGGCCTGGATACCGCCCAGGCATTTGCCCGCAGCCTGGCCCAGGGTGGCTTTGTCATCACCAGTGGCCTGGCCTTGGGCATTGATGGTGCAGCCCATCAAGGCGCGCTGGATGTGGCGGGCAAGACCGTGGCCGTGCTCGGCACCTGCCTGCAGTGCCTGTATCCGCAGCGTCATCGGCGTCTGGCCGCCAGCATTGTCGAGCACGGCGGTGCCCTGGTCTCGGAGCTGCCGCTGGACTGCCCGCCCCAGGCCAGCAACTTCCCGCGGCGCAACCGGATCATCAGCGGCTTGTCGTTGGGCGTGCTGGTGGTGGAGGCCAGCCCGTCCAGCGGCTCGCTGATTACCGCGCGTCTGGCCGCCGAACAGGGTCGCGAGGTATATGCCATTCCCGGTTCCATCCACCATCCCGGCGCCCGTGGCTGTCATCAACTGATTCGCGATGGCGCCACCCTGGTGGAAACCGTCGAGGACATTCTTCAGGCCCTGCGCGGCTGGCAGCAGCCGGCGCCGGCGGTTGCGCCCGCCGCGCCAGTCGCTCACCCGCTGTTGGCCCTGCTGCATGCTGCGCCCCACAGCAGCGAAGGGCTGGCGGCAGCGTTGGGTTGGCCGTTGCCCGAGGTGCTGGCGGCGCTGACCGAGCTGGAGCTGGACGGCCTGGTGTGCAATCAGGCCGGTCGCTGGCTGGGCCGTAGCGGCTAGCCCCGGTACACTGCGGCCCATTGTGGATTGGGGTGGAATGCGATGGTCAGTAGTTGGCGCGTGCAGCAAATGGCGCAAGTGGTGCGCCGTGGCGGGGTGATTGCCTACCCGACAGAAGCCGTCTGGGGGCTGGGCTGCGACCCGTGGGACAGCACTGCGGTGTATCGCCTGTTGGCGTTGAAGCAACGGCCGCTGAGCAAGGGGCTGATTCTGGTAGCGGATAACATTCGCCAGTTCGACTTCCTCCTCGCCGACTTGCCGCAGGTCTGGCAGGACCAACTGGCCAGCACCTGGCCGGGACCGACCACCTGGCTGGTGCCGCACCAGAATCGTCTGCCCGAATGGATTACCGGCGGCCACCCAGGCGTGGCCATCCGGGTCAGCGATCACCCATTGGTGCGCGACCTGTGCGCCCTCACCGGCCCGCTGGTGTCGACCTCGGCCAACCCCAGTGGCCGTCCGCCGGCCCTCAGCCGCCTGCGCATCGAGCAGTATTTCGCCGGGCACCTGGATGGCGTGCTGGATGGTCGCCTCGGTGGGCGCAAGAACCCCAGCCAGATTCGCGATCTGCTCAGCGGTGCCCTGGTGCGCTCGGCCTGAGCCAAACGGCCGCTGGGCCGGCTGCTATGCTCGGCGCAGCGCCGCCAGCCCAGGCAGCGCGCGGCCTGTAGCCCCGCCGGCAAGACCATTGAACTCCCGCGCTGGCCGCCAGCGCGAGCAAAAGGTGACCCTGTGAGTAATAACGCCGAGGCCGTGAAGGCCTATCTGCTCGACCTGCAAGAGCGCATCTGTGCCGCCCTGGCCGCCGAAGACGGCAGTAAGAGCTTCGTTGAAGACAGCTGGCAGCGTCCCGGTGGCGGCGGTGGCCGCACCCGCGTCATGGAAAACGGCGCGCTGATCGAAAAGGGCGGGATCAACTTCTCCCATGTGTTTGGCGATGCCTTGCCGCCGTCGGCCAGCGCCCAGCGCCCGGAGCTGGCCGGACGCGGCTTTGAAGCCCTCGGCGTATCCCTGGTGATCCACCCGCACAACCCCCATGTGCCGACCTGCCACGCCAACGTGCGTTTCTTCAGCGCCGAGAAGGCCGGCGCAGAGCCAGTCTGGTGGTTTGGCGGGGGCTTCGACCTGACCCCCTATTACGGCCATACAGAAGACTGCGTGCATTGGCATCGGGTGGCCGAGCAGGCCTGTACCCCCTTCGGCGCCGACGTCTACCCGAAATACAAAGCCTGGTGTGACCGCTACTTCCACCTCAAGCACCGTGGCGAGCCGCGCGGCATCGGCGGGCTGTTCTTCGATGACCTCAACGAGTGGGACTTCGACACCTGTTTCGCCTTTATCCGCGCCATCGGCGATGCCTATCTCGACGCCTACCTGCCGATTGTGCGCAGGCGCAAGCACACCCCGTACACCGAGCAGCAGCGCGAGTTTCAGGCCTATCGCCGGGGGCGTTATGTCGAGTTCAACCTGGTGTTCGACCGCGGCACCCTGTTCGGCCTGCAGTCTGGCGGGCGTACCGAATCGATCCTTATGTCGCTGCCGCCGCAGGTGCGCTGGGGCTACGACTGGCAGCCAGCGCCTGGCAGCGAGGAAGCGCGCCTGACCGAGTACTTCCTGCAGGATCGTGATTGGCTCAAGGAGGCAGGCCTGTGACTGACCGCTATGGCGTCTTCGGCAACCCCATCGGCCACAGCAAGTCGCCGCTGATCCACCGCCTGTTTGCCGCGCAGACCGGCCAGCAACTGAGCTACGAGCCGTTGCTGGCGCCGCTGGAGGATTTCGGCGGGTTTGCCCGCGGGTTTTTCCTTGAGGGCCGTGGTGCCAACGTCACCGTGCCGTTCAAGGAGCAGGCCCTGCGCCTGGCCGATCAGCTGACCGCCCGCGCCCAGCGTGCTGGCGCGGTGAATACCCTGAAGAAACTCGACGATGGCCGTCTGCTCGGCGACAACACCGACGGCAGCGGCCTGGTACGCGATCTGCTCGACAACGCCGGTGTCAGCCTGGCGGGCAAGCGCATCCTCCTGCTCGGCGCCGGAGGGGCGGTGCGCGGCGTGCTTGAGCCGCTGTTGGCGCAGGGGCCGGCGGCCCTGGTGATTGCCAATCGCACCCTGGCCAAAGCCGAGCAACTGGTACACGAATTTGCCGACCTGGGGCCAGTGGCGGCCAGCGGCTTTGACTGGATCGATGCGCCGGTGGACCTGATCATCAACGGCACCTCGGCCAGCCTGGCCGGCGAGCTGCCGCCGATTGCACCGGGCCTGATCGCCCCCGCTCACACGGTTTGCTACGACATGATGTACGCCAAGGAGCCGACCGCCTTCAATCGCTGGGCCAGCGAGCATGGCGCGGCGCGCACCCTGGATGGCCTGGGCATGCTGGTGGAACAGGCGGCGGAGGCCTTTTACCTGTGGCGCGGGGTACGCCCGGACACCGCACCGGTGTTGCAGCACCTGCGCGAGTTGCTTGGCTAGCAGCGGCTAGCCGTTGCATTTTTGCTGCCTGCCAGGCCCGATTCAACGCCACAGCGGCCGGTGCGCGGGGTGTTATTCGGGGTGATTCCGGCTTTTGGTCTATTCCATCTTTTTGGTTGGCTGTTAGGCCAAGGTTGTTGGGCTCAGCTGGCGCGTAGTCTGCAACAGAACCGCCATCTGGCTGTCTTGTTTGCCGGCAATACTGCGCCACACCAACAACAAGAGAGCGCCTTCACCATGAAAAAACCTGCACTTCTACTGGCTGGTCTAGCCCTGGCTGTTGCTGCCGGCCAGGCCGCCGCCTGGTCCCAGCCGACCCACAAGAACATCGTCAAGGACGCCCTGGCGTTTATGAACTCGCCCTCGGCGACCGAGGAGATGCGTCGGGCCTATCAGTTCTATGTCGGCGCCGCCGGCAGTGAGGCCAAGGCGGGGGAAGTTCTCGGCCAGGCGGCCTATGACGTGGATGACTTCAAGGACACCCGGCTGGGCGGCTGGTGGGTGGGTTACGAACATGCGCCGGTGTAGGGCGCGGCCGCGTCGCTGGTCAACTACACCTCGTACTGGCACTTCATCAACATGGGCCGCCAGGGCGACAGCCACGGCAATGACCACGGTGGTTACGACTACCGCTACCACAAGGTTGACGGCAGCATCAGCGATGTTGACTGGTACGCCATGATCTACCTGTACAACCGTGGGCTGAAAACCTCCGACTACGACAGCACCGAAGCCCACTACCGGCAGGGCAGCCGCTCGAACTGGGACGAGCACTATGGCGACTTCCAGGTGGCGGCCTTCCAGCCGATCGACAACCTGGCCAAATACTGGTTCGACCAGTTCAAGGTCGCACCGTCGCTGCAGACCATCGGCTTTGCCCTGCATGCCACCGGCGACGTGGCGCAGCCGCACCACACCTGGGTCACTTCGGCCAACGGCCATTCCAGTTGGGAAGGTTGGGTCGATGACCATTACGCCAGCGAGCAGTTGAACAACCCGGTGGCGGTGGCCAACCTGATCAGCCAGTACGACGCACGCAAACCGGTGCGCGACCTGCTGACCCAGACCGCACAAGTTTCTTATCAGCACCCCGAGCCGTTGTATGACAACAGCTACAACACCCGGCTGCGGGTGGCCAAGGAGCTGATTCCCGAGTCGATTGCGCTGACCGCGACGGTGCTCACCAAGGGCGCCAATCACTTCTACGGCCAGGGCGGGCTGTAACGTGCGCACGCCATGGCGGCGCACCACCTGCCGTGGATTACTGACGCTCTGGCTGGCGGGCGTTGCCCCGCTGGCCAGCGCGGCAGCGGATCTGCGCATCAACGACGTATTGCTGCCGGGCAAGAGCATCGGCCTGCTGGAGCAGGCCCTGACCCGGATCAAGTTCAACACCGACAAGGCCACCTTGCGCCAGGGCCTGGTGGAAAATCACCTGCTCGCCCGTGCGGTCGAGGCCGAGTTGAGCCAGGCCAACCGTCAGGATCTGGATGCCTTGGTGGAAGCCGAGGCGGCCAACCTGATCGAGCAGGTCTATGGCCACAAACTGCAGCACGACATCGTGCCTTTTCTGCGTGAGCCGCAAGCCCTGAGCAGTGCCCGCTTGCGTGAAGTGCTGGCCCCCAAGACCCAGGGCGTGGTGCTCAACAGCCTGTGGCTAAGCGAGACGCAGCAGGCCGCTGCGGCCCAGGTCGAGCTGATCAGTTGGCAGTTTCCCGGCCAGCCGCGTCAGCGCCTGGACTTGCTGACCCTGTATCAGGGCACCAGCGTGCAGGGCCAGGTCGAACTGCAACAGGGCAATCTGAGCTTTATGGCGCAGTTGGTTCGCGAGCAGGCGCAGCGCGACTACCTCTGGTATCAGCTGGGCCAACAAGGGTTTAGCGCCGCCGAGCAGCAGGGGGTGCGTCAGTTGGTGCGCGACAAGCTGGTGCGCCACAAGTATCTGCACCAAATCGGGCTGTACAGCGACTTCCACCACGAGACCGAGAGCCTCAAGCAGTTGGCCCGCCAGGTCAGCGACGCGCAGGCCGACGCTTACTACCAGCGCCATCTGGCCGAGTATCGCAATGTCGCCCAGGTACAGGCCGCGCATATCCGCCTTGCTGATCAAGCCACGGCCGATCGGGTGTATGCCGAGCTGCAGCAAGGCCTGGACTTTACCCAGGCGGTGCAGCGCTATTCGCTCAGCGCTGACAAGCAGCAGCCATTGCCGGGTGATCTGGGCTTGATTCGCCATGACGACCCGCAGCTGGATTTTCTGCGCAAGACGGCGCTGATCCAGAAGGCCGATACGGTTTCACAGCCGATGCTGATCGACGGTGCCTTCGAGATCCTGCAGGTGCGCAGCCGCGAAGATCGTCAACTGCCCCTGAGTGATCCGAGCGTGCGCTATGAGGTCAATCAGGCCGTGGCGCGCGAGCAATTGGCCCGCCAGTTCGAGGCGCGTTTGCAGGCCCTGGTGGCGGCGGCCAAGGTTCAGGGATGAAAACCACTTTGAGCTTGGCGCTGTTGGTCTGCGTCCTGACGGTTGGCAGTGCCTTGTGGTGGACGGCCGAGCCGCCGCCAGCCGCCCAGGCGGCCTTGCCGGACAGCCCTGGTGCGCCGCCATCCCGAGCCATCGTGGCGCCCGTGGCCGCGCTTCGGGGCGATCTGCCGCCAGCCGCCTCCGACCTGAACGTGGCCACACCGCCGGAGGCGGTTGCGAGTTATTCGGTTGCCGAAGCCCAGGCGCTGATGCAGGTCATGGCCGAGCAGGGCGAGCCGCGTCAACCGGCCGCCGGTGGCTTGCGGGCGCGCCCCGCCGCCAGCCCGGCGCAGTTGGCCAGTCCTGCCGATTATGCGGCCTTCGAGGAGCAGCAAACCCGCGCCCAGGTGCAGGCCTGGGCCAGTGGCGTGCAGCAGATTCCGTACATCCGCGAGCAGATCGAGCTGGCCGAACAAGGCGGTACGCGCAGCACCCAGGAACTCGATGAAGCCCGTGCCGCCCTTGAGCAATTGCAGCAACTGCAACGCCAACTGCAGCGCGATGCCCCCGAGTTGCTGCCTGTTGCGGCCAATTCTGCAGCACCACCCAGCCGAGGCGGCGGCGAATAGCTGCGCCTTTGGCCATTCCGTATACTGCCGAGCCTGATTCCTTTCTCTTCGCTCGGTGAAGTCTTTCCGTGAAAACTCGTTATCTGTTGCTGGCGCTATTGTTCGCCTGCAGTTCGGCATTGGCCACGACCAAGGCCCCCGCGCAGCAGGAGCTGGCCTCCGGCAGCGCCCTGCTGGTGGATCTGAAACCCAACGAAGTGCTGTATTCCAGCAACCCCGACTACGTGGTGCCGATTGCCTCGGTGACCAAGTTGATGACCGCCATCGTGACCCTGGATGCCAAGCCGGCGATGGAGCAGCAGTTGCCCATCGTGATCAAGGACGTCAAGGAGATGCGTGGGGTGTTCTCCCGCGTGCGGGTCGGCAGCGAGCTGAGCCGTCGCGACATGCTGCAACTGACCCTGATGTCTTCGGAAAACCGCGCCGCCGCCAGCCTGGCTCACCACTATCCGGGCGGCGTGCCGGCCTTTGTCGCGGCGATGAATGCCAAGGCCAAGGCCCTGGGCATGACCCGCACCCACTACGTCGAGCCGACTGGCTTGTCCGAGCTCAACGTATCCTCGGCCAACGACCTGCTCAAGCTGCTCAAGGCCAGCCAGCAGTACCCGTTGATCGGTCAGTTCAGCACCACCCGCGAGAAGACCCAGGCCCTGCGCAAGCCCAGCTACACCCTGGGTTTTCGCAACACCAACAGCCTGGTACACAAGCCCAACTGGAGCATCCAGCTGACCAAGACCGGCTTCACCAACGCCGCCGGCCATTGCCTGGTGATGCGCACCCAGATGGCCAATCGCCAAGTGGCCTTCGTGGTGCTGGACGCCTTCGGCAAATACACCCATATGGCCGACGCCAACCGCCTGAAGAAGTGGCTGGAAACCGGCAAGGTCAGCCCGGTGGCGCCGGCCGCCCTGGCCTACAAACAGCAGAAAATGGCCCAACGCCAGTTGCCCGCCGCACAGTAACCGGCGCAGACAAAAAAGCCGCTGCAAGCCTTGGGCTGCAGCGGCTTTTTTGTTGCCGGCGACCCTTACAAACGGGCGCCGCGCACGCCGTCGGCCAGTTCGCGGCACAGGCCCAGTACGCCGTCGATGGCCTGCTGCGGCGAGTTGGCGTTGGCGATCTGGTCGATCAGCGCCGAGCCGACCACCACGCCGTCGGCCAGGCGGGCGATGGTCGCCGCGTGTTCCGGGGTGCGGATACCGAAGCCGATGCTGATCGGCAGGTCGGTGTGCCGGCGCAGGCGCGCCACCGCTTGTTCGACGTGCTCAAGCGTCGCCGCGCCGGCACCGGTCACCCCGGCGACCGAAACGTAATAGACGAAACCGGAGCTGCCGTTGAGGACGGTGGGCAGACGCGCATCGTCGGTGGTCGGGGTGGTCAGGCGGATAAAGTCCAGACCGGCGGCCTGGGCCGGGTCGCAGAGGTCTTCGTTATGTTCCGGCGGCAGGTCGACGACGATCAAGCCATCGACCCCGGCAGCCTTGGCCTCCTCGATAAAGCGCGGCACACCGTAGTGGTGGATCGGGTTGAAGTAGCCCATCAGCACCAGCGGCGTCTCGCTGTTGCCGGCGCGGAACTCGCGAACCATCTGCAGGGTCTGGACCATATCCTGGTGACCACCGAGGGCGCGGATGTTGGCCACCTGAATGGCCGGGCCGTCGGCCATCGGGTCGGTGAAGGGCA
>JACCDZ010774184.1_pt1 | contig 10395 bp, 12 predicted proteins | sample 7449551 | NCBI WGS metagenome assembly JACCDZ01 (sample SAMN15323452, study PRJNA562643) | freshwater metagenome | isolation source: river surface water | place: USA:Blue River Watershed | collected 2017-08-18
ATGAACTTTTCAATATGACCACCAATCAACGTATTTTATATTTCTGCGTCAGTAGTCTTGTAGGTGCGTTATTGATTTTTGTAGCACTAATTTATATGGTGCTCAAAGGCAATACAGATAAGCAAGACTGATGGTCATGTCGTTTTACATTACCCTACTACGTATTCTACCTTTAACATTTTTGCGTAGTATCGCAAAAGTGGCTGCCTACTTTATCAATCAAAATCCTGATAAAAGTATGCTTTGGAAAACCAGAATTAATATTGGTTTAGCCTACCCAACACTTCCTTCAGAGCAAAAAGAACAGCTTGCTCGAGAGAGTGTGACCAAACAATGTCTGAGTTATATTGAATCTGGAAAATGCTGGGCTATGCCTCCCGAATGGAGCATCCAGCAAATCCACACTGTGCATAACTTAGAAGTCCTGACGGATGCGCTAAAAGACCCAAAAGGTGCACTGATTATTACTCCACATCTGGGTACATGGGAAATGATGAATGCATGGGTAAACCAATATGGCACCCCGACCATTATGTATAAACCCATGAAAGATAGTGGTTTTAATGCCTTTGCCTTACATGCCCGCCAGCGGCTCAATGCAACACTGGTTCCTACTGATGCCAATGGGGTAAAAGCACTGTTTAAAAACCTAAAGCAAGGTGGATTCAGTGTGATTCTGCCTGATCATGTACCGCAGCCCTCTGGTGGTGTCGTGGTTCCCTTTTTTGGTATTCCTTGTTTAACCAGTACGCTCGCCAGTAAAATGGCACAAAAAACCCAATGTCGTTTAGTCGGCTTAAGTTGCTTCCGCCGTGAAGATGGTGAAGGTTTTGAAGTGTATTGTGATAATCTGAATGATCCTGAACTTTATGATCGAGATATAGAAGTTGCGACAACTGCATTAAATAAAGCGGTAGAGCAAATGATCAACCGCTTTCCTTCTGAATATATGTGGGGATATAAGCGGTTTAGAGGGGCTGATCATATGATGTTTTATGAGTGACTATTTTTTATTTTATCGATAAACAAGATAAATTTTAGAAATTAACTTTTTAAATAATTTATGAATTTAACCATTTAAATTATTGAAGGAAAATATTTTATGCGGATTATAGTTACAGGTGGGGCTGGGTTTATTGGTTCAAGTGTCATACGTCACATTATTAAAAATACAAATGATGAAGTTCTTAATATAGACAAACTTACATATGCAGGTAATCTAGAATCACTAAAAGAAATTGATCAGAATCCACGCTATCAATTTCAACAAGTTGATATTTGTGATGCTTCAAAACTAGAACAGATTTTTGAACAGTTTCAACCTGATGCAATCATGCACTTAGCTGCCGAGTCACATGTTGACCGTTCTATAGATGGGCCAAGTACATTTATTCAAACCAATATTGTTGGCACATACACCTTATTAGAAGCAGCACGTAAATATTGGCAGCGATTAGACGAAATTAAAAAAGTAAATTTTCGCTTTCACCATATTTCAACAGATGAGGTTTATGGTGATTTGGACGGGACTACGGATTTATTTACTGAAACAACACCATATGCACCAAGCTCACCTTATTCAGCCAGTAAAGCGAGTTCCGACCATTTGGTTCGGGCTTGGCAAAGGACCTATGGTCTACCAACTATTGTAACAAATTGCTCTAATAATTATGGTCCATATCACTTTCCTGAGAAATTAATTCCTTTAGTGATTCTGAATGCCTTAGATAGTAAAGCACTCCCTATCTATGGAGCTGGTAATCAAATCCGTGATTGGTTATTCGTTGAAGATCATGCAAGAGCCTTATATCAAGTTATCACTCAAGGTACGGTTGGAGAAACTTACAATATCGGTGGGCATAATGAAAAACAGAATATTGAAGTAGTGAAAACCATTTGCAGAATTCTGGATCAATTAAGACCACAAAATAATGCTCAACCTTATGAAAACTTAATTACTTTTGTAAAAGACCGTCCAGGGCACGATTTACGTTATGCAATTGATGCCTCAAAAATAGAAAATGAACTTGGCTGGAAACCTCTAGAGACATTTGAAACAGGTATTCGTAAAACAATTGAGTGGTATTTAAATAATTTAGAATGGTGTCGCCACGTTCAGGATGGCAGCTATCAACGTGAAAGACTAGGGGTAAATCTATAATGTCGACGAAAGGTATTATTCTTGCTGGCGGTTCAGGTACTCGCCTCTACCCAATTACCAAAGGCGTTTCTAAACAGTTACTCCCAATTTACGATAAACCGATGGTGTACTATCCACTTTCAGTACTAATGTTGGCAGGTATTCGTGAAGTTCTCATTATTAGTACACCTGATGATATTGACGGATTTAAACGCTTACTTGGTGACGGTTCTCAACTAGGGATTGAACTGAGTTATGCTGTTCAACCTAGCCCAGATGGCCTCGCCCAAGCCTTTATTATTGGTGAACAATTTATTGGTCAAAGTAATGTGTGCCTCGTTCTTGGCGATAATATTTTTTATGGTCAGGGCTTTACACCAATGTTACGTCAAGCAGTTGCTCGTCAAAAGGGTGCGACCGTCTTTGGATATCAAGTTAAAGACCCTGAACGTTTTGGTGTGGTTGAGTTCGATGAGCAAAAGCGTGCTGTTTCATTAGAAGAAAAACCAACGCATCCAAAATCACATTTTGCTGTAACGGGTCTTTATTTTTATGACAATGATGTGGTTGAAATTGCAAAACAAGTCAAACCATCTGAGCGTGGTGAATTAGAAATTACCACAGTGAATCAGATGTATTTGGAACGTGGTGACTTAAATGTTGAGTTACTTGGGCGTGGTTTTGCTTGGTTAGATACAGGCACACATGCGAGCTTACTTGAAGCGGCACAATTTGTAGAAACCATTGAAAAACGTCAAGGCTATAAAGTGGCTTGTTTGGAAGAAATAGCCTTTAATCATGGCTGGCTTAGCAAGGAACAAGTTTTAGCAATTGGTCAGAGTATGAATAAAAATGATTATGGTCAGTATTTGATTTCATTGGTGAATGAAGTATGAAATTAATTGATTGGATTGACTTACCAAATTTAGGTGATGAGCGTGGTGGATTGGTCGTTGCCGAAGCCAATAAGACGATTCCTTTTAATATCAATCGTATCTATTATATTTTTGATGCAAAGCCAGATGTTCCACGTGGTTTTCATGCACATAAAGCTTTATATCAGGCCGCATTCTGTATAAAAGGAAAGTGCAGAATGCTCATGGATAATGGTGTTGAAAAACAAGAAGTATGGATAAATCAAGCCAATAAAGGGTTAGTCATTCCTCCAATGGTTTGGCATGAAATGCACGATTTTTCAGAAGATTGTGTATTGTTAGTATTAGCCAGTGAATATTATGATGAAAATGATTATATTCGTAATTATCAAGACTTCTTAAATGTGGTTATATAAAAATGATTAATTTTAATTTAAAGGCAAAAACAGTTTATTTAAGGTTAGTAGCTGAGGATGATGCTGAATTTATTTGTAGTCTTAGAAATGATGATAAGTTAAATACTTTTATTTCAAAGTCAACAGCAGATATTGATGCACAAAAACAGTGGATTTTAAATTATAAAGAGCGTGAAAGTCGGAAAGAAGAGTTTTATTTTATAATTTGTAAGAAAGAGAATGATTTACCTATTGGGACTGTACGTTTATACGATTTTACAAAAAATCCAAGATCTTTTTGTTGGGGAAGCTGGATTTTAAATGAAAATAAAACAAAATATGCTGCGGTCGAAAGTGCACTTTTAGTATATGAAGTAGGTTTCAATCAACTAGATTTTATACAAAGTCATTTTGAAGTTATGAAAGGAAATGAAAAAGTCCATTCTTTTCATCTTAAAATGGGCGCAAAAGAGGTCTCAGAGGATACTACAAATATATATTATATTTTTCCGAAAGAGAAATATGACGAAAATAAACTAAATTATGCTCAATTTTTGGAAGAATAGTTATGCTGTCAATAACAGAATACCGTATTGGCATGAAGTCAGAATTAGAACGCTCTTTTTCTTCAGAAGAAGTTTGTCTATTTTCGAAATTGTCAGGAGATATAAATCCTGTCCATCTAGATGATGCTTATGCACGAAAGACTATGTTCGGTCAAAGAATTGTACATGGTGCATTATTATCAAGTATGTTTTCTACAGTCTTTGCCAATCATTTGCCTGGTTCAGGTTGTATTTATTTGAAGTCTGAAAATAGATTTTTAAAACCTGTCTATTTAGATCAAAAAGTTTTATTTAGAGTTGAAGTAGAAAATATTATTGTAGATAAAAAAAGAGTCATTTTTAAAACTATAGCAGAGACTAATAATCAAGTATGTATTATTGGTAGTGCAGAATTATATATTCCAGAGTGATGATTAAATGATACCTTTTCTTGATCTTAAAAATATTAATCAGCAGTATCGTCAACAATTGATCGAAGCTTGTACGCGTGTAATTGACTCAGGTTGGTATATCGGTGGTACTGAACTTGAACAATTCGAACAGAATTTTGCAAAGTATTGTGGTGCACAATATGCAATTGGTGTAGCAAATGGTTTAGATGCTCTGATTTTAGTATTAAGAGCATGGAAAGAACTGGGTAAATTACAAGAGGGTGATGAGGTTATTGTACCTTCAAATACTTACATTGCGAGTATCTTGGCAATTAGTGCTAATCAGCTTAAACCTGTACTTGTTGAACCTGATCCAAATACGTTTAATCTAGATCCAGTAAAAATTGAAGCTGCTCTTACAGAAAAAACCAAAGCTATTTTACCTGTTCATCTTTATGGCCAGCTTGCAGCTATGCCTGAAATTATGGCAATTGCAGAGAAATATAATTTATTGGTTCTTGAGGATTCGGCACAAAGTCATGGCGCAGCCCTTTATAATAAAAAGGCTGGTAATTGGGGTCATGCTTCAGGATTTAGTTTCTATCCTGGTAAAAATTTGGGTGCTTTAGGCGATGCAGGTGCGATTACGACCAATGATGCAGAACTCGCAAATATGCTTAAAGCGTTGCGTAATTATGGATCGCATGAAAAATATAAGAATCTTGTACAAGGTGTAAATAGTCGTTTAGATGAAATTCAAGCCGCTATCTTGGATATTAAACTTAAATTTCTAGACCAAGAGACTTTACACCGTCGTAAGATTGCAGCACTTTATTTAGAAAATATTAATAACTCTTTAATTCAACTTCCTAAAATGCAAATTAATGCTTTAGATGATAAGCAACATGTTTGGCATTTATTTGTGATTCGAACCGAACATCGCAAAGCTTTAAAAAAGCACTTAACTGAACATGGGATACAAACTTTGATTCACTACCCTATTCCCCCACATAAGCAACAAGCTTATGTGGAATTGAACAACTCAAGCTTTCCAATTTCAGAAAAAATTCATTCTGAGGTATTGAGTCTACCTATGGGCCCCACTCTTAGCTTAACGGATGCTCAATTCATCATAGATGTGTGTAATGGATTTAAATTATCATGACATCAATGACTACCACGCCTTTAGTAACAATTGCTATTCCTTGTTATAACCATGAGCAATATGTTCAAGATAGTATCCAAAGTATTATTGATCAATCTTATTCAAACATTGAACTAATTATTATAGATGATGGTTCTAAAGACAACTCTGTATTAAAAATTCAAGAATTAATTTCAATTTGTACAGATAGATTTAGTCGATTTGAATTTAGATATAGAGAGAATAAAGGGTTATGTAATACTCTAAATGAAGCATTAAAATGGGCACAAGGTGAGTTTTTTTGTGCACTTGCTTCAGATGATCTAATAGTCAAAGATAAAATTGATATACAGGTTAAATATCTGCTCCAGAATAAAGAGTGTGTTGCTGTATTTGGGGGCATGCAATATATAGATAACAAAAACAACCTAACAGGAAAAAGAGTCAAAAAATTTCATAAATTTACTTTTAAGGATATTTTGCTACATAAACATGAACTCCCAGCTCCATCACAGCTAATTAGAAAAAAATACATTGATCTCACCGACGGATATAATCCAAACCTTAAAATAGAAGATTGGGATATGTGGCTAAAACTCAGTAAATTCGGAACTTTAGACTACTTACCTCAAATTTTGTGTTTATATAGATTACACCAATTCAACACTATCAATAATTTCGAACTTATGTCATCCAATCGCCTCAAAATTATTGAACAACATAATAATAACAACAATTACCCAAAGTCATGGAGAAATGTAAAACTAATGGAGCATGAGTATTATTATAAAATGAACATGCTTAATAAATCTCTTGAAGTTTATATCGAAATAATAAAAAAATACCCTTTATTATTTTTAAGATTTAAGCATTTAAAACGATTTACCTTCTTGTTTTTCACTCAAAAATTATTGGTTAGTAAAAATGAAAAAAAATAAAATCCTTTTTATAGTTGACCACCTTAAAGGTGGTGGAGCAGAGATTATGCTACTAAATCTCGCAGACAAATTATATGCTAATGGTTATGAAATACATATTATGACGCTGTTGAATTTAAACAACTATAAGGAACGTACGGATAAGTTTAATATGTATTGTGCGCATTTTCCAGAAAGCTTTGTTGCTGGAAAATTACTTATAGAAAAATCACTGGAATTAAACACCATTACTAAATTTAAAGGACTTATTACCTCAATCAACCCTGACACTATTATCGTAACAATTTGGTACGCTTATCTAACGCTACCTTACATTCAGCATCAAAATATTTGGGTTTGGTTCCAAGCGGACTTACTACCTGAATTTGAAAAGACTTGGAATCCATTAAAACTATTACGAAATATATATAAATATAAAGTTTTTACGCAAAAATTTATAGAAATTTTTAATAAAAAAAATATTATTGTCCTCAACACAGACCTAGAAAAAAAATATAAACACCTCTTAAAAGATATTAATATTCATGTGATTTATAATGGTCTACTCATAGAGCAAGAATTAAAAAATACTCCAAAAGAAAAAAACTGGGATGTCTGCTATGTAGGTCGATTATCTCCTTCAAAACAGATAGAGCATGCGATAATCGCTTTAAGTCAATCAACTTTTTCTAGAAAAATGGTGATCGTAGGGGACGGAGATAGAAAAAATAAATTAATTAAATTAGTAAAAAAACTATGTCTACAAGAACGAGTACATTTTGCAGGTTGGGTTGATAATCCTCAATATTATATTGAACAGAGTAAAGTGTTAGTTCTTCCCTCTCGAACTGAAGGTTTTGGTTTAGTTATTGGTGAAGCCCTAATTAGAGGTACTTGTGTAGTTGCATATAATTGCAGTCAAGGAGTTTCATACCAATTATATACTAAAGATATGCAACGTGGTTTAGTGAAGACAAATGACATTCATGCTTTAAAAAATGCCTTAGAAGATATTCTTCTTTATCCTTACCAAATACCAGAGAATATTAGTGAACGCTATAGTATTGATATAATGGCTGAAACATTTGTTCAGGTTATTAACGTTAAATAATTTTTAGCTGCAACCAGAGGATAAAATTCATCCTTTAGTGTTGTGCAATAGTTTCCAGGATTGCTTAGGGTTAAATTAATTTTTTCTCCTAAACTATCAACATTTCCTACAGGTGATAAATTCAGTGCTGATAAAATTTCACTTGGCCCCGATGGGCAATCAGTACTAATTACAGGTGTTCCTAAAGCTACAGCCTCCAAAATAACTAGTCCCAGCCCCTCATAATCTGAAGATAGTACCATCAATTTAGCATGCTTAATAAATGGATAAGGATTTCTCTGAAATCCCGCAAAAATGACTTTCTCTTCAATATTTAATTCTTTTACCAATTTTCTTGATGCTTCCATCAATTCACCTGTACCAACCAGCACAAGTTTCTGTGGTACATTTGCTTTGGCGTAAGCCTTAATCAGAATATCGTGGCGTTTTTGCTGTTTAAACTTTCCAACATGGACAATATAATCCTGATATTCAGGAATAAATTCATTAGCTGTCTGTAATATCGTATCTACATCAATTGGATTATAAATAGTCTTAATTTGGCTTTTTTCGCCAAATAACAATCTAAAATCCCGTGTAACACCCTCACTTACACCAATACAAGATTTTGCTAAATAGGTCTTCTTCAATTGCTCAATAAATTGAGGTGTGAGTTGCTTCGCATATTCCTGACTAGTGGTATTGTGAATAACAAAATGAACATTTGGTAATTGACTATGGGCCAAGATAAAATCCACAGGATATAGATTTGAGAGTACCAGATCAGGTATCCCAATATTTTTTAGCACAAACTTATCAAATGCCCGTGCTGCAAAACCTATCCGCATAAACTTTGGAATTGCACGGTATTTCTGATAATCAAAAAAATGAAGCTGGATATTTTCAGGTATAGGCAAATCTATAATATTTTTAAAATAAACAATATGTGCTTCATGTCCAGCATCAACCAAACCTTTTGCCAGTGTTAATGCAAATCGCTCTGCTCCATTTCCCTGTAATGTAAATATTGCCAATACGATTTTCTTTTTCATTTATTTGATCCAATCAAAATCTATCTTATTCAAGGCAATAAAACGTTTTTCCGCTTTTGGCATCACTTGTATATAGCGAATTGCCATTGCCAGTTGTCCTACTAAACGTCTTTGCTTAAATGCTATTTTTTCATATAAATTGCGATATACAGGTTTATGGTGCTCCGAACGCCCAATCGTTGAATCAAGATCTAAAGTAGAAGTGATTTGATATTGATCCAACTGATCTTGCTGAATAATTAATGCAGGCTCTATCTGCAAACCAGACAATTCATAACTTGCACAAATAAAACCATCTGCTATCGCAGGTGCTGTATGCTTTAAGCGATTAATGAGTTTTTTTGCGCCCGATGGGTATAGGATATATCCTGCCGCACCTGTACGGTCTTGATACAGCTCAAACAGTTTAAACTGCCCATTTAATAAACTGACTTTAGGTTGTTTGCTAATAATTTTCTTGCGACTGCGAACTTCCAGATTAATCAAATCAACATCAGGCAATTGCTGTTGTTCAATATTTTCCAATACCTCACGGCTATTTTTTGCCAATACCGCATCATCTTCTAAAATCAGACAGGGTTGATTAAGCTCAACAACTTTTTCCCAAGCAGTTTTATGGCTTAGAAAACAAGCCAATTCCACTTTTCGTAAAGGGCGTTGCCAACCAAAAGCCTGTTGTTGATATTGTTGTTCTGAGATATTGATAATCGAAACCGCAGGTAATATCTCAAAGACTAGTCCCAATTTGGAAAATTGTTTCTGTTGAAAATGTAAACGCTCTATTGATGTAGGTAAATTAATAATCAATATTTTCATAATTTACCACCATCTGGTACGTTCACGGGTATGACGTTTTCTTGCGCGTGAATACACATTATTATTTTCTTCATTTTGCACACGGTCAAAAATCTCAATCACAATTTGACCAAGTTCATGATGACTACAAACCTTATCCAGCCGCCAACGCATATTCCTGAAAGTATCATCTGTACCTATAGCTAAAGCCGATGTTCCGTCAAACAATGCCACACGTTCATTTTGTAGGGTATGTTTAATACTTTCATTTTCCTGATACTGGAGATCACATAAGATTGCTTCTGTTTCTTGTGCCTTAATGGTATTCATCAGCACAATTGCATTCATTAAAATTGCCTGCAATGTCATATCTTCATCATAGTCAATAAATGTATCACACGCAGAGATCAGCCAGCGGATATTCAGATGCTCAAGTAAAAAATCACGTTCAGCCAACCATAGTGCTTTAAATGTATTAAAATTTTGTTGTACATCAATATCACGGCGGATTAAAACAATTAAACTGGCATGATAATGGCTTAACTCAGGTTGTCCTACAAACTCCTGACGTAAGTTCTCAATATGTATATTTAAATCCTTATCCGAACCGTAGGTATATTCAACTTGATCACCTGAAATAATCTTCGTCTTTAGTTGCTGAATATCCACATTCTCTAAAGCTGCATAGACCTGATCTGCACCAAAACGACGTTGATGACGACTAAAAGAAAACCATTGTTCAAATCGGGATTTTTTACGTGGTGGCATTTTAAAAAACCTGCTTAAATCATTCTAAAAATTACTGCCAAGCCTCTTTAATCCAATCTGAAGGCAATACATAACGATACCATTTACCACCACCACCATTTACGGCATCGGGCGGATTAATTTCGCCATGGAAAATAATAATTTTTGCACCTTTTGGTTTTACTGGCGGCTTCACATATGCTAATGGAATCTTTTGTAAACAATGATATTTATAACTTTTACACCAATCTTCGTTCCAATAACTCAAAGTTCCATGTGCATCAACGAACCATGATAAATAAG